>Ga0265303_10000349_pt1 | contig 25264 bp, 20 predicted proteins | sample Helome_2_FD_192494 | JGI IMG/M metagenome (GOLD analysis project Ga0265303, IMG submission 192494) | Marine sediment microbial communities from subtidal zone of North Sea - Hel_20160317 (Illumina Assembly) | ecosystem: Environmental > Aquatic > Marine > Subtidal zone > Sediment ... | reverse complement strand
GAGCTGGCGAAGGAAGGCAACACACTGGTGGTGCCGGCCAATCTCACCGACCTGTCATCAATGGTGGCGCTCGCCACCACCATCGCCAAAAAAGGCCCGACCGGCGCATAGTACTCCTTCTAAAATATCTCGTAGAAGGAAGGCCATAGTTGAGCCAGTTGTTTGACCTGATAATCTTCGATTGCGACGGGGTGTTGGTCGACAGTGAACGCGTCGCCAACGAGGTATTCGCTGGCGTACTGGAAGAGGTTTGTGGCCTGCAGTTTACGCTTGAGGATATGTTCGATACCTTCGTCGGGCACTCACGTGATCAGTGTTTACAAAAGATCGAAGCGCTGATCGGCGAACCACCCCCGCCCGAACTGGACCAACGCTACCAGCAGGACATCAACCGCGCACTGGCCGAATCGGTTGCTGCGATCGACGGCATCGAGACCGTGCTGGAACAACTGGCCCTGCCCTGTTGCGTCGCATCGAGTGGATCGCACGAAAAGATGCAAATGACTTTAGGCAAGACCGACCTGATGCGTTTTTTTCCTGGCAAAATCTTCAGTACCAGCGACGTTGAACGCGGCAAGCCACATCCTGATATCTACCTGCATGCGGCCCACACCATGGGCATCGATGATCCCGGGCGTTGCCTCGTCATCGAAGACAGCCCCATCGGGGTCACCGGCGCAGTAGCAGCAGGCATGAACGTATTCGGTTTTGCCGAGTTGATGTCGGCGCACAGGCTCCACGCCAGCGGTGCCCACCTCGTCTTCGAGCGCATGCACGACCTTCCCGACCTAATCGAGGCCCACTCCCCTGGTAGCGAGTAAAGTAATACCCGCGCAAGCGGGTATCTTGCAATGAAGGCAAACTTGAAACTATTCGCTGCGTCGCGAACGTCAGGTTGGATTAATGCTCGCGAAAGCCGCTCCCAACTGGCGCAAGCGCCAGTTGGCCCATCCATGGGATCGCTTGAAGCTCGGCATCCATGCCTCGCTACACTTTCGCGAGCATTAATCCAACCTGACTTACACCATGGATTTGTGAAATAAGCTTCGTTGAACCGCACTAGCCAGTAACCCCGATCTCGTAGGTAAAGTTTCCTCTGAGCCAGTCCGGGAGAAAGTCTGCAAAAGTGTCGCGAGGCAGGACGCCGAGCGCCAAGCGGTTCCAGGGATGGACCGACCGGCACCTGTGCCGGTCGGGAGCGTCTTTTGCGGGCTTTCTCCCGGACTGGCGTTGGGCTAGTAATTTTGGAAAAGAGGGATTATTGCGCTAGAATGCGCGCCCTTTTTGGTTATTATGACCGGTGATGGACTTTAACAGACGTTTCGATGTGATCGTGGTCGGTGGCGGGCATGCGGGTACCGAAGCCGCGCTTGCGGCTGCGCGCATGGGTGTCGAGACGCTACTGCTGACGCATAACGTCGAGACCCTGGGGCAAATGTCCTGTAACCCGGCGATTGGTGGTATCGGCAAGGGGCACCTGGTCAAGGAAATCGATGCGCTCGGTGGTGAAATGGCGCTCGCCGCGGACAAGGCCGGCATCCAGTTCAGAATATTAAATCGCCGCAAGGGTCCAGCGGTGCGCGCGACGCGTGCCCAGGCTGACCGGCAACTGTATCGCATGGCGATTCGCGAAAAGCTCGAGAATCAGCCGGGATTATCGATATTCCAGCAACCCGTGGTCGACCTGCTTGAAAATGGCGATGCTATTGAAGGCGTGGTAACACAAATGGGGCTGCATTTTTATGCGCCTTGCGTGGTACTGACGGTGGGTACCTTTCTCGATGGCAAGATTCATATCGGTGATTCCAATTACGCCGGCGGACGTGCCGGTGATCCGCCCGCAACTGCACTCGCCGAACGTTTGCGGGCGCGCCCGTTTCGTATTGGGCGCTTGAAAACCGGAACCCCGCCACGTATCGATCGTAACTCTATTGACTATGCGCGGCTGGAGGAACAGCCCGGAGATGACCCGCTACCGGTATTTTCGACCATGGGTAGCGTCGATATGCATCCCCGGCAAATCTGCTGCCACATCACCCATACCAACGCAAAAACGCACGATATTATTCGCCAAAGCCTGCATCGATCGCCGCTGTTCAGCGGCGACATCGAGGGCGTCGGTCCGCGCTATTGCCCGTCGATCGAGGATAAAGTCGTGCGCTTCGCCGATAAAAATTCGCACCAGGTGTTTGTCGAGCCGGAGGGACTGAAGCTTGGCGAGGTTTACCCCAACGGAATTTCCACCAGCTTGCCTTTCGATGTGCAGCAACAGTTTGTTAACAGCATGGTCGGTTTCGAGCAGGCCCGGATTACCCGGCCCGGGTATGCGATTGAATACGATTTTTTCGATCCACGTGATCTGCGCTCGACACTGGAGACCCGCTTCATCGAAGGTCTCTATTTCGCCGGGCAGATCAATGGTACCACCGGTTATGAAGAAGCGGCTGCGCAGGGGTTGATGGCGGGTGCCAACGCCGCTGCCAGGGTGCAGGGTAAAGAGGCGCTTGATCTGAAGCGCTCAGAGGCTTACCTCGGGGTGCTCGTCGACGATTTGATCACGCGAGGCACCAACGAGCCCTACCGCATGTTCACCTCGCGTGCCGAGTACCGCTTAATGTTGCGTGAAGACAATGCTGATCTGCGCCTGACAGAGCTGGGGCGTCAACTGGGCCTGGTCGAAGATCAACGCTGGCAGGCTTTCGAGCAGTATCGCGAGCAACTCGAACGCTTGAACCAGTCATTGCGCGAACAATGGTTACGGCCCGATACCGAGGCCGCCCGTGCCCTGGGAAAGGTTTTGCAAAATCCGCTAACGCGCGAGTACCGATATGCTGAAATCCTGAAACGTCCCGAAATCGAGATTAGTGATTTGATGCCTTTTGTCGAGGATGCAGAATCGTTCCCGCCCAGCGTGCGCGCGCAGGCCGAGGTCAACGCCAAGTACTCAGGCTATCTCGATCGTCAACAGCTGGAGATCGATAAGGCCAGCCAGCATGAACAAACCGAGTTACCGGAACAACTCGACTATACCGAGGTACGCGGTCTATCTAACGAGGTTTGCCAGAAACTGGCCCAGCATCGCCCGTCCACGATTGGCCAGGCAAGCCGGATTTCAGGGATTACCCCGGCCGCTATTTCTTTATTATTGGTGCACCTGAAACGGCATCAATACCAGGCTAAAAAGACGGCTTGAATGAACCTCGCAGGTGAGCTCCGCGCTGGCACCGGGGCGCTGGGAATCACGCTGCAACAGTCCCAGTATGATCAATTACTCGAGTACCTGCAGCTGCTCGAAAAGTGGAACCAGGTTTATAACCTGACCTCGATTCGCGGCTTGTCCCGGATGCTGAGCTATCATTTACTCGATAGCCTCTCGGTCCTGCCATTGCTTGGCAATTGCCGCAAGGCGATTGATATCGGTAGTGGTGCCGGATTGCCTGGCATACCGCTTGCGATTGCAATGCCCGATGCCGTTTGGGTGTTACTTGACAGCAATGCGCGCAAGACACGTTTTATTCGCCAGGCGATTGCGCATTGTGGATTGAAAAATGCACAAGTTGTGCAGACACGGGTTCAGGATTATCATGCGCCGGATTCACTTGATTTCATTGTCAGTCGCGCCTACGCTCCGCTGGCGGAATTCTGCGACAGCGTTGCCCATTTGCTGACCCCAAAAACCCGACTGATCACCATGAAAACCGGGCTCAAGCAGGAAGAGGTGCAGCAACTGGATATTACCCGATTCATTTTCGAGGAAGAAAAAATTAAAGTACCCGGCATCAGTGAACCCCGCAGTCTGGTAATAATTAATCCGCTATGACCAGGATTATTACCATTGCCAATCAGAAAGGTGGGGTCGGTAAAACCACGACCACGGTCAACCTCGCCGCGGCATTGGCAGCGACCAAGCGGCGCGTATTGCTGGTCGATATGGACCCGCAGGGTAACGCCACGATGGGTAGCGGGATCGATAAAATAAAATTGAAACTCAGTATTTGCGACGTGCTACTGGGTGAGGCCAGTGCCGGACAGGTGTTGCACGTGAGCGAGAGCGGATATGATATTTTACCGGCCAACGCCGATCTGACCGCGGCGGAAGTACAATTGATGAACAAGATTGGCCGTGAAATGCAATTAACCCTCGCGCTCGACACGCTGCACGACAATTACGACTACATCCTGATTGATTGTCCGCCCTCACTAAACATGCTTACGGTCAACGCGCTGGTTGCCGCTGACGGTATCATGATCCCGATGCAATGCGAGTACTATGCACTCGAGGGCCTGTCCTCGCTGCTCGATACCATCGAGCAGATCCGAATTAGTGTCAATCCGGAAATTCGGCTCGAGGGTTTGCTGCGTACCATGTATGATCCGCGCAATAATCTGTCCGGCGATGTATCCAACGAACTGGTCGAGCATTTTGGCGATCGCGTATACCGCACCGTGATCCCGCGCAACATTGCGCTCGCTGAGGCACCGAGTTACGGCCAGTCGATTTTGAAATACGATAAGGATTCACGTGGCTCGATGGCCTACCTGGCGCTGGCGGGAGAGGTAATACGGCGGGATGCCAAGAAAGACCATTTTGCGGGTGCTGTTTAAAGTATGATAATTACGATCAAATGACCAAATCAAATGACCAATATGAAAAAAAAGCGCTTAGGCAGAGGACTCGAATCGTTAATCGGTGATCTCGACGATGTCACCCAGCACCAAAGCGAAGGTAGTGCCGTTGGTCTGACTGAAATCGATATAGACCGCATTCAGCGCGGCAAGTATCAACCAAGACAGGTATTCGACCAGGAGTCGCTGCAGGAACTGGCCGACTCGATTGGCGTCCAGGGCATCGTGCAACCCATCGTGGTGCGCCCGGAGGGTAGTCACTTCGAACTGGTGGCAGGTGAACGACGCTGGCGGGCCGCACAGCTTGCCGGCCTGCAAAAAGTGCCGGCCGTGATCCGTGAACTCGATTCGAAAGCGGCTGCAGCAATCGGCCTGATCGAAAATATCCAGCGTGAAGATTTGAATCCGCTCGAACAGGCGCAGGCCTTTTTACGCCTGATCGAGGAATTTGACCTTACCCATCAACAAGTTGCAGATTCAGTCGGGCGCTCACGGGCTGCCGTCAGCAACCTGTTGCGCCTGCTCGAGCTTGCTGAACCCGTAAAACAGCAGGTCAACCGGGGCTTGCTCGACATGGGACATGCACGTGCCTTGCTGGCGCTCATCCGTCACGACCAGATTGAAATTGCGAAGTTGGTGGTCAATCGTGGCCTGTCAGTGCGCGAAACCGAATTGCTGGTGAAAAAAACACTGGCTGGGGACAAGAAGGTGAAAGCCAAACCCGGGGCATCGGATCCCGATATTAAGCGCCTGGAAAACGAGATCAGCGAAAAGCTGGGTGCGGGCGTTAAAATTAAGCCTGGTAAAAAGGGTTCCGGGCAACTCGTGATCAGCTTCCACAGTCCTGCTGAGCTCGAGGGAATCCTCGAACATTTTAGTTTATAAATATATTTGTTCGGGTCATTGATTATTCGCGTTTAACTCGCTTATACTCGACATCCGCTTTTTCGGACGGGGTGCTTTAGCGTGGATCGTGCCCATAAAAAGCGATGAAAAATCAGATTATAAGGATACTGATTTTTCAATACATTCTGGGGGTTACTTACCTGATAGGCACGAGCCTCTGGGATATAGCCTTTACGCCGTCAGCCCTGCTGGGATGCGTGGCAGCGTTGGTACCGAAAACTTATTTCAGTATCAGAATGTTGCGCGAGACGGAAAATAATAATGCGACGCAGTGGTTGGGCTACGCATATCGATCCGAGATCGGGAAATGGGTGATTATGAGCGCGGTATTTGTGCTTGCATTCACCACGAATTATCCCTGGGATCCTGTGGTATTGTTTGCTGGATTTGTGTTGATTCAAGTATCCGGCTGGTTTGCACCGATTGTGACTAAAGGTAATTGATCGAATATGGCTGGTAGCTACGCGAATTCAAGCGAGTACATCAAGCACCACCTGACCAACCTGGTCTATGGGCAGCATCCTGATGGCAGCTGGGGTTTCGCCCATGGTGCGGATGAAATCAAGGAAATGGGATTCTGGTCGATCAACGTCGATTCGATGTTGTTTTCGGTGGGTCTCGGCTGTTTGTTCCTGTGGATATTCCGTCGCGCTGCGAAAAAAGCCTCTACCGATGCTCCGACCGGGATGCAGAATTTCGTCGAAATGATGATCGAGTTCATCGACGATTCGGTGCGCGGTTCATTTAACGGCAAGAATCCGCTGGTAGCACCGTTGGCCTTGACCATATTTGTCTGGATATTCCTGATGAACCTGATGGACCTGATCGCAGTAGATCACATCCCTTGGCTTGCAAGTCTGCTCGGCGTCCCATATCTAAAGATTGTGCCCAGTACCGACCCCAACATCACCTTTGGCATGTCGCTGTCCGTGTTCGTACTTGTCATTTACTACAGTATTAAAATGAAAGGCCCTGGAGGTTTCTTCGCCGAGCTGGCTTTCCATCCGTTTCCCAAATTCATGATGCCGATCAACCTGGTGCTTGAAGGCGTCACCCTAATTGCAAAACCCGTTTCACTGGCCTTACGTTTGTTCGGCAATCTCTACGCCGGTGAAATGATATTCATCCTGATAGCTATCATGTATAGCGGTGGCTGGATACTGGGCATATCAGGTGGATTTTTGCAACTGGGTTGGGCGATATTCCATATCCTGATTATTACTTTGCAGGCGTTTATTTTCATGACGCTGACCATCGTATATCTGGACATGGCATCGCAGACAGATCATTAAACTTTTTATTAAACACACTCTAAATTATTAGGAGAAAATCATGGAATCAGCCTTGTTATATATCGCTGGCGCTTTAATGATGGGCCTGGGCGCACTCGGTGCGGCTGTAGGTATTGGTGTACTCGGTGGACGCTTTCTCGAAGGCGCGGCGCGCCAGCCGGAGCTGATCCCGATGTTACGTACCCAGTTCTTCATCGTTATGGGTCTGGTCGACGCGGTACCGATGATCGCGGTTGGTCTGGCTATGTATGTCATGTTCGCGGTTGCTTAGGCGCGACTGACCCGACATTGACTAAAGCGAGGACAGCAATATGAATTTCAATGCGACTCTGATAGGGCAAACGATCACCTTTATCGTATTTGTCTGGTTCTGCATGAAATATATATGGCCACCACTCATGGCGGCACTGGAAGAGCGTAACGCCCGAATTTCCGAGGGCCTGGCCGCAGCGCAACGAGGCCAGCAGGACCTTGAAAACGCACAGGCGAAAGTCAGTGACAGCTTGAAAGATGCCAAGCAACAGGCACAGGAAATCATCAACCAGGCGCAGAAACGCGCCAACGAGATAGTTGATGAAGCCAAGGATGGAGCGCGTGAAGAAGCCGATAAGATCAAGGTGGCAGCCAGCGCTGATATCGATCAGCAAGTCACCGCGGCGCGCGAGCAATTGCGCAAAGAGGTGTCCGTAATTGCGCTTGCCGGCGCCGAGCAGATTCTCAAGCGCGAAGTCGATGCCAAGGTGCATGCCGAAGTGCTCGATGAACTGGTTGCGCAGATTTAAGGGCTAGATTATGGCTGATTTCGAAACTGCCGCCCGACCCTACGCCAAGGCCATGTTTGAACTGGCGCAGGGTGAAGACAAGCTGGATCAATGGCAGGAACGGCTTTCGCTGGCTGCGGCGGTAGCTTCCGATACCGATATGAAGGCCTTTGTCGAACAGCCTGCAGTGCTGCCCAGGGAACTGGGTGAATTGTTCCTCTCGGTCGTTACCGCTACCGGGCTCGAAAGCGATAATGATTTCGACAATAGCATTCGGCTGTTGGCCGAAAATAGCCGGCTTGCAGCCTTGCCGGCGATTGCTGCCCAGTTTGCGATCCTGAAACAGGAAGCCGAAGGCGAGATCGAAGTGCAGGTCCGCAGCGCGCATGAACTCAGCGCCGAACAGCAGCAGAATATCGCCGACAGCATGGCCAAACGGCTCGGCAAGAAGGTTAGCATTTCCACTGATATCGACGACAGCCTGATTGCCGGCGCGGTGATTACCGCGGGCGACCTGGTAATCGATGGTTCAGTCAGTGGCCGTATCGAAAAACTTTCGCTTGCGGTCAACAAATAACAGATTTTTATGATTACGGGATAAAACGCGATGCAACTTAATCCGTCAGAAATAAGCGAACTTATTAAAGATCGCATCAAGAACTTTGAAAGTGCGGCCGAAGCCAGAACCGAGGGCACGATTGTCAGCCTGATGGACGGCATTGCGCGCATTCATGGACTCGCCGACGTCATGTCGGGCGAGATGATCGAATTTCCGGGTAACACCTACGGCATGGCGCTCAACCTCGAGCGTGATTCGGTCGGCTCGGTAATTCTGGGTGACTACGAGCACATCTCTGAGGGCGATACCGCCAAATGTACCGGCCGTATCCTCGAAGTGCCGGTGGGAGAGCAGATGCTCGGCCGCGTTGTTAACTCACTCGGTGAGCCGATCGATGGCAAAGGTGCGATCGACGCCAAGCAATTTGAACCGATTGAAAAAGTAGCACCCGGCGTTATTGCGCGGCAGTCGGTTTCGCAACCAGTACAGACCGGTCTCAAGTCAATCGACGCGATGGTGCCGATCGGCCGCGGCCAGCGCGAATTGATCATTGGAGATCGTCAGACCGGCAAGTCGGCGGTTGCAATCGACGCGATCATCAACCAGAAAGGCACCGGTATCAAATGTATCTACGTCGGTATCGGTCAGAAAGCCTCGACCATCGCCAACGTGGTACGCAAGCTGGAAGAGTTCGGTGCCATGGAGCACACCATCGTGGTCGCGGCCAACGCCTCGGATTCTGCGGCGCTGCAATACATCGCCCCTTATTCCGGTTGCACCATGGGTGAATACTTTCGCGATCGTGGCGAAGACGCGCTGATCGTTTATGACGATCTGACCAAGCAGGCCTGGGCCTATCGCCAGGTATCATTGTTGCTGCGACGTCCACCGGGACGCGAAGCCTACCCCGGCGACGTATTCTACCTGCATTCACGCCTGCTGGAACGCGCCGCGCGGATCAATGCTCACTATGTAGAGGAGATCACCGACGGCAAGATCAAGGGCAAAACCGGTTCGCTGACGGCGCTGCCGATCATCGAAACTCAGGGTGGCGACGTATCGGCTTTCGTGCCGACCAACGTTATCTCGATCACCGACGGCCAGATCTTCCTCGAATCGGATCTGTTCAATGCCGGTATCCGGCCAGCGATCAACGCCGGCCTTTCAGTATCGCGCGTGGGTGGTGCGGCACAAACCCCGATCATCAAGAAGCTCGGTGGCGGCGTGCGCCTGGCGTTGGCGCAGTATCGCGAGCTCGCGGCTTTCTCGCAGTTCGCCTCCGATCTTGACGAAGCCACGCGTAAGCAGCTGGAACGTGGCCAGCGTGTCACGGAACTGATGAAACAGCGTCAGTATTCGCCACTGTCAGTTGCGGAAATGGCGATCTCGCTGTACGCGGCGAACGAGGGTTATCTCGACGACGTCGATGTTACCAAGGTGGTGGCCTTCGAGGATGCGATGCTTGGGCATATCCGTTCCAACAAGCAGGACATGATCGACAGGATCAACGAATCCGGTGACTACAACGACGACATTGCGGCGGAAATCAAGCAGGCGATTGACGACTTCAAGGCCAATGGCGTTTACTAAGAGAGCTTAAACATGGCTGGCGGCAAAGAGATAAAGACCAAGATCACGAGTGTTCAGAACACTCAAAAGATCACCGCGGCGATGCAAATGGTCGCGGCGAGTAAAATGCGCCGCGCCCAGGACCAGATGCTCGCCGCGCGCCCCTACGCGCAACGTATCGCCGATGTGGTCAGCCACGTCGCCAGTTCGAACCCCGAGTACAAGCATCCGTTCCTGATCGAGCGCCCGCTCAAGCGCGCCGGTATTGTCGCCGTCTCGACCGACCGGGGACTTTGCGGTGGTCTCAATACCAACATGTTTAAAAAGGCCTTGAACCACATTGGCGAACTCGATGATAAAGGCATTGAAATGGAGGTCGTGACTTTCGGCACCAAGGCGCTGAACTTCTTCAAGCGCATCGGTGCAAAAGTGGTTGCCGAAACCAGTCAAATCGGTGATACGCCCGAAATCAGTCAGATCATCGGCCCGGTGACGACCCTGTTGAAGAGTTACGAAAAGGGCGAAATCGATGCCATTTACCTGATCGCCAACGAGTTTGTCAACACCATGACCCAGCAGCCGAAAATGATCCGGCTGGTGCCGGTGGAACCCGCACCCGACGAAAACTACAGTCATCACTGGGACTATATTTACGAGCCCGATTCGAAAGAGGTGCTCGACGGTGTGCTGGAACGCTATATCGAATCGCTGGTGTACTGGGCCGTGGTCGAGAACGTGGCCTGCGAAATGGCGGCACGCATGCTCGCGATGAAAAACGCCACCGATAACGCCGGCGAGATGATCAACGAGCTGCAATTAATTTATAACCGCGAACGCCAGGCCAGCATTACGCAGGAAATCAGCGAAATCGTCAGCGGCGCGGCAGCAGTTTAAACAAATTAAGATTGACAGAGGAATAACAGATGAGCACAGGTAATATCGTGGAAGTAATCGGCGCAGTCGTCGACGTGGAATTTCCCCGAGACGCTGTTCCCAAGATTTACGATGCGCTTTTGATCGCCGAGGCCGAAGGCCTGACGCTGGAAGTGCAGCAGCAGCTCGGCGACGGTGTCGTACGTACCATAGCGATGGGTGCTGCCGAAGGCCTGCGCCGCGGATTCGAAGTCAGTAATACCGGGCAGCCGATCACGGTACCGGTAGGGCAAAAAACCCTGGGACGCATCATGGATGTTCTCGGCAACCCGATCGATGAAAAAGGTCCGATCGGCGAAGAAAAACGCATGCCGATTCACCGCAAGCCACCGACTTATGACGAGCAGGCGGCAGAGACTGAAATCCTCGAGACCGGCATCAAGGTTATCGACCTGGTTATGCCGATCGTCAAGGGCGGTAAGATCGGCCTGTTCGGTGGTGCGGGTGTTGGCAAAACGGTAACCCTGATGGAGCTGATTCGTAACATCGCGGTTGAGCACTCGGGCTTCTCGGTATTTGCCGGGGTCGGTGAGCGAACTCGTGAAGGTAACGACTTTTACCACGAAATGACCGAAGGCGGCGTTATCGACAAGGTATCGCTGGTATACGGACAGATGAATGAGCCTCCCGGGAACCGGCTGCGCGTGGCGCTGTCGGGCCTGACCATGGCGGAACACTTCCGTGATGAAGGTCGTGACGTACTGATGTTCGTCGATAATATCTACCGTTACACACTCGCGGGTACCGAAGTATCGGCGCTGCTCGGACGGATGCCTTCGGCGGTTGGTTACCAGCCCACGCTGGCGCTCGAGATGGGTGTCCTGCAGGAGCGCATCACTTCGACCAAGACGGGTTCGATCACATCCTTCCAGGCGGTATACGTACCGGCGGACGATTTGACCGATCCATCACCCGCAACCACCTTTGCGCACCTCGACGCGACCCTCGTATTATCTCGCCAGGTTGCAGAACTGGGTATTTATCCTGCGGTTGATCCGCTCGATTCATCCTCGCGTATTCTTGATCCGCACGTGGTTGGTAACGAGCATTACGATACCGCACGTGGTGTGCAGGGTATGCTGCAGCGCTACAAGGAATTGAAGGATATCATCGCGATTCTCGGTATGGACGAATTGTCCGAGGAGGACAAGCTCGTGGTCAGTCGTGCGCGCAAGATTCAGCGCTTCCTGTCGCAGCCGTTTTTCGTCGCCGAGGTATTTACCGGCTCTCCCGGCAAGTTCGTATCGGTCAAGGATACCATTTCAAGTTTCAAGCAAATCCTCGAAGGCGAAATGGATCAGTACCCGGAGCAGGCGTTTTACATGATTGGTGGCATTGAAGAAGTCGCTGAACGTGCCAAGAACCTGTAAGCTAGCGTCATGGCAACCATCCAGGTAGAAATCGTCAGTGCCGAGGAGCAGATCTTCTCCGGTGAAGCGCACATGGTTTATGCGCCGGCGATTATGGGTGAAGTCGGCATTGCACCACGCCACACGCCGCTGATTTCACCGTTGAAGCCGGGCGAAGTACGCCTCGATATGGGCGATGGCACGGAAGCGTTTTTCTTTATTTCCGGCGGCATCCTCGAGGTCCAACCGCACCTGGTGACAGTGCTCTCCGACACCGCGATTCGTGCCGATGATCTCGACGAGGCGGCCGCGATCGAGGCACAGAAACGCGCCGAAGCGGCGCTGGCCGATCAGAAATCCGATCTCGATGTTGCCAAGGCCAAGGCCGAACTTGCGGCCGCGGCGGCGCAAATCCAGGCCATCAAAAAGCTCAAGAAAAAGTGACAGGGATAAAAAAAGGGGCATCAGCCCCTTTTTTTATCCCTGTCATCCCCGCGAAAGCGGGGATCTCGCAACACCCGGGCAATTACCAACAAGGGGCATCAGCCCCTTTTTTTATCCCTGTCATCCCCGCGAAAGCGGGGATCTCGCAACACCCGGGCAATTACCAACAAGGGGCATCAGCCCCTTTTTTTATCCTTGTCATCCCGGAAGCTGCACCAGCAGCTATCCGGGATCCAGAAATAGCCCTCAACTACCAGCGAGAGCCCTCACCCCTTACTTATCCCCGTAATCATCTATCCGCTCACATTAGAAGCTTCCCGTTCGTGAGAGAATGACTTTGTATCTGCAATAATCGAACATTACGAGAATGACGAAAACCCTGCACTGCATTACAATAAGCGCCCGATTTTATTCTAATATTCAACTATGTCACTGACTGTTGTCATTCTCGCTGCGGGCCAGGGAACGCGTATGAAGTCCGCACGCCCCAAGGTGATCCATGAACTGGCCGACAAGCCGCTGCTGCAGCATGTCGTCGATGCCAGTCTTGCGCTCGAACCCGATCAGTTAATCACGGTCGTCGGCCATGGGGTCGATCAGGTTAAAGATGCGATGCAGGGTCAGGGATTGATCTTTGTCGAGCAACGCGAGCAACTAGGCACAGGGCATGCCCTGGCACAATGCCTGGATACAATAACGCCGGGTAACAAGGTGCTGGTACTTTCTGGCGACGTGCCTTTGATCCGTGCCGCAACCCTTGCGCAGATGATCGAGCAGGATAGTGAAGCCGCAGTTTGCATTCTCGGTTTTAAACCTGACAATCCATTCGGATATGGTCGGATCGTGCGCCATCCGGATGCAACGGTACAGGCAATTGTTGAGCAAAAAGACGCGAACGCTGAACAGCTTGATATCGATGAATGCTACTCCGGGATCATGTTGATCCGCGGCGAACGGCTGCAACAACTGGTCACCTCGCTGGACAAGCACAACGCCCAGGGCGAGTACTACCTGACCGACGTGGTCGACAATGCGGTCGGCATGGGTGAATCGGTTAGCGCGGTTTTGTGCGACGACCCACGCGAAGTGAGCGGCATTAATGACCAGCAGCAACTGGCAGCCGTTGAAGCCATTTATCGGTCTCACCAGGCCGAACTGCTGATGGCACAGGGGGTCAAGCTATACGATCCGGCGCGCGTGGATATTCGGGGCGAGATTACGGTCGGAACCGATGTTGAAATCGACGTCAATTGCGTGTTTGAAGGCGTCGTCTCGCTTGGGGACAATGTGCGCATCGGTGCCAATTGCGTGATTCGAAATACCAGTATCGGCGCCGGCAGCGATATCAAACCCATGACCTCGATCGACGAGGCGGTGATCGGGCGCGATGTCAGCATCGGTCCGTTTGCGCGAATTCGTCCGGGTGCCGAATTCGATGACATGACCAAGATAGGAAATTTTGTCGAAGTAAAGAAATCGCGCATTGGTAAAGGCAGCAAGATCAGTCACCTGAGCTATATCGGTGATACCGAGATGGGCGGCGGGGTTAATATAGGGGCAGGCACGATCGTCTGTAACTACGATGGGGTTAACAAGTTTAAAACCATCATCGAAGACGGCGTCTTTATCGGCTCGGATACGCAGTTGGTAGCGCCGGTAACGGTTGCAAAAAACGCGACCATCGGTGCAGGCTCGACTATTACCAAGGATGCCCCTGCCGACGCGCTCACCCTGTCGCGCGCGAAACAGGTTACCATTAGCGGTTGGTCCAAACCGGTAAAGCAGAAAGAGGATAGTTAGCCTATGTGTGGAATAGTGGGTGCACTGGCGCAACGCAACGTGAGCTCGATACTGCTCGAGGGATTATACCGTCTCGAGTACCGCGGCTATGATTCCGCCGGCATGGCGCTAATCGAGGATCAGAAGCTGGCGCGATTCCGTGCGCTTGGCAAGGTCAGCGAACTCGAGGCCAGGATGTCGGTTGAACAACCCGGGCATATCGGCATCGCGCATACGCGCTGGGCGACTCATGGTGCGCCCTCTGAAACCAATGCGCATCCCCATTTTTCCAGCGACCGCGTTGCGGTTGTGCACAATGGCATCATCGAGAACTACAAGGGGATTCGTGAGCGCCTGTTGAAAGCGGGATACGAGTTCAGCTCCGAAACCGATAGCGAAGTCGTTGCGCATTTGATCGACAGTCATTTTAAAGATGATTTGTTTGTCGCCGTTAAGAAAGCGGTCGACGAACTCGAAGGGGCGTTTGCGCTTGGTATTATCGCCGTCGATGATCCCGATACGCTGGTTGCCTGCCGGCGCGGTAATCCGCTGGTGGTTGGTGTCGGTATCAAGGAAAATTTTGTTGCTTCCGATGTCTCAGCGTTGTTGCCTGTTACTAACCGGTTTGTTTATCTCGAAGAGGGTGATTACGTCGTTCTGCATAAAAACGACTACCAGGTGTACGATGCAGCTGGCAAGGCCAGGGATCACGATGTCAAGATTAGCGAGTTGAATAGCGACTCAACTAACAAGGGCGAATATCGCCATTACATGCTGAAGGAAATCCACGAGCAGGGACGAGCGATTGCCGAATGCCTGGAAGGCCGCGTTAGCGACAAAACCGTTCTCGATGCGGTGTTTGGTTACGATGCCGATGCCATTTTTGATCGCGTCGAGAATGTGCAGATCATTGCCTGTGGTACCAGTTACCACGCCGGAATTGTTGCCAGGTACTGGATTGAAGCGCTGCTGGATTTGCCCTGCCAGGTCGAAGTCGCGAGCGAATTTCGCTACCGCAAGGCAGTGGTCCCTGAAAATACCTTGTTCGTGACCCTGTCGCAGTCGGGCGAAACCGCGGACACCCTGTCGGCGTTGCGCAGCCTCGAGTCGAAAAACTATTGCGGCTCGTTAAGCATTTGTAATGCCCCGGAATCGTCGCTGGTGCGGGAATCCAACCTGGTCATGATGACCCGTGCCGGACCCGAAATCGGGGTTGCTTCGACCAAGGCTTTCACGACGCAGCTGGTGGCGATGCTGCTTTTTGTGGCAGCTCTCGGCAAACGCCAAAAGCGTCTCGACGATAAAACCATAGCCGCCATCATCGGCGAGTTGAATGCGTTACCCGCGCAGGTCGAAAAATTACTCGGTCTCGATGCGCAGATCGAGGCTATCGCGGAAGACTTTGTCGAAAAGGAACATGCGCTGTTCCTGGGTCGCGGCGAACATCACGCCATTGCGATGGAAGGCGCACTCAAGCTCAAGGAAATTTCCTATATCCATGCCGAGGCCTACCCGGCCGGTGAGCTTAAACACGGACCACTGGCACTGGTCGATGCCGACATGCCGGTCGTGGTGGTGGCGCCGAACGACGATCTGCTGGAAAAGTTGCACTCCAACATGCAGGAGGTCAAGGCGCGGGGCGGCAAGCTTTACGTATTTGCACATCGCGGTGCGCATCTCGATACCGAGTCCGACGATGTTGTGATCGAGATGGATTGCGACACACAATGGGTAACCCCGATCCTGTCGACGATCCCGTTACAGTTATTCAGCTATCACGTCGCGGTATTGCGGGGCACCGACATTGACCAACCACGTAACCTGGCTAAATCGGTAACAGTCGAATAACGATAACAACGCACCGCATACCTCCGGGCAACACTGGCCTTATCTAACCATGTTTAAATTGATCACCAATGCTAATGTTTTTGCACCCGAAGCCCTGGGGCTACAACAGGTGCTGGTTTGTGCCGGCAAGATTGCTTATCTCGGTGATCATTTGCCGCAACTGGACGATGCGCTCGAAGTCGAGGTGACCGATCTCGATGGCGCGCGGCTGGTGCCCGGTTTAATCGATGCGCACACGCATTTGACAGGCGGTGGCGGTGAAGCAGGGCCATCGACGCGGGTACCACCACTGGCGCTCAGCCAGGTAACCAACGCCGGCGTCACCAGCGTTATCGGACTGCTCGGTACTGACGACCTGACCCGCACCCCGCAAAACCTGCTCAGCCAGGTCATGGGCCTTCGCGAAGAGGGGCTATCTGCCTGGTGTTATACCGGGGGTTACCATGTACCGGTTATCACCCTGACCGGATCCGCGCGTAGCGACATCGTTAACCTGGAACCGGTAATTGGCGTCGGCGAGGTAGCAATAAGCGACCATCGCTCGAGTCAACCCACGCTTGATGAAATTCTGCGCCTGGCCAGTGAGGCGCATGTCGCCGGGCTGATGACCGGCAAGGCCGGTATCGTGCATTTCCACCTCGGTGACGGCGAGCGCGGTATGTCGATGATCCGCGACTGTCTCGAAACCAGTGAAATCCCACCCCGGGTTTTCAATCCGACCCATGTGAATCGGAACAAGGCCTTGTTTGAAGAGGCCTGCGAATTAAGCGGGCGTGGTTGCAATGTTGATCTGACCGCGTTCTCGGCAGGCTCAATCGATCAGGGCTGGTCGGCCGAGGAAGCCCTAATACGTTACCTGGACCTGGGCTACGACGATAGTAAATTAACCATCAGTTCGGATGGTGGCGGTTGCGCCCCGAGTTTCGACTCACAGGGGGAATTGCTTAAAATGGGGTTCGCAAGTTGTTCAGCAATAGCGCAAAGTTTAAAAAAATTGCTCGACAGTGGTGTACCTGAAGACAAGGTGCTGCCCTGCATGACCAGCAATGTTGCGACCCTGTTAAGGTTGCGGCAGAAGGGGCGCATCGCGCAGGGGCTCGATGCCGACCTGGTGGTACTGGATCAACATAACCAGGTTGAAAGTGTAATGGCCAGGGGAGCCTGGCATGTAAAAAATTCCGCGCAACTGCTGACCGGCCTGTTTGAAGAATAATATTCTAGAGAATTCTAATGAGTCCATCTCCCCATCGACAAGATCAGACCCGCGGTTATGTCATACCGATTGGTGGTGCCGAAGAGCGCACTGGATCGATGCGAGTTCTGCGGCGATTCGCAAAACTTTGCGGTGGGCGCAATGCGCAGATCGTGATTATCCCGACCGCATCGAGCCTCCCCGACACCGGTGAACGCTATATCGAGATCTTTACCAAGATCGGTGTCAGCAGGGCTATTTCGCTGCCGATTTCCGAGCGTGCCGATGCTGACCGTGAAGAATATATTGAGCAATTCAACGGGGCCACGGGTATTTTCATGACCGGCGGCAACCAGTTGCGCCTGTCGACAATCCTGGGTGGTACCCTGATGGCACAAAAAATAAGGCGCCTGAATGCCGCCGGCGTGCATGTTGCCGGCACCTCGGCCGGTGCCGCGATCATGCCTGAGCACATGATTGCCGGCGGTTCGATGGGTCTTTCGCCACAGGCCGATGGTGTCAACCTCGCGCCCGGATTGGGTTTGACCAACGCGGTAATTATCGATCAGCACTTCAGCCAGCGTGATCGGCTGGGACGGTTGCTGACCGCGGTTTCCTATAACCCGTTCCTTTTGGGCGTAGGCATCGATGAAGATACCGCGATCTTTATTGCGCCGGACCGGGTTTTTGAAGTCGAGGGTAGCGGTAGCGTTACCATTATCGACCCTGAACATTTAAGCTACTCATCGATGGATCGGGCCAAGAAAAATGAATCGCTCAGCATGCTCGACCTCAAGTTGCATATATTATCCAAAGGCTGTCGTTTCGATATCTACGAGCGTAAACCCTTCCCACCAAAAAAACCGCGAGGACGCCGATGAAAATTACCGCAACCAACGTCTATGTAGGGCCCAGCATCTACGCCAATTTTCCGGTCATCCGCATGGTGCTCGATATCGGTGTGCTGGTGGACTGGCCATCGGTCAAATGTGGTAGCGAATTTACCGATGGGCTGCAGCAGGCGTTGCCGAGCCTGGCGGAACATGGATGCTCCTATCGCGAGCCGGGTGGGTTTATTCGCCGCCTGACCGAGGACGAGGGAACCTGGATGGGCCATATCATGGAACACGTCGCGCTCGAGATTCAGAATATTGCCGGTTCCGGCGTCTCTTTCGGGCGTACCCGCACCACCGGTGAAACCGGTATGTACAACATGATCTATGCCTACAAGCAACGCGATGCGGGTATCGAGGCCGGACACCTGGCGTTACGCTTGTTGATGCATTTGTTGCCCGAGCAGCTGCAACAGCAGGTCGACCATACTATCGACGCAAATTTTAATTTCGAAAACGAACTCGAAGAATTTGTTCGCCGCGCCCAGCGCCGCGAGTTTGGCCCCAGTACCCAGTCGCTGGTTGATGCCGCGGTGGAGCGCAATATTCCCTGGTTACGGCTCAATGATTACAGCCTGGTCCAGTTCGGGCATGGCAAGTATCAGAAACGTATCCAGGCCACTGTGACCAGCGATACCGGTACCATCGCCACGTCGCTGGCGAGCGACAAGGAAGGTACCCATAGCCTGCTGAAAGACATGGGTTTACCGGTACCGAAGCAGACCATGTTCAGTAGCGAGGACGAGGCTGTCAGCGCCGTTAATCGCATGGGTTACCCGGTTGTTATTAAGCCGCTGGACGCCAACCACGGGCGCGGCATCAGCATTAACCTGACTACCGATGAGCAGGTGCGCGAGGCTTTCCATACCGCGAAGGATCAGGGTAGATCGCGCCTCGTACTGGCGGAAAGTTTTGTTACCGGTTATGACCATCGCATGCTGGTGGTAAACGGTGAACTGGTCGCGGTCGCCAAGCGGGTGCCGGGGCATGTCGTCGGTGACGGAAAACTTTCGATCACGGAATTGATCGACATCGTCAATGATGATCCGCGGCGCGGCATCGGTCACGAGAAAGTACTCACCCGGCTCGAGCTCGACGGCCAGGCGAAACGTTTGATGGAAGCTGCCGGTTACGACGAAAAAACGGTACTAAAGAAAGATGAAATATTCTTCCTGCGCTCTACCGCAAATCTCTCTACCGGTGGCACCGCAATCGATTTAACCGACGTCGTGCACCCGGATAACCGTGAAATGGCAGTACGCGCGGTGCGCGCGGTAGGGCTCGATATTGGCGGTGTCGATTTTATCACCGACGACATCACCCTTTCCTACAAGGATGTCGGCGGCGCCATTGTCGAGGTCAATGCCGGCCCCGGATTCCGTATGCACGTGGCGCCGAGTGAAGGTGAATCCCGTGACGTTTCCGGCAAGGTGCTCGACATGCTCTACCCACCGGGCACGCCCAGCCGGATTCCAGTGGCAGCAGTAACCGGAACCAACGGTAAAACCACGACCACGCGAATGCTGACGCATATTATGAAAACCAGCGGTCATATCGTCGGTATGACCTCGACCGGTGGTATCCAGGTGGATGGACGCGTAACCGTCAAGGGCGACATGACCGGCCCGCAATCGGCAAAAATTGTACTGCGTGACCCCACTATCGATTTTGCCGTGCTGGAAACCGCGCGCGGTGGTATTTTGAGAGCGGGCCTGGGTTACAGCGAATGTGACGTAGCCGCCTGTATTAATATTACCGCCGATCACATGGGTCTGGGTGGCATCGAGACCCTGGAACAGCTGGCGCGGGTCAAGGAGACCGTGGTGCGCGTTGCCAACGATACCGCGGTGCTCAATGCCGACGACAAGCTGTGTCTTAAAATGGCCGACAATACCCGCGCCAGTCACCTGTGTTACGTGACCATGGATCCGACCCATGGATTGGTACGTGAGCATATCCGTGCCAATGGCCGGGCCGTGGTGCTGGAGAAGGGCATCAATGGCGACATGATTACGATCTACGACAATGGCGCCCACATGCCACTACTGTGGACGCACCTGATACCCGCGACGATCGAAGGCAAGGCAATGCACAATGTGCAGAACGCGATGTTCGCAGCCGCCATGGCCTACAGTTTCGACAAGGACCTCGACGAAATCCGTAATGGTCTGCGCACCTTTGATACGTCGTTCTTCCAGAGCCCGGGACGGACCAACGTTTATAACGAGCATCCGTTCAAGGTCATCCTCGATTACGCGCATAATCCTGCCGGTTTCCGCGCCATGGCCGAGCTGGCCGGCCGACTCGACCCGGTGGGGAAACGTACCATCGTTTTTTCGGTGCCGGGTGACCGTCGCGATGAAGATATTCGTGAATCCTGCGAAGCCTGTTTGCCGGAGTTCACTCATTTTGTCTGTAAGGCTGATTTGAATCGCCGTGGTCGTGGCCACGACGAGTTGCCGCAGCTGGCGCGAGGTTATTTACGCGAGCTGGGTGTCGACGATGCCAATATCACGGTTGTTGCGGAAGAGCAGGCCGCGGTCGATCACGCCCTCAGCACGGCCGAAGAAGGCGATCTGCTGGTGATTACCGCGGATGACCTGGCTGGTACCTGGAAGCAGATTGTCAATCTCAATAGTGAAAAGCGCGAAACCAAGGAAACCATTCCCGGCACCAAGGTGTTTCTGCCTGAAAAGGAAAAGCGTTTTGTACTCGACCAGGATGAAGAATTAATCATCGATGAACGTGGTGTGCGCCTGGCGAGTAGCGAGCCTGAAGACGCCGACTAGGATTGATTCGGACCGAGCATGGAAATCCCATTTCCTGATTCCAGTCGTTTGGTTGTCGATGGCTGCCGTCGGTTGACCGGTGCCTCGTTAGTTTGGAGCGAGACCGGCGCAATCCTCGACGTGCTCATCGAGGACATGGACCAGGATGCAGTGCTCGACAGCTGGTATCGTCAGGTTAACGGCCTACTTACAGAAGTGAACTGGAATCATCCAGAGCTCACCCATCGGCGCTTTGAAAATGGATTCAACCTGCTGCTTGCGGCCCCGATCGACCAGCTTTACAGCGCGGTGATGGTGCTCGAAACAGCCTGGTATTTCTGCGCCTGCGAGTTACTGGGGATCGAGGTCGAAGCGCAACAAGTGTTGCTCGATGATATCCGCGAGCAAATTCAGATCGAAAAAAATAATGCTTTAACCGGGCTTGAGGCTGCGGCCATGGACCATGGTGTGGATTTACTGTTCGATGATGACATTGTCTCAGTCGGCCACGGTGTCGGCAGCGCCAGTTTCACGGCCGACCAGATACCGGCACCCGGGCAGATCAACTGGGCCCCGATTCATGATGTTCCGGTGGCACTGATAACCGGTACCAATGGCAAATCAACCAGTGTACGTTTGCTCGACGGTATCGCGCATTCAGCCGGGCAACAATCGGGGGTGACTTCCACCGATTTTGTGCGCATCGGCGATGATATCCTCGATCGGGGCGATTATTCGGGACCTGGCGGTGCACGGTTGCTATTGCGCGATCCGCGGCTGGAGGTCGCCTTTCTCGAGATCGCGCGCGGGGGTATTCTGCGTCGCGGCCTGGCGTTGCGACATGCGCGCGTAGCATTGGTGACTAATGTTGCCAGCGATCACCTGGGACAGTACGGGGTAAATACGCTGGCAGCGCTGACCGAGACCAAGTTTGCCGTCAGCAAGGCACTGGCCGAAAACGGCGTGCTGGTGGTAAATGCCGATGATGCACAAATCGTGGATTACCTGGCGCAAAATCCGCAACAGAATCTATGCTGGTTCAGCCTGGATAAATCAAACCCGCGGATTCAGCGGCAGATCGACAATCGAGGACGTTGCTGCTTTGTCGATGACGGCAGCATAGTCAATTTCGATGGTGACAGCCTGGAACAAATCTGCAATATCAACGATATCCCGATGACGCTCAATGGAGTCGCATTGCATAACGTACGTAATGCGCTGGGGGCGACAGGCGTGGCCAGTGCAATGGATTATACCGCCGAACAGATCGGTGCGGGGTTGTGCCGTTTCAACAGTGATGAACGGGATAATCCGGGACGATTAAACCATTTTCAACTTGTCAACGGGTCCCGGGTGATTGTTGATTTTGCACATAATGCGCATAGTGTCGAAGCGGTCACCAGTACTGTCGGGCGTATGCCGGCTCGGCAGAAGTGGGCCTTGTTCGGATCGGCCGGAGATCGTTCCAACGAGGAAATCGCTGCGATCGCCAGGGGAGTCTGTGCGATTGAACCGGACCAGGTTGTGATCGTAGAGGTCGAGGATTACCTGCGTGGCCGAGCACCGGGTGAAGTCAGTGCAATTATGAAACAGGCCTGCCTGCAAAGTGGCATGACAGAAAAGCAAATCCATTTTGCAGAGTCTCCACTTACAGGCGTCAAGCTTGCGATCGAGCGCATGCAGGCCGATGATCTGGGCATGTTCCTGGTGTTATCGGAGCGTGACCAGGTGATTGATTACATTAAATCTCAATAAAATGCCTCGGATTTTCCACAGACCGCTGCTGTTATCGATACTGCTGTCACTGGCAGCCTGCTCTAGTGGTCCGTCGAAGCCGGTAGCTGTCGACGGTCCAATGACAGCTTGCGTCGAACCGCGTCCCCAGATCTGCACCATGGATTACACCCCGGTCTGTGCACGGCTTAAAAGCAGCGAACTGAAAACATATTCCAATGGCTGTAGTGCCTGCACCGACGCGAACGTGGTTTCGCATCAACCAGCGGCCTGCGAATAAAGCAAACTCTCTAAATACTTTTTTTACGTAATCGCAGCGCATTACCGATAACCGACACCGAACTGAAACTCATCGCCGCGGCGGCAATCATCGGAGAAAGCAACCAGCCGAATACAGGGTACAAAACGCCCGCAGCGACCGGAACGCCCAGCGAGTTGTATACGAAAGCGAAGAACAGGTTCTGACGAATATTGCGCATGGTTGCCCGGCTCAGGCGACGTGCACGCACGATACCTCGCAGGTCCCCCTTGACCAGTGTGATACCAGCGCTTTCCATGGCGACATCGGTGCCGGTACCCATGGCGATGCCGACCTGGGCCTGCGCCAGTGCCGGGGCGTCATTGATGCCGTCACCGGCCATGGCAACGATATGACCTTCGGCCTGCAGTTTTTTAACAATTTCAGCCTTCTGATCAGGCGATACCTCGGCCTCGACACGATCAATTTTGAGTTGCTCAGCGACCGCCATGGCGGTGGTACGGTTGTCACCGGTCAGCATGACAATCTTGACGTCTTCACTGTGCAGGTCATGTATGGCTTCGGGTGTGGACTTCTTAACCGGGTCGGCCACGCCGATAAGACCAGCGGCGGTCCCATCGATTGCAACCTGCATCACTGTCTGCCCCTGTGCGCGAGCCGAATCTGCGACAGCAGTTAAATCTTTGAAATCGATCGTTAAAGCCTGCATCAACTTGAGGTTGCCCAATGCCACCCGGTGTTTTTCGACAGTTCCTGTTACACCTTGTCCAGTAATGGATTCAAACTGGTCAGTGTTGGTCAGCGTAATGCCTTTCTCCTCTGCCCCCTGAACGATGGCTTCTGCGAGTGGATGCTCGCTGGCACGCTCGAGACTCGCGGCCAGACGCAAAACGGTATCCTGCTCAAAGTCGTTGCAGGTATGGATCGAAACCAGGCGCGGACGACCCTCGGTTAGTGTGCCGGTTTTATCGACGATTAAGGTATCGATTTTCTCCATGACTTCGAGCGCCTCGGCGTTCTTAATCAATACCCCGAGCGTCGCACCCTTTCCCATGCCCACCATGATCGACATCGGCGTGGCCAGCCCGAGCGCACAGGGACAGGCAATAATAAGCACCGCGACTGCATTAATGATCGCATAGGCGAGTCGTGGTTCGGGTCCGATCAGGCCCCAGACAATCATGGTCACGATCGCAACCAGCACGACAGTCGGTACGAAATACCCCGCCACGACATCTGCCAGTTTCTGGATCGGTGCACGCGAACGTTGAGCCTCGCTAACCATGCTTACGATCTGAGCCAAAAGCGTATCTGCTCCTACCTTTTCGGTGCGCATCAGTAAACTGCCGGTGCCGTTCACAGTTGCCCCAATCAGCGTATCTCCAGCGTTTTTTTCTACCGGTATCGATTCCCCGGTGACCATCGATTCATCCACCGCGCTGATACCGCTGGTAACAACTCCGTCGACCGGTACTTTTTCTCCCGGTCGGACGCGCAGGATATCGCCGGGCAAGACCCGATCCAGGGGGATGTCTTCCTCGCTGCCATCGTCGCGCACGATTCGAGCCGTGTTCGGGGCCAGTCCAAGCAACAGTTTGATCGCAGCATTGGTGTGGCTACGCGCGCGCAATTCCATTACCTGTCCCAGCAGTACCAGCGCGGTGATCACTGCGGCTGCCTCGAAGTAAACCGCAACCGTGCCGCCGGCATGTATCATCTCTGGCGGATAGATTCCGGGAAACAGCAATGCAACCACGCTATAACTCCAGGCCACGCCAACACCGATAGCGATTAGCGTAAACATGTTGAGATTCCAGCTCTTCACCGATTGCCAACCGCGCACGAAGAAGGGCCAACCGCACCACATTACTACCGGCGTGGCAAATACGAACTCAAGCCATTGCACCGTTTTCATCGTCAAACCATCAGGCAACAATGCTGGTGCCAGGTCGGCCACCATGGCCAACAGGAACACCGGTAAGGCCAGCACGACGCTAACCCAGAAGCGTCGACTCATGTCGATTAACTCTTCATTCTTTTCCTCGACTTCGATAATACGCGGCTCCAGCGCCATGCCGCATTCGGGGCACAAACCGGGCTCGTCCTGCACGATCCCGGGATGCATCGGGCAAGTATATTCGGTGCGGGTATTAAATACCGGCGCTCCGGCAACCTCGAGTGCCATACCGCAAATCGGGCAACTGCCGGGGTGATCCTGCTCGATCTCCGGATCCATGGGACAGATATACAAGGCCCCGCTAACGGGCTCTGCCATGGCCGCTGCCTGTTGAGCCTCGCCGCTTAAATATCCAGCCGGATCAGTGCTGAACTTCTGTGCACATCCCTGGCAAC
>Ga0265303_10000348_pt1 | contig 25267 bp, 25 predicted proteins | sample Helome_2_FD_192494 | JGI IMG/M metagenome (GOLD analysis project Ga0265303, IMG submission 192494) | Marine sediment microbial communities from subtidal zone of North Sea - Hel_20160317 (Illumina Assembly) | ecosystem: Environmental > Aquatic > Marine > Subtidal zone > Sediment ... | reverse complement strand
GGGCAAGAAATCCACATCACTTTGTTTGTAGTTACTGACAACGGTACACAGCAACATGCATTTCCCGCTTTGTACTACCACCGAGCCATGGGCTTGTTTAGCCAGTTTACCTGTTTCGATAGAAATAGTCCTACCGTCACCGAGGTCAATGACTTCTTTAAATGTTTTTGGTATCATACATAAATATTTGGTCGAACTCTCTGTTCGACGCGTTCAACAATGGTCTGCCATATTTCAATACGGCCGTTGTTGTGTTGTTGTGAAGTTGACCAATGAAAAACTAAGTGTAGCTTTTTTTTGCTTTAAGCGAACTATAAAAAAAGGATGTAGCACGTACTACATCCCTAAACTTATTTACGAATATTCAATTCTTTGATCAGCTCACGGTATTTCTCAATGTCTTTTCTTTTGAGATAATCCAGAAGTGATCGCCTTTTACCAACGAGCTTCACCAGGGAACGTTCTGTATTGAAATCCTTGCGGTTATTTTTCAGATGTCCTGTGAGGTGATTGATGCGGTGTGTAAACAAAGCGATCTGCCCTTCGGCTGATCCGGTGTTCTCTTCAGTGCCACCGTGCTTCTTGAATAATTTCGATTTTTCTTCTTTCGTTAAATACATGCCAATATTATTGTAAATGATTCTTATGTATCCTTTATATAAGGCTGCAAAGATACTCTTTTTTGGGTGATATTGAGGAAAATGGAAAATTTTAAAACAGGATTAAACCTTTTCATAAATCTGCGGTCAAAGAGCCATAATGTTAAAAAATTGTTATTATGAAAAGAGTGTTTAGAAAAATGAATGTGGCTGCTATCCTGATAGCAGCGGTACTAGTCTCTTCCTGTAACAAGGATGCTGCGGATGAGGTTATTGTAGATCAGGAAACTTTTGATGTACAAGAACTAAAAGCCAGTGATGAAGCAGAGTTAATCACAGAAGAGGTGTTGAATGTTGGTGAAGATGTATATGCTGCCGATGAGTTATCGTTCTCAAACAAGGGCTATACTTCTGATTTTCTTCCAGATTGTGTGACCATTACCACAGTGATCACAAGTACTTCTAAGGAGAAAACGATCGACTTTGGTGATGGATGTGAGTTACCTAATGGAAATGTGCTCAGTGGGATTATTTATTTGAGCTACCTCAAAGACACGGATGTGCCCATGAATACACTATCCATGAGTCTTGAGAATTTCACTTTTAACGGTGTTGCCGTTGAAGGCAGTGCTTCTGTTGATCGTGTACGATCCAATGAGAATGGCAATCCACAGGCAGATGCTTCTGCAAGCTTTAATGCTACCTGGCCAGATGGATCTACAGCCAGTTTTACCGGTAATCGAACCCGAGAGTGGATCGAAGGATATGGTTCCGGATTCTGGGGAGATAACGTCTTCCTTATTAGTGGAAATGCTACCTATACAGGTCCCTTAGGGAATGTGTTTATGAAGGAGACTATTACGCCATTGCGTAGAGAATTGGCATGCCGATTCATTGTAAGTGGTGTATTGGAGATCAGCAGAAATGATGCCACAGCCAGTCTTGATTTTGGTGATGGTTCTTGTGATGCCATAGGGATCTTAACCTATCCTGATGGATCGACAAAGGAGATCTTCCTGCGAAGATTCAAGCCGTAAATTCTTGCTATGAATTTTATGAAAAGACCCTGTATTGCACACTACAGGGTTTTTTTATGATCGAACGGGTTGATTTTGGATCAGATCTAAATATAGATTGATGTTCTTTTTCAGATCCCGTCTATGGCTGATGAAATCCAGGAAACCGTGTTCCTGAACAAATTCTGCCGTTTGGAACCCTTCCGGTAATTCTTTGCCCGTAGCTTCCTTGACGACACGCGGGCCGGCGAAACCTATTAGAGCACCGGGTTCGGAAATATTAATATCGCCAAGCATGGCATAAGAAGCAGTAGTACCTCCGGTGGTAGGATCTGTACAAAGGGAGATATAAGGGATTTGCTTCGCTGCTAATTGAGCCAATTTTGCTGAGGTTTTTGCCAATTGCATTAAAGACAAGGCAGCTTCCATCATTCGGGCCCCTCCGGATTTAGAGATCATAACAAAGGGGATCTCTTTTTTAATTGAATAGTCAATGGCGCGTGCAATTTTTTCACCTACTACGCTTCCCATCGATCCCCCGATAAAAGTGAAATCCATACATGCAACAACCAGGTCTTTGTCAAGCGACTTACCAACTACAGTACGCACGGCGTCTTTTAAGCCTGTCTTGGCCTGCGCTGCCTTTAATCGATCTGAATATTTTTTTGTGTCTTCGAATTTTAACGGATCCTTCGAAGTGAGTTTTGTGTTGAGTTCTTTGTACTTATTATCGTCAAAAAGGATCTCAAAATATTCCTTGCTGCCAATACGTACGTGATAATCGTCTTCAGGGCTTACATAAAAATTCTCGGCCAACTCTTCTGTTTCGACGATCTTCCCTGTAGGGGACTTATACCACAGTCCACGCGGCGTGTCTTTTTTCTCCTCTGTAGTAGTTTGGATCCCTTTTTCCGTGCGTTTAAACCAAGCTGTCATATCGGATATGTTTTGTGGATCTTTAGAGGGTGTTGACATTGTTTAGATCTTCAAAGGCCTTTTTTAGCCTGGCTACAAATGTCTTTTCACCTTCCCTGAGCCAAACCCTGGGGTCGTATTGTTTTTTATTGGGAACATCTGCCCCATCAGGATTCCCTATCTGTGATTGAAGATAGGCATTTTTATCCTGTACATAGTCCCGGACCCCCGTCATAAAGGCATACTGCAGATCCGTATCGATATTCATTTTGATCACGCCATAACCAATAGCTTCCCTTATCTCTTCCAGGGTAGAACCTGAACCCCCGTGAAAAACAAAATCAATAGAGTTTTCAGGAAGATTGAATTTATCCGAAAGATAAGTTTGGGAATTCCGTAAGATCTTTGGTGTTAACTTGACGTTACCGGGTTTATAAACACCATGGACATTTCCAAAAGCAGCTGCAACTGTAAAACGCGGGCTCACTTTAATCAATTCTTCGTAAGCAAAGGCCACTTCTTCCGGTTGCGTATAGAGCTTAGAATCGTCTACATCTGTATTATCCACTCCGTCTTCCTCACCTCCCGTGATTCCCAATTCAATTTCGAGTGTCATATCCAATTTGCTCATACGCTCCAGGTAGGACTTACAGATCTCAATATTTTCCTCTATCGGTTCTTCAGACAGATCGATCATATGCGAGCTGTATAATGATTTCCCAGTGGCTTTAAAATGAGCTTCGCTTGCATCTAACAAGCCATCGATCCATGGGAGTAATTTTTTTGCACAATGATCTGTGTGCAGAATAACAGTGGCCCCATAAGCGGTTGCCAATTCATGAATATGCCTGGCTCCGGCAATTGCCCCTTTTATAGCAGCTCTTTGGGCCTCATTAGACAAGCCCTTGCCGGCGTTGAATTGAGCGCCACCATTTGAATATTGGATAATAACGGGAGCATTCAGCTCAGCCGCTGTTTCCATTACCGCATTTACCGTGTTGGAACCTATCACATTGACGGCCGGTAAGGCAAAGCCATTTTGTTTAGCGTAGTTAAAGATCTCCTGGACCTGATCTCCGGTGGCAACACCGGGCTTTATATTGTGGGACATAGTTGGGTAGTTTTCGACTAGTTTTATGCGGCAAATGTATAAAAATAAAACCTCTAAAAAGGATAATTGATACCTATTTGAAAGACGGCGTTCGCGAAATTATATTCTGTAAACCACCGCCTCGAAGGTTCATTAGCGGGATTATAGGTCTTAAATCCAGTATCCAGTCGAAAAACGAAATAGCTAAAATCATAACGCAGGCCAAATCCTGTACCGAGTGCGAGTTCATCCAGGGATTCAAATCCTTGAAATACAGCCTTAGGATTATCTACATTATCCCAAACATTCCAGATATTACCGGCATCTGCGAAGAGGGCACCTTTAATATCACCTACGATTGGGAAACGGTATTCCAGGTTCAGGGCGATCTTAAAATTAGCTTCATTAAAATCATTGATCGCCTGTGTGCTGCCGGGCCCTAAAGAATATGGGAACCAGCCTCTATTGTCATTGGAACCTCCTGCAAAATAACTCCGAACAAAAGGAACACTATTTGAATTGCCATAAGGAACTGCTATACCAAAAAAGCTTCTGAATGCCATTACATTAGTGCCGGATAAGTCCCAATATTTAATATAGTCTACTTCAGTTTTGACATACTGAGAGAAAGGCACCCCAAATACGAGGAGGTTGTTGTTGTCATTTTCTTCAAAGGTGATGAAATTGGCCAGGCCGGAGAGCAAGTTCCCTGCGCTCTCAAGTCTGAGACGCAATTGGTAGAAATTATTGTCGTTTAGATTACTTCTGCTGTTCTTTGTCCATGTATAATTACTAGCAAAGATCAGGTTATTCTCTGTGAGACGATCCCGTCTTTCCTCGATCCGGCTTACATCCTGGTATATATCGGACGTTACAGGAACTAAAGAGCCTGAAAGTACAGTTTCTGTGAATCCAGTTGTTCCCTCCGGTATAATAAGGCTTGGATCCGGATTAGTCGTAGAAGTTTCAAAGAAAGGGGTTAATTCCGGGTAATTGACAGCATCATCGAAGCTGTCAAATTCATCAGCAATATCATCCAGTCTGTTATAGGTACTGCCGTATACATTAAAAAAACGATCGGGGTTAACATTCCTTACAAATTGGATATTCAGAAGTTCAACCGTATTCTTTAATTCCAGGGAAGGTTTCCAGGTATACCCCAGCACAGTATTAAAGGTTTGTTTATCCAACCCGATATTCTTTTGAAAACTAGAACCAATAGTAATTCGAGTTAGTGGCAACATATACGCCGGGACAATCCGTTTTGCATTAAACAGAGGGAACCACATTCTAGGTATGGTAAGATTAACATCTCCTCCTATCTCAGAAAAGAAATTTTCGGAAGAAGTGTCGTCGCTCAACAAACCGAAGGTACCCCCCGCAGAGATTGACAGGGTCTCTGCCCCGGCAAATACATTCCGGGTTATAAGAGAAGTACTAAATCCAATACCGAGTTGCTGGATATTGGAATGCGTTATGTCAAAATCAAGTCCGAGCGAATACTTGGGTCTTGGCGCCAGATAAATGTTTGAACTTAATTTCGTTTGGGTGCTGTCCTCAATAAATTCAATATTGGGGTATTTGAATGTGTTTAGATTAGTGATCTGTCGGTAGGTCCGCAATCGGTCAATATCCCTGTATACACTATCTTTTTTCATGAAAATAGCATCCGTTAATGCTGCCGGATTATAGCGTAGCTTATTTTTATAGAAAATGGTAAAATCATTATACTCAATAGACTCTAATTCCGAATCTGCATCCTGGAAATTGTAATCTGCATAGATGTTGATCTTATCTAAAGTAAAGACCTTATAGGCAGAGGTAGTCACCACGGTATCACTTCTGCGCCGGAGGTCGGCAATATTTAATTCAACATCCAGACGTTGATCATCGGCCGTTAAGGTGGTGTCCCACAAAACTTCAAATGTGATGGAGCTCTCCTGGAAGTTATACACTCCTGAATTCCGAAAGAGGCTGGTGAGTCTTTCGCGTTCATTATTGAAATCAACCAGATTGAATTGTTTGTCATTTTGTATGAATGAGCCTTTTTTATGCGCATTATAGAGGGAATCAATAGCCGCAGACGTAATCTTCTGGCTTAAGGTATCTATGATATAGGGTTTCCCCAGGTTGATCTGATAACGCAGTGAAGCCCGCTGTTTTCTTTTTAACGGCTCAATGTCAAATTCGGTGGTATTATTAAAATAACCTTTGGAGTCATAATAAGCGCTGAGTCGTTCCAAAGATCTTCTTGTAAGTTGGGTGTCAATCACGACCGGGGTCTCCCCTATATTCTTCAGCCATTCACTATAGCCCTTAACTAGGAAGGATTCGCCTAGTCTGCCAACTTGTTTTTGAGATAAAAGACGGGCCAGCCGTTCTTCTCGTTTGTCTTTTTTATTTAACCAGGCCTGAAAAGAAGAATCCGGATTGGGCTTGGCCAGGTTGTAGAGGTTGAGGCGCAATGGATATCCCAAGACCGTACTATTAGGTTTTTGCACGATCAAACTTTGGATGTCTTCATCCAATATCCGTTGATCATCAGCAAACAAATAGTTTTTAGTCAGGAGGAAATCATCATCATCTACGCGCTTGAGAGTATTACAGGAAGTGATGAATAGAGCCAGCAAGAATAGGCAAACTTTTGCACTACCTTTACCAAAACTCCGCAAAGACCTCATAGAACCCAAATTTACACTATTTGTATGGTTGTTAAAAGTGAAATAAAACTCGTTAAGAACTTACAGCAAAAAAAGTACCGAAACCAACATAGACTCTTCGTGGCGGAGGGGTGTAAAACGGTACAAGAAGTTTTGAGTTCGGGTTTTGCACCAAAGGTATTATATAGTACGGATAAAAATGCGCTTCCGGATCACGAAGATCTAATCACACTGATCGGTGAGAAAACACTAGAGCGCATGAGCGGACTAAAAACACCAAATAAGATTCTGGGTGTATTTGAGATCCCTAAAAAAACTGCCTTACCCACAAATGGCTGGGTAATTGCCCTGGATGGGGTAAAAGACCCGGGAAATTTGGGGACACTTATCCGCTTGTGTGATTGGTTTGATATTGCTCATGTGGTTTGCTCTATGGATGCTGTGGACTGTTACAACCCTAAAGTTGTACAAGCAACAATGGGATCGATCGCAAGGGTGCGAGTGCATTATACGGACTTGACATCTTTTCTCTTAGATTTTCCTGGAGAGAGTTATGGAGCGGTCCTCAATGGGTTACCAATTCAAAGCACTGTGTTTCCAAAAGAGGGTGTTTTAGTACTTGGTAGTGAATCTCATGGAATATCGCCGGAAGTGCAGGGATCAATAAGTCATCAAATAAGCATACCCCAAATAGGACACTCAAGTGCAGAGAGTTTAAATGTGGCTACGGCAACAGCCATCTTCTTACATGAGATCCGGAGATCTCATTGATCATTCAAAAGTGAAATTGATAAAAATACCACGGGTCAGCAAGCCCTCAATATTACCTGTCCAGGGACTATTTGGGTCGTCGTCGGGTACAAGCTCATCAGTAATGGCAAATACACCTCGGATGGAAGGAGTGAATTTGAAATATTCAGTATAGAAATCAATACCAAAACCCAGCTCATAATTTAGCACATTTTTTTTCATTCTAAATGTCCCGCTGGCATTATCATCGAGGCTATCTTCACCACTACCCAGGTTTAACGAAGGTGCAATACCACCTACAATAAAAGGCTTCCAGTTACCAATACGCTTAGCACTGGCTTTTATCAATAATGGAAAGTTAATGTAGGTCGACTTAACATTACGTATGGCATCATTTTCCTCGGTAAATCCGGGAAATCCCACGGACCGCTGTGAATAGAATAGCCCAGGTTCAAAACGTAGATCGAGATGGTTGTTGATCCTCATTTCACCGATGAGCCCGACATTGAACCCTACAGTGGTTTCAACCAGGATCGGTTCCAGGTCATTCCTATAATCCAACTTAAAATCAAAGACATTAAACCCAAGGTAATATCCCCAATTCAAAAAAGCTTTATCCTCATTTTGAAGATTAATAATAGGCTTTTCGTTGAATTGTGAGAATGATGGGTTGGCGAATAGGAAAAATAATCCGGCCCAAATCAGGAATCCTCTATTCATACGTTTATTTTGAAGCAATATATATGGAGGCAACACCCAGACTCTGGGGTTTATTCTCCATACCTATAAACCCAATTTTGCCTAAAATATTGTTGAAGGCCTTGCCATGGGGAAATGCGGCCGCGGATTCCGATAAATAGGCATAGGCTTTACGATCCTTTGAGAAGAGTCGGCCCATAAGGGGTAAGATATATCGCGTATATAAGAAATAGCCCTGTTTTATGGGCGTTTTGGTGGGTACAGAAGTTTCCAGAATAGCAAGAATACCCCCAGGTTTGAGGACTCTGAGTATCTCTTTTAACCCTTTTTCCAGGTCCTCAAAATTTCGAACACCAAAGGCAACTGTTATGGCATCAAAGTGATCCTTTTCAAATGGCAGACTTTCGCCATCGCCCTGGACCATTTGAATGATTTTCTCCAAGTTTTTGGAAACAATTTTTTTTCGGCCAACATCGAGCATGCCTTTGGAAATATCAAGTCCAATGATCTCCCTGGCTCCTGTTTCTGACAAGGCAATGGCCAGGTCACCCGTACCCGTAGCAATATCCAGGATTATTTGAGGCTGTTTTTCTTTGACGATTTTAACTAATCGCTTTCGCCATTTGGTGTCTACGCCTAATGAAATGACCCGATTAAGTCCATCGTATTCATTGGCGATGGTATCGAACATTTCAGTAACCTGTTCTTTCTTCCCCCTTTCCTGATCGTCATAAGGGGTAACGTTGGCAGACATAGTACGGAGTTTAACTTACGGCTTCTTTGATCCTTTTAATCGCTTCGATCAATTCTTCAGTAGAAGCGGCATAGGAAATGCGAATACAATTTGGCGCACCGAAAGCTTCCCCGGTGACAGTGGCCACATTGGCGTGTTCAAGGAGGTACATTGCCAGGTCAGAAGAATTGTTGATCTGTACGCCTTTAAGCATGCGACCAAAAAAGTCGGATACATCCGGGAAAACATAAAAGGCCCCCTCCGGAACATTGACTTTGAATCCCGGGATTTCTTTAAGCAACCCTAGAACGAGATCCCTGCGTTGCTTGAATTCATCGATCATGAATTGAATCTTTGAGGGAGATGCCTCAAGGGCTGTGATAGTTGCCCGTTGGGCAATAGCGTTAGCACCACTGGTGATCTGTCCCTGAAATTTTGTACAGGCAGAAGCGATCCATTCAGTCGCTCCGATATAGCCAATTCGCCATCCAGTCATGGCAAAGGCTTTAGATACACCATTGACAGTAATAGTACGGTCATACATGCCATCCAGCGTTGCAATACTTGCATGCTCAGAGCGAAAATTTATGTGTTCATAGATCTCGTCGGAAGCGACAAAAATATTCGGGTGCTTGCGCAGCACGGCTGCAAGGCTTTCTAGCTCTTCTTTACTATATACAGAGCCACTGGGATTGCAGGGAGAGCTAAACCAAAGCATTTTGGTTCTTGGAGTAATGGCAGCTTCCAATTGTTGTGGCGTGATCTTGAAATCTGTGTCGATCGTGGTAGAGACCATCACCGGCACCGCTTCGGCTAATTTAACTATGTCGTGATAACTCACCCAAAACGGGGCGGGCAAGATTACTTCATCTCCTTTGTTCAGTAATACCATAGCCACATTGGCCAAGGATTGTTTGGCGCCAGTGGAGACGACGATCTGTTTTTCAGAATAGTCAAGTCCGTTGTCTCTTTTAAATTTATTAGAGATCGCCTGCCGTAATTCGGCATAGCCGTTCACCGGCGTATAGCTGCTGTAGTTTTCGTCAATGGCTTGCTTGGCGGCTTCTTTTATGAAATCTGGGATATTGAAATCAGGTTCTCCCAGGCTAAGGCCTATTATGTCTTTTCCTTCTCCGCGAAGTTCTCGGGCTTTTGCAGCCATAGCGAGCGTTGCCGAGGTGGCCATGTTCTGTATACGCTCGGATAAATGTTGCTTCATAATTACCGCATTACTGGTATTGCAAGGCAGGATTTTTGCCTAATTCCTTTAAATGTTTGAAATGCGAAATTATGGCTTTTCTTGTAGTTTTATATTCATTGTAAGGCAAATTAAATTCCTGAGCCGTCTTTTTAACGATCTTAGAAATTTTGGTGTAATGAATATGACTAATATGTGGAAAGATGTGGTGCTCTACCTGGTGATTTAACCCACCCGTAAACCAGTTCACAATTTTATTTTTTGTACCGAAATTAACTGTTGTCAACAGCTGGTGAATGGCCCATGTATTTTTCATTGTGCCGTCCTCTTGTGGAAGCGGGGTCTCCGCTTCGTCTATCACGTGTGCTAATTGAAAGACCACACTTAAAATAACCCCAGCAACATAGTGCATGACAAAGAAACCGATCAGCACTTTCCACCAGGCTATATTTAAGATTAGCATGGGTATAATAAACCAGACTGTTACATAGATAACTTTAGAAACAACAAGTACGCTCCAGTTCAGGAAGGGATTAGGGAATTTCCTATAAGCTAACTTGCGCTTAGTATAGCGATACATTTGCTTAAAATCCGTAGTGATGGCCCAATTAAAAGTAAGCAGGCCATATAACAATATTGAATAATAATGTTGAAACTTGTGGTGTTTTTGCCACTTTGCATGCTTGTGGAACCGCAAGATCCTCCCCGCTTCCAGATCTTCATCATGCTCATGGATATTTGTAAACGTGTGATGAAGTACATTGTGCTGTACTTGCCAGGTGTAAACATTGCCTGCCAAAATATAAATGCTGCCTCCCATAATTTTATTTACCCAGCGCTTCGAAGAATAGGAGCCATGATTTCCATCGTGCATGACATTCATTCCTACACCTGCCATGCCTACGCCCATGACTATAGTGAGCAACAAATTAGCCCAATTGGGTAGGCCCAAACTTAAGATAAGGAAATAGGGTGTTAAAAAGAGCGAAAACATGATCGCCGTTTTAAGATACAATTTCCAGTTCCCGGTCTTTTTAATATTGTTTTGATTGAAATAATCGTTGACCCTCTTATTCAGTGTCTTAAAGAACTGTGTAGGATCTTTCCGGGAGAAACGAACAGTAGTTGGGTTCATAAGTACATTTTACCTAAAGATATAACGCGAAATGCCCCGTTGTCATACCCTTAGAAGTTAATTTTAAGCGTTCCCTCGGCGAAAATAGTACATTTGGCCCATATATGGATACTAGAATCGTATTTGATGCTTTTCCTGACCTATCTGAAGAACAGAGAGAATTATTCAAAAAGCTGGAATTCTTGTATAAAGATTGGAATGCAAAGATCAATGTCGTTTCCCGAAAAGATATTGAAGAATTATACCTCAGGCATGTTTTGCACTCGCTTGGAATTTCTAAAGTGATCCAGTTCTTAGCCGGGGCTCAAATCCTCGACGTGGGCACTGGCGGGGGATTTCCCGGAATTCCTTTGGCTATACTTTTTCCGGAGGCCCATTTCACTTTGGTCGACTCTATCGGCAAAAAGATCAAGGTGGTTGATGGAGTAGTGGCAGGCTTGGGCCTGACCAATGTGACAACTATTCATGCCCGTGTGGAAGAATTGGATGAGCAATACGATTTTATAATCAGTCGCGCCGTGGCGGCTATGCCGACCTTTGTTTCCTGGGTGAAAGGGAAGATCGCGAAAAAGAGTCGGCATGCCCTAAAAAATGGCATTCTCTATTTAAAAGGGGGCGACCTAGAGGAAGAATTGGCGAAGTACCCAAAGGCACAGGTTTTTTCTTTATCTACCTATTTTGATGATCCTTTTTTTGAAACTAAGAAACTGGTTTATTTGCCACTTAAATACAAGGGATGATCAATCGATGGCAAATTTGACATTGACCGTACTACTTACCTTCACTTTTTGAAAATCTACATCGATAGGTTCAAAGCCATCGGCTTTTGCCATGGTCATTTCCTGCATACGGTTTTGACCTCTCCAGCCATACGTAATGCCAGTATTCATATCAGATATAAATAAGGCCTTACCTACACTTTGACCTATAGGTTCTACCATAACTTTTGCATGAGAAGCTGCTTTGGCTACTGCTTTTCCACGGAGCATAACTTTAAGTTCTTCCAAATTGGAGACTTCCGCTTTCTGAAAATTCACATTGGCTATGCCAATTGATTCAAGTCCCTGGATGACTTGACCGGCTGTAAGGGCATCATAGACAAGGAGGGAATAATATTTAGATTTAAGAACGCCGGTCTTTCTAAGAAAGTAGTCCTTAAAATTTGAAGACAAACTTCCCAGGTTAAGCTGTTTCTTGGTATCGATGCCTAGTTGTTTCAGTTTGGCTTCCATCCGATTCTCAAGTTCTTCAACTGAGGTACGGTCTTTAGTATCTTTTTCAGAAATATAGATAGAAAGATAGATCTTGTCAGGTACGACCAGGGTATCTACCTGGGCTGTTGTTTCCAGATAGGGCTGGTCTATAAAATTCTTGGTCTGGGCATGTAGTCCCGTAATAGACAAAGCAATTAGGAGTATGGTAATTCGTAACATAGTTCAAAGATTTAGCGTTAATGATCTACATCAAAATTAGGAGGATAACAATGAATTTAAAAATGAGATTGCGTGAATGAGGTAATTTGGCGGGTAATGTGGCTGTTTGGCTAAGGGAAATCGATCAAAAAGAGCCAAAATATATTGAGACTATTCAGCCGGATAGGCCGGATAGAATCGCCCTTCCAAAAGCCCACGTTCGTTGGCAATGGTATTCTTGAACGTAAGGGGTATGGAGAAATATGGGAAGTTCCATTTTAATGGCGTGGCCACGACAAAATGTAAGCGTGGAGTTTCAGCAAACCCTGTAGCTCCGCTATACCCGATAAGATCTCCTTGAGAAACAGTTTGTCCAGTCTCCACAACAGCACCTTCAAAGGTGAGATGCATATATTGACCATATGTGCCATCTGCATGCCTAATGACAATTTTATTATTTGGATAATTGCCATCAACACCAGATTCTTCGACAAAAACCACTGTCCCTTCTCGAGCAGCTAGTACGTAATCCCCGATCTCCATTTCAAAGTCGACAGCAAATTGATCTGGCGTACCCACGCTATGCCATGAACCACTGCAGCTACTAAGTCCTATTTTTCTACTCTCACCCAGATGGTAAGGCAAATTATATTTGGAAGTTTGCCAATCACCAAAATCGATTGCATCACAAGAAGCCGCGTTTGAATCTATCTGACCAACTTCTGCCGTACCAATAAGATCATCTTTTAAATTATCGTCGTTAGTACAAGCAAAAAGGAAAAGTATGATTCCCAACGAATAGAAAGGTGTATAATACTTCATAGCCCTTTAAAGATAGTTAAATAAGAACATGAACGTTCCAAAATGGACTTTTTTATGAGAATGCTAAAATTTGAAAATCACTCCGAACATTCCGATAGTACCTGAACCTTTTCGGGGTTGAACGGGTTGATTATCGGGCATTTGCTAAGCAAATACTGCAAAAAAATCAAGTTTATTCTGAATTTGAAAAACGTTCTTTTCGTCTCAACTTTTTCAAATGGATAAAGGACTCGATCAACCCTAAAAGGAATCCTGCCCATGCCAGTATTACGGATCCCAGGTAGACGCGGTTGTCTATTTCAAAGAATCCCCAGATGCCCAGAACGCCATAGGCTACCGCTCCAGAGAAGACAACGGCAGCTATTGCCGTTAGCCACAAATATTTCTTAAGAACTGGTGTCTCTATCCCTGGAATGATAAAGAAGAGGAACAGGGCAAGTAAGACAAAAGGTATTAAGGTACCTAACAAGACTTTCCCACCTACGTCAAAAAAACCAACTATAAAAAAGATTAGAAAAAATAAGAGAAGACCGTAGAGAATACGTTTAATGATGGCCCTCCTTCTTGTAATACTCCCATCCATGACAATTCTATTAAGCGTTTTGGTTATAGTTTACCTTACAGGTAGGGCATTCCAAACTGTTGGCCCCCTTTTTTAGTCGGATTCCATCTACATGGTTTACAACAAAATCCTTTATGAAGGCATAATTGGCCTGATGGTTATTTACATCAATTTGTTTGTCTTTGTACAAAACCCGAATTTGATTGTCATATTCCTGGCTGCCCCAGCAATTAGGGCAGACCCCTTCCGGTACCTCATTCCTGGTTTTGTCCGGACTCCTTTTAAAAAATGCGATCAATTTTTCTATCATGAGATTACAATTTAGCTCTTAAATTTCTTAAAGTTTCCAAGGGGACGCGTTTGGATAAAGTTCTGAAAAATGCCTTTGGTAAATTCACATTCGGATTAAAAGAAGTGAACATTTTCACTAAAACTCCATTAGCCTCCTGAATTACCTCCCATTCGCCATAGAAGTCGTCTATGCGTACATGTTTATCGTGATTTTCCAAATATGAGGGCTCTGCCTTGAAGCGAATGCGATATTTCTGTTTCGAGTCTTCCAGGATCCGAATGGCCAGGATATGATCCCTGTTCTTAAATGGCCAATTACTTTTACTTACCTGATACAAATAAACAAGATCATTGGTTTCTGAGATCTTCTTCGATTCAAGGCATCGATAAATCCAGGCCGAATGTGCTTTGTAATCCTGGAATACACTTTTCACCTGATTGACCGTCTGCCCGGGCAGAAACAAGTAAGCAGTATAGCTAATAAACCCTGATTCTAAGGGAGGATTATAAATCTTGATCCCCTCTTTGTCATATACAACTTTCTGGTGTCGCTGAGAATAAATGGTAGTAGTAACCAGGCAAATAATCAGTATATGCCAAAACGTTTTATGCAATTTACCGCCGATCATTTGTGTCTATCTTTTACAGGAATCACAAATTTCAAGCCAGACCAAGTCTTATCTATTGCACAAACCTTAATATCCACCAATCCACTCTTGAGTCCGATAGCTCGAACGAGCTTACCATCTAAGTCGGTTTCTACTTTAGCGGCTCTCTTAGGCCATGAGATCCATATTGTACCCGATTGCTTCAATCGATTTTTCAGGATGTGAATGGATTCCTCTAGCATGGTATATTCTTTTGAGAAGATGTGGATCAAGTCTAATGCAGCACCCATATCCGGACTAAAATCTATGTCTTCCGGTATTTCAGAAAAAAGCTCAAAATAATAGTCAGGTGTATTCAGCAGGAGAACCTTGTAACCTGGTTTAAATCCAAGTTTGCGTGCCAGAGGTGTTTTGGAATAGCCTGCTGTTTTCATCGAGATTCAAGTCTATAGAGATGCGCTTGTCGGGTAGCTGTGGTCAGAAGGGAGATTCATGCTTTCTATCAACTGATCCCACCTGGGGTCTGAGTACATGCCTTTAAAGGAATCATACTCAAGGATTTCCAGCAAGACAGGATCCTTGAGCGCTACCGCCTTGTTCAGCCAATCAAAAGCTATATCATATTCACCCCGAAAGGCATGGATATCGGCCATATTTGAAGCTTCTGTGCCACCGTATGTACTGATTAGTTCTTCCAGCAAGGCATTGGCTTCGTCATTTCTTCCGGCCGCGTGATATGCGAAGCATTTAGCATAGAGGCTAAAAAATTCATTGGGTTCAAGATCAGCTTCAATTACAGCTTGTTCCATATCTCCCTGCGCTATCTTAATCCTGGACATAGCGTAATGCTGTACAGCGGTATTGGGATAGTGTTTTCTGAACTCATTTAATGCGTCTTCTGCTTGCTGTAATCTTCCAAGGTAGTAATAGTAGTTACCTAAGTTGTAAAAATTGATATAGTTGATCGGATCGAGTAGTATTGCCTTTTTTATCAGGGATATAGTCAGTTCCGAATCACCTAAATTATGCAAAGCTACCGTTCCAATGATATCCGAATTGCCTGGATCCAGGGCTATGGCCTTGTCCATATTCTTCTTTGCCTCCCCGAATTCCCAGGCCATGAATTGAAGGCTTCCTAGTTCTACATGAGCAGTTCCGGAGGTTGTGTCTAGCTCAATAGATTTTTTTGCTGCGGCTATTCCCTCAATTATACCTTCGGACATTGGTTTTGTCAAAAAATTATAGGCTCCTGTCTGATTGATATGGGCCAACAAAGAATAGAATGGAGCATATGTGGAGTCGCGCCCTATGGCTTCATTTATAAGTTGCTCTGCTTTGATAAGCGATTCTTTAGTATTGTTATTTACTTGATATTTAGCTTTTAAATAAGCCGTGTAGGCCTCGGGATCCACTACCCGGTCTTTGTTATCTTTCCCCAATAAGGTCAATTGTAGTTTTTCACTTACCAGCCTGGATATCTCATCCTGGATCTTGAGGATATCACTGTAATCCCTATCGAAGGTTTCTGACCAGGCATGACCTTCTTTTTCAATATCAATGAGCTGGGCAGTAACCCGAATGGTATTCCCTGATTTCCTGACGCTGCCTTCTAAAATGTGCGTGACATTGAGTTCTTTTCCGATCTGTTCTGTAGTGACTTCCTTATTTTTATATGAAAAGGAGGATGTTCTGCTGATCACCCTTAATTCCGCGTTTTTTGCCAATAAGTTCAATAATTCCTCGCTGATCCCATCTGAGAAATATTCCTGATCCTTTTCAGGGCTCATATCGGCAAAGGCAAGAACGGCAATGGACTTTTCTTTGGAATTGCTTCCAGCAATATTTTGCCCAATTAATTGATACGCAAGTACAAGGATCACTAATGACAAAGTGGTGATAATGACTTTATTTAATTTATTACTGGTTTTGCCAGATATGGACTCGCTTTCCGCAACACTTTCCGTCTTTTTCAGTCCCTCAGGAGTGATCTCATATACCCATACGAAAATAAGCCACAGAGGCAATCCTACTGGCAGGAGAACTAACAGAATTTTCATGTAATACTCAGGGGCATTCAGTATAGGCAGGACAGTTGAACCAACTTGCAATAAAAGCCAGGCAAAAACAATATAAGCTACAGCAGCCTTGAAAACATTGCGCCGCTTGAGTTCGTTTATATATTTTTTGAACCTCATGATCTTAGTTTTCTGAATTCTGTTTTCTCAATTGATAAGCTACTTAGGGTCTAAAGTCATTACATGGTCATAACTTTCATTGAGCATTTCAATTAACTTTTTAGGTGCAGTATATAAAGCTTCGGGGATCAGAACATATCCATGCATAGTGGCTCCGTATGATTTATACAGGGTGGTAGGAATAGATTCCATATAGGCCTTTTGCACATCTTTTGAAAACCGTATCCCCAGTTCTGCATTTTTATTTAATAGTGAAAACATATAGCCATTAGCCGATGTATAGGGCATGGTTTTTCCTTTGCGTTCAAAGCGGGGGCATTGCGCCACTAGATCGTCGTAGAATTGAAGCGTAGTTTTCCACTTCTCACTTGCCATAAAGGTGTAAATTTAAGCTAATGGCAGTCAGTTTTTTACCGACCGAAATTATTTTTCTTTAAGTAAGATAAAGATATTTTCACTCTCCGTTCCCATAACCTCATGTTCCTTATTAACAGGCACTTGAAAAACATCATATATTGCCAGGGGGATCTTTGTATTGCCGAGCTCAAATAGTATCCCTCCCTTTAATACCACCAGGGTTGTGGGGACACTCGTTTTATGCTTCTTTAATAGTTGATCCCGGACTAGGCCAATGGCCATTAAATTTAGTTGATCCGATTTCTGAATACTCAATACTGCTGGCTTGTCCTCATTTAAAGTGAGACTATCTTCAATATTCATATACTTATTTATGGAAGGGTTGTGTATTAAAATTAGGCAAATTAAGCAGAGAACCCTAGTTCCTGGATGTGAATGATGAAGCTGGTAAACCCTCTGAATTAAACAAACTTGCCTCTACATAATCCTTCCATCCGTATCTAACGTCTAAGGGTTGAGGCACACTCGGTGACGAAACGATCACATTCCCATTAATAATGCGTGCTTCTGCTTCATGCCAAATACCATCTTCGCCCGCAACCTCAAAATTGCGCAACCCCATAAGACCGGCAACCATCCCATCACCCGAATATTCAAAATCCAGCATGAGCGTATTTTCATACTGTGTTTTGGTACTGAACAGAGGCCCTGACTTGAGCAAATTCACCCCATACTCATTGGATAGCGCCAACAAGGCCAGGCGATTCCCAACGTCCTGTTTATTGCCCGGATGAATATTATCCGGGTGGCCAATATCCATAGTGATCGCCATTCCAGTCTTGGGAGTCAGGAGACTATGTCGCTGTGCATCCCTCAGGGCAGGAGAAAGATCATTACCGTAATTAAAAGGGGCGATCTGTACAAAGTAAAAAGGGAATTCATACCCCCATTGTGTACGCCAATCCTTTATCATAGCAGGAAATAAAGTCTTATACTCTTCAGCTCTACCTACATTGCTTTCGCCCTGATACCAAAGTGCGCCTTTGATGGTGTAAGGGATAATAGGTTTCAACATTCCATTGAAAAGGGAGGAGGGCAATTCATTTGGAGAGCCTGAAGGAACAAAAGGCCTTTCAGCCAATGCCCCGCTTTTTTCTAAATCATAGGTGACCAGGGAATCCAAAAAGATATCTGCATACAAACGTCCCTTCCAGGATCCTTCCAGGGAAAGGGTAGCGCCTCGGGCATTGCTTAAATGTATAGGCCCACTGAGATTAGATCCACCTCCCCCGTCAAAATGCCGAATAGATACTACATTTTCACCTTGTTTTAAGACACCAGCCGGGATAGGGTATTCACGCCTTTCTTGCCAACTCCATGTCGACCCGATCTTCACACCATTTATATAGGTAAGATCGGCATCGTCAATAGCACCTATTGAAAATACCATATCGACCGGAATTTCCTCGAGATCAAAGGTCTTTCGAAACCAAAATACACCGTGGAGGCTTTGGACCTGGTCCGAACCTGGTAAGAGCACTTCGGTGGTGACCTGATCTAATGGGAGTGTTACCTCACTCCAGTCGGAATCATCAAATTCCGGAGTTGCGATGTTCGTATCTTCGAAATCCTGGGCTTCAAAAGTTTCCAGGTCATTTGGAATGGATGTTTTGCCAAATTGTGACAACCAATCTTTTGCTACACTTGTTCTTTGCTGGAACTCCTTTATAGCTTCTTTAAAATGAGGAAAATCACTCAACCCCTCTTCACTAGCCCAGGCTTCGGCCACTGTACCTCCCCAGCTGCTGTGAATGATTCCTACTGGCACATTGAATTCTCTATGTAATCTTCTGGCAAAGAAATAGGCAGTAGCGCTAAAAGTAGCCGCCGTATCCGGGTGACAGATCAGCCAGTGGCCATTATGGGAGTCTAAGGGTAAAGGACTCATATTCCTTTGTACTGTAAGCATTCTGATCTTGTTGAAATTGGCCGAGTTAATCTCTTCCTCATTATTATCAATAGGTTCGGTAGGTAGATATCCTGTCAGTGGCATTTCCATATTGGACTGTCCGGAGGCCAACCATACTTCACCGATCAGTACATCCTTAAAAACGGCTGTTGTATCCCTTGTCTCCACTTTCAATTCGAAAGGACCGCCTGCTTCCGGAGTCACGATCTTAACTTGCCATTTCCCATGTTCATCGGAATAGGTAGTGGCCGAGTTTCCCCAACTGCCAACAACAGACACCCGGGTTTCCGGGGCACTTGTGCCAAAAATTGCCGCATTCGTGCTTTGTTGCAGTACCATATGGTCTGAGAATATGGGTTCCAGGGATAAATTAGACACAGGTATAGATTGCTGCTGACAATTATAAAAGAGGAGTGTGCTAATAAATAGCATACAGTATGATCTGAATGGGTGATTCATGGGTAAGGTTTTACAGGGATAGAAGTTAGGCTGCTGAGCATTTTATCAGCCCCTATGAGTTGTTCTGATTATACTTGCTAAAGATATAAAACTTGAAAAGAAGATTTACTGAAGGACGATTCGGCCCGGAACCCCTTCAACTTCTACTACTTTCAGGATGTCACCGTCAAAAGTGGTATAAACAACGCCACCTTTTTGCTGGCCGGCTCTCAAAAATCCGCACACAACTGCACCTGTCTCCAGATTAACAGCAAAGGAGGTAAAGAAGATCTCATATTGCAAGTCATCGATCAAGACCCTTCGCAGATCAAATAAAAAGCTATCATTGCCCTGGATGAGGTCTCCTGTATTCAGATCCATAACAGCAGGACCCGTACTTATCTCCGAAGGTTGCTGATAAGAAATAAAAACCAGAATTTCATCATCCCTGAAATTCGTATCCAAAAGTCCTTCCCCACCAAGAACCCCACCATCATTTAAGAACCCCTCACTGATCAAGGCAAAGGAATTTGAGTCATATACCTGGTACACATTATCATCAAAAAAAGCGTGAAGTTCAGCACCCTCTTTGATCGCTATGGTGTACGGTTTTTCGAAGCGAATATCGCCAACACGTTCTTCAGCGGTAAGATCAATTTTCGCCAGGACATATAAGTCTGTTTCAAAATCCTGGTAAGCCATATAAAGTGTTTCCTCAAAGATGAGGGCTCCCCTCTGGCTCGCCAGGAAACCATTGCCGACCGGGATTCTCGTACAAGTCGAAGTTGAAGGGTCGAAAAATTTGACAAAAAGCTCAGGGCCGGGAGCCCCTGTAGTTGAGATACCGACGCCGAGCTGGACGATCTTATTATCTGAGTTGCGGGCAAAATAGTGCGTTTCATCTAGCGCTTCCTTACAAATGTCATCAAAGACCCGAATATTAGAATTTCCAATTTCCTTTTGGAAGATATCAAAGCTATTACCTGCCAATGTATAAAATGTGAGCTTGTTGGCCGTTGTATGTAAATAGGAGAAGGCAGGCGATAATCCGTAAGCAGCTGTTAGATCCGTATTATTGATGACGTTATCTGTTCTTAAAATATTATATTCATAAATAGCTGTATCAGAGCTTGTTACTACTGTAATATCGTGTAGGATCTGAGCAGGGTCATCTTCGCTTATTGGTTCGTTATCGGTGGAACAGGATAAAGTCAGGAGAAAGGCAAACAAAAGGGGTAAGATCTTCGTTTTCATAGCCCCATAAATGTATTGAATTTTTATGCGAATGAAGCTATAAAAGCTTGCTTCCTTCGGGCTTTTTACCCCTAAAGTGTTGACTTTCAATAATAAATTGTGGAACTTTGTCGTTGAATATGTAAGAAAAGATGAACATGAGATATAGAATATCTTACAATTCTAGCCCCGCTCAACCATCGAAATTGGCGGTCGATATCCTTCTACTTGTCAAGTGTGTCTGCCTTGCAGTCATTACGTTAATGATAAGTTTCGGCAGTTAAGTAAAGTCGGTAATTGAGCAGACCGGGTCTTTCCGGATCCTCCCGAAAAATACAAAAGACATGTATTTTCCGCAGACATCCTTCCCCCTTATGGAAAGGATGAATCCCTTTATGTTTACTAGTCAATTTGTATTCCGCGGCCTGCGGCTCTTTCTTCCTGTAGGTTGTAATATGCGATGATCTTTGAGATCAATCCATTTGATTCATAGATCCATTCGCTGACCTCTAATGTACCTGTCGAAGACTTCATAGTATACCTAATGCATCCGCGATTTTCATCAAACATGGTTTCGTGAATATCAAAGGTATTGCCCGCAAAGGCCTCTTTATTGGCACGTGCGAGATTCAAATAGACTTCTCTCCCTTCTACAATACCATACGGACTTGTATGCGTAAAATCTTCCGCCAGCGGTAGTTTCTCAAAATCACCTGTTGTCCAAAGGTCGAACCAAGTGGTCACTAATTCTTGAATGGTCATTGTCCAATATTCTATTGATAGAGATCTTTACTATCCGTTTTGGCAATATCTGCAATAAGCTGCCCCATTTTGTTGCAAACAGCTTCGAAAAATATTTCTCCTTTTTCGGCGGTAGCCTTCGATGGATCACCTACGCCAGTATCTTCACTGATCTTTGACCAGGGTCGTTCTGTCCAGGCCCACCCTTCATGGAAGGATTTGATGGTATTCTTTTTTTCTGACCCTTCACCCCATTCTGATTTTGGTAATACCCATTGTGGCGCCAGGTGCAATATCAAACTCGTCTCCATCTCCTCGGCATGATCTCCATCGTTTTCAAAATAAGCAGAGCGATCTAAGGACCCGGGCCAGTTGGTAACACAGAGGAACATATCGGGGAATACGCCGCCTAATTCGCGAATAATGGATTTCCAGTTATTGCCTCCATGGCTATTGAGGAGCATGAACTTTTTAACCCCCTGCCGATCCAGAACATCCAGAATATCTTTGAGCACTGCGAATTGCGTACTTGGGTTCATGTTAATATCCAAATAAATATCCCGCTGCCCGGTATTCACGCCAAAAGGGATAGTTGGCAGCACGATCACTTTTGCTCCTTGTTCCCAAGCGATCCTAGCTGATTCCTCGGCTATGGACGTACCTTCTATATTATCTGTACCATAAGGCAGATGATAATTGTGGGCTTCAGTAGCTCCCCAGGGAAGGACAGCTATTTCATAGTCCTGATCCTTGACCTGTTTCCAGTTGGTTTCAGCGAGAATATAGGGACGGATCATTGATAAAATTATTAAATACGTTGATTAATGTTATGCTGCTTCAAATTAGGAATTTCAAGTAAGAAATAACTGTGATGCCACCACGAATTTTTTCTGCACAAAGAAAGACTCAGAATTTCTAATTATAGAATTCAGGGTCATATGACGTGATTGCAAAAAAGATATCCTTTATTTTCTTATATTTATTAGCAGACTCCCCTCAAAACCTGCGACTTAAGTCGCTCAATTCTAACAAGATGCGAAAACTAGCATCCATACTCTTTGCCGACATTGCAGGCTATACTGCCATGATGCAAGAGGATGAAGATAGGGCCAGGGAGATCCTCCAAAAATTCCGCAATTCACTTCATGAAAAGGTTCCGCTCCATTCCGGTGAAATAATTCAATTCTATGGGGACGGTGTGCTCGTACTTTTCCAAAGTTCGGTAGAAGCCATTAATTGTGCTGTAAAACTTCAACAAGATTTCTTAGCTAAACCTGTTGTGCCCGTTCGAATGGGACTGCACAGTGGGGACGTGGTTTTTGAGGACGACAATGTTTTTGGGAACAGTGTCAATGAAGCGTCTCGAATTGAATCCCTGGGAATCCCGAATTCCATTCTTTTCTCAGAACGGATAAAGAATGACATAAAAAATCACAGTGAATTTTCATTTGTTTCCCTTGGTGAGTTTGATTTCAAGAGTTTAGACCATCCTATGGAAGTTTTTGCGATGACCGGTCAGAACTTGGCTGTCCCTGAGAAGGGTAAGATCGAAGGAAAACTTAAAAAAGCCCCAAAGGAGCGTTCAATTCCCATCTTTGCCTGGTTGGTACCGATCATTATTGTTGTGGGTTTGATCGCCTGGTGGAATGGAGCGTTTAGTGCAAACAACTCAGACCTTCCGGACAGTAAATTTACTAAAGTAGCCGTATTACCTTTTGAAGTTAAAGGGAGTCCGGAAATGGCCTATTTAGGCGAAGGGCTGATGGATGTACTTAGCAATAAGATCAATGGGATCGAGGGGATGGTTTCTGTAGATCCTCAGATCAGCGCAGGAATATTTGAACGAAACGACAGGCAGCACGCACAGGCGATATTAGAACCGAATTGGGAGAAGCAAAATCCCAATTATTTGATCACAGGCACCGTTGTTCAAATGGGGGAATCCCTGAAATTACTCGGGAGCATAAAGGATAAAAATGGAAATGAGATTGCCAGCATTGAGGAATCCGCTATTACCAAAGATTCCTTGTTCGTTTATGTCGATACTTTTTTACAGAAGATGGTATCCCAAATCTTTGAGAACAAAGAGATCGATTTTAATAGTTATGCTCTTCAAAGCACAAAAAACTATGATGCACTTAATGACTTCCTAAAAGCCGAACAAGCCCGTAGAAAGGGTAAGTGGGAACTGGCTCATAATTTTTACAAAGCGGCCACAGAGAAAGATTCCACTTTTGCTTTGGCCTGGTTTCGTTGGGCTAATAATATTGGGTTTTATGATCCAAATGCCAGTGGAATTCAATACGAACGATACATAAAGAAAAGGTTAAATAGATACAAAGGGGATCTGCCTCCCATTTTTCAGAATTATATAGAAGCTTATAATTTGGCCACATCTGGCCGAATTAATGAGGCAATATCAAAAGCTGAGGACAATCTAGCCACCTTTGGCGATCATATCGACGGACTGTATTTACTAGGGGATTTAATTTTCCATTGCAATTTCCTCAATAATCGATCCCTTAAAGAAAGCAAACCCATATTTGAACGTTTGAAGGAGTTTGATGACAATTATTTAGAAGCGGAACTTCATCTACTAGAAATTGCTTTGCTAAATAGGGATAGCGCATATATTGAAAAAATGCTGAAGAAATACCCCAGTGAAGATCCTCATTATGGTTTGGTAAAATTGGGTCAAATTATCACAAAAAGAGATCTTAAGGAATTTATGCGGGATTCCCTGGTAAATTATATCGATAACTCTGAAGGATGGGCTCCATCTGACTTTGCTGCAACCAATAATTTGGATCTATTCATCGATCAGTTCCGTAAACAGCTAAATTCATTAGATCAAGATAATGAGAGTGTACAAAGAGCTAAGAGCATAACCTCAGAATTGGAAGGTAAAATTGAACAGAGTTTTAATGGGAATTCAAATTCCTATCTCGACTCATATTTTGGAAACTCATATAATATAGTAGAAAAATCCTTTCAACCACTTGATAGAAAAATAATTGATACGATTGTGTCTAAACTACCTGGCTATAGCCGATTTGTTGAAACATATTCGTGGCATGTCGCAGCCAGAGCTATATATTATGCACAGGGCGGATATAAGAAAGAAGCGGATGAAGCACTCATAAAATTGCAGGAATTTCATGATAACGATACATCAAAATTAAACAGATCTCAGCATCGTTATCTAATTCATCGAATGAAGCTGATACAGGCACATATTGCAAATGATCTCCAAACTATGGAAATAGAATTTGATTCGCTATATAATAACTTGGTACATTTTGAGGATTATGGGGCTCATGCAACCTTCTATGGCGGTATAAAACGTATTGAGGCAGAATATCTGATGGAGATGGAGAAATATGAGGAAGCTAAGCGTATCTATGAAATCTTACCGGAAATATTAGAGACAACGCTATATCATGCACCCTATCAGTATAAGCTTGCCTATGTAGATGAGCAGCTTGGAAATACTGATGAGGCCTATAAACGGTATAAATACTTCTTAGCGATCTACAAGGATTGTGATGATTTCTTCCAGAAGAATGTTGCACATGCCCAGACGTTCGTAGCCCAGTACGAATTTGACAGGAATCCGGATTAATATAATTCTAGCACTTCGTTATCCCAAAAACGGATACTTGTAATCCTCCGGGGTGACAAAGGTTTCCTTGATCAATCTTGGCGATACCCAACGCAGTAGATTCTGAGCCGAACCTGCTTTGTCATTCGTTCCTGAAGCCCTGGCACCGCCGAAAGGTTGCTGACCTACGACAGCTCCTGTGGGTTTGTCGTTGATGTAGAAATTTCCGGCACAATTCTCCAG
>Ga0265303_10000347_pt1 | contig 25326 bp, 19 predicted proteins | sample Helome_2_FD_192494 | JGI IMG/M metagenome (GOLD analysis project Ga0265303, IMG submission 192494) | Marine sediment microbial communities from subtidal zone of North Sea - Hel_20160317 (Illumina Assembly) | ecosystem: Environmental > Aquatic > Marine > Subtidal zone > Sediment ... | reverse complement strand
CCACACCGATTAACACCAGAAAAATAGTAAATAAACGGCCGATGTCGCCGACCTGATTCACTTCGCGGTAGCCCACCGTTGAAATGGTGATGATGGTCATATACAGGGCATCTAAAAATCTCCAGTCTTCAATGATCATATAGCCGGCTGTGCCGGTAACAAGAATGAGTAGCGATAGGGCAATCGAAATAGCGAGATGTCTGGTCTTATTCATATAAGCGCCTGAAGGTGACAATCGACATTATCATCAAGAATTATGTTACTAATTCATTATAAAAATCAAGGACTTTTTGGAGCCGGCGCCAGGCGGTAACTATTTGTATAACACCCCATATAATAACCGGTCATTGGGTTTTCGGAAGAAAAATATAGTCTTTTGCGAAACGCACATCTTGACCTAACCCATAAGGCTTGATAGAAAAACTAATTTGATGAGGCACAAGGAAACAGCGAATATCATCAGCGATGAAGAACCTATCAAAAAAGTATGAGCGCAAGAGAGAAGAAATGGTACGCAGCCAGATTGAAGCCCGAGGTATCAGGGAATCCCAGGTTCTGTCCGCATTTCGCAAGGTTCCCCGGCATCTGTTTGTCAGCGAGGCTTTAAGGGAACAAGCCTACGGTGATTATCCCCTGCCGATCGGCGAGCAACAAACCATTTCCCAACCCTATATTGTCGCTGAGATGACCCAGGCACTGGAACTCAGGAAAGAAGACCGGGTCCTTGAGATTGGCACCGGTTCAGGGTACCAGGCGGCCATCCTTGCCCAGATTGTATATCGCGTCTATACTGTAGAAAGGAAGCGCTCACTTTATATGCAAACCCGCAGTCTTTTCGACCAACTGAATTATCACAATATTGTAACCAGATATGCCGATGGCACCAAAGGATGGCAGGAGGAAAGTCCCTTCGATGCGATTGTGGTGACCGCCGGCGCCCCGGACGTTCCCGAAGTGCTGATCAATCAACTGGTCGAAGGAGGCCGACTGGTGGTACCCGTCGGTAACCAGCATACCCAAGAACTTATCAAGATCTATCGGGAAAAAGGAAATATTCAGAAAACCAACCTTGGTGGATGCAGATTCGTCAAACTCGTGGGAGAATATGGCTGGAAGGAGGGCTGAACGAGGCATTAGCTGCTTCTTTTGAAAAAGGAATTAGTGGAAACTTAATGAAAAAATTTAACGGAACATGGAAAGATGCATTTCTTGCAAGCCCGGGTCCAACATCCGTCAGAAAAGCAGCCGTGCTGTGTCTAAAGGGTGTTTGTATGGGTTCGGCTGATGTTATTCCCGGGGTTTCGGGCGGTACCATTGCTCTTATTACCGGGATATACAAAAACCTGATCGGGGCCCTGAGATCATTTGATCTGGCGGTTGTGCAAAAAATTGTGGTCTTAGATTTTAAAGGCGCTATTGCCCAGATACATACCCGGTTTTTGATGGTTCTTTTTTTGGGAATCGTCACCGCCATTTTAAGTCTGGCGCGGCTGATGAACTATCTTCTCCACTATCATCCGGTGCCCACCTGGAGTTTTTTTTTCGGCCTTATTGTAGCCTCGGTCCTGATAGTCGGCAAAGAGGTGACCGGCTGGTTTGGCAGGGCCGGTATTTGCTTTATCGCCGGAATAATTTCAGGCTCCATAATAGTCAACCTGATCCCCATCAATACTCCTGAAACGCTGTGGTTTATTTTTCTTTGCGGATTTGTGGGCATTTGCGCCATGATTCTGCCGGGAATCAGCGGCGCGTTCATTTTGTTGATTTTAGGAAAATATGAATTTATTACCGGCACGCTGAAAAACCCTTTTTTGATGCAAAATATCATCGTCATTATTGTATTCTGCCTCGGGTGCCTGATCGGGTTGGCAGCTTTTTCACGGGTGCTGAACTATCTCTTATCAAAGTATCAGAACCTGACCCTGGCCTTTCTGGCCGGCTTGATTACCGGTTCGTTGCAAAAAATATGGCCCTGGAAGGAAGTTATTGAAACCCAGATTATCCGGGGAAAAGCGAATGTGATATGGGGCCATCCCATCCTGCCAACAACCCTTGACCGGGAATTTTTCATGGCCATTTTTATGGCCATACTGGGTTTTGTAGCTGTTTGGGTAATTGAACGGATGTCTAAACGGAGCGGTTAAAGGTTCAGGGTTCAGAGTTCAGAGGTTGCAAAGTTCCCACCGCTAAGCGATTAAAAGCGTTAACCCTGCACCTATGAACCCACTTCCCTGAATCCTAATTTTAAAGCGAAAAACAGGCTGGTTAATCTCACAGCCGCAGTCAAATCCAGGTTAGGATTTCCGGGCATATTTCTCCTTGATGCGCTTCTCCACAACAGGCGGCACCATTCCTTTAATACTGCCGCCGAACTGGGCCGCTTCCTTGATAATTGATGAACTGGTATAAATCCATCGCATGCCGGTCATCAAGAAAACCGTTTGAATTTCCCGGTTAAGACGACGATTCATCAGCGCCATCTGAAACTCATACTCAAAATCGGACAACGCACGCAATCCGCGTAGTATCCCCTGGGCGTTGCATTGAGCAGCATAGTCCACCGTAAGGCCATCAAAAGTGCCGATTTCGACATGGGAAAATTTCTTCATGCTAACTTCCAACATCTGAATCCTTTCTTCAAGGGTGAAAAGAAATTTCTTTCCGGGATTGGTCAATATGGCAACGATAATCTTATCGAAGAGTTTCAGTCCTCTCTCAATAATATCCAGATGGCCGTTGGTGACGGGATCAAATGAACCCGGATAAATAGCTAATTTTGGCATGTCGTTATTCCCTCTCTGTAGAAAATTGAATAGGGACGACCTCTCTTAATATTCATTTTTCATTATTCAATCCGTTTAGGCCCGCCACTCATACCACATAATTTAAAAATGCAACAAGGGTTTTTCCATATTTTCGCTGGTCGACAATTTCAAACGGCAATTGATCAAGGAAAACAGGATCCTGGTGTGAATGCTCGACGATGATGCGGGCGTTGTTTGTCATGCACTGACTGGTGTGCAGGTGACCCAAGGTGGGTGTAATCAGATTTTTATTATAAGGAGGATCCATAAAAACAAGGTCAATGACTAGTGCTGACGAATTCAGACAGTTTAAGTTCCTGGAAATGTCCCATCGAATAACTTTGGTTGGGCTTTCAAAGGGAAGTCTGTCCAAATTTTCTCGCAGGACCGAGATAGATCGGTTGCTGATATCAATAAAAACGGCTGATTGGGCGCCACGGCTCAAGGCCTCTATACCAAATGCTCCGGTACCGGCAAACAGATCCAGCACCTTAGCTTCGGGGACCTGGGAGGCAATAATATTAAAAATCGCCTCCCGTGTTCGATCGGCTGTGGGTCTGGTTTTGGTACCCTTGACCGATCGAAGCTTACGACCTTTATGTTTTCCGCCGATAATTCGCAATTTTATTTCCTCAGCGGTCTGCTACCCGATCTACGCCATAAAGATTGCTTGTGCTTAAGGCAGGTCCCTTTGCCAGAAGGGGTTCATGATATAAGGAAGCTATTTGAAGTTTTTGATCTTTTTATGCAAATAACTGCGCCCAACTCCAATGGTCTCGGCCGTTTTGGTAACATTGTTCTGGTGCTCGGCAAGCTTTAAATTAATAAATTCTTTTTCAAATGCCAGTTTGGCTTCCCTCAGATCATCCCCTTGAAATAAGTGGGCCCCGGTCAAATCCGGCTCCTGGCAGGCATCCTGATTATAGGCATCCGGTATATCTTTGACGTCAATAGCATCGGTATCCACCATTATCGCTAGACGCTCTACCAGATTCTTTAGTTCTCTGACATTTCCCGGCCAGGCATATTTGCTCAGAAGGTCAAGCGCTGCCGGAGTTATCTTTTTTCTTTTGCTGCGATTTAGAACCGCGAATTCCTCTAAAAACGTATCCACAAGAGCGGAAATATCGCTTGCCCGTTGCCTTAACGGTGGCACTTCAATGGGGAAAACGTTCAGCCGGTAGAAAAGATCCTCTCTAAACCGGCCCTTTTCTATCTCTTCCTCAAGATTTTTATTGCTGGCAGCAATAACCCTGACATTAACACTAATCGTCCGACTACCGCCGACGCGTTGGATTTTCTGTTCCTGAAGCACTCTTAAAATTTTGGCCTGGGTCTTAAGACTCATATCCCCGATTTCATCTAAAAATATTGTCCCACCGCTTGCCAGTTCAAATTTTCCAATTTTTTTGGTGGTTGTCTCTGAAAAAACTCCCTTCTCATGACCGAATAATTCGCTTTCAATCAAATCTTCCGGAATAGCCGCACAGCTGACATCAATCAGCGACTGGTCGGCACGCGAGCTTAAATGATGAATGGTCCGGGCAACAAGTTCTTTACCGGTACCGTTTTCACCAATAATTAATATCCAGGTATCCGTTGGAGCGGCTTTGGCTATATTCTTCTTCAATTCTCTTGTTTTGAGGCTGTCTCCATTGATGGAGTTTTTTTCCAGCGACTTCTTGCGCAGATATTTATTCTCTTCTTCAAGACGCCTGAAATTCAGTGCATTGTTAATTGCCACAATTACCTTGTCGATGGACAGCGGCTTTTCAATCAGATCATAGGCACCGAGCTTGGTTGCATTCACGGCGGTTTCAATGGTTCCATGACCGGTTATAATAATCACCTGTACCGTCGGGTTATCTTTTTTGATTTCTTTCAAGGTTTCGATGCCGTCGATTCCCGGCATCCAGATATCCAGCAAAACAAGATCCGGGGATTCGCTATCAATGATTTTCAGGGCTTCGTAACCATTTGCCGCCGTGGTTACCTCAAAGCCTTCATCCGCGAGCAGGCCGCTCAGGGTTTGCAGTATGGATGGTTCATCATCAACGATTAATATCGAGGGAAACATAAAAGTCCTTTTCCTATTTTTCAGGTTTAACAGTTATTGTGGAGGACACAAACCACTCCTACAACTTACTCCAGTCCGTAGTCCATCGCTCGTTGTCCGTTGGTTATTATAAAAACTACAGGCAGAGACACATTTCCGCACTGCTCTGTGGGAACCGTTCTGATGAATATAATATTGAAATTATAATTATTTTTCAAGACTAAGTATTCACCACGGACAACGGACAAGCCTATACCGGCAACTCAATGACAAACTTGGCACCATGGGGAATGTTATCCTGAACGCTGATAACGCCGTTATGATCAGCAATAATAGTACTGACGATAGTGAGACCCAAGCCCATCCCGGTCTTCTTGGTCGAAAAATTTGGCTCAAACAAACGTGTTTTATCCTCGTTGGAAATACCCGGGCCATTATCGGTCACCTCAATCCGAATGCGCTTTAAAATGGGATCATGGGTAACTGCAAAGGAAATGACGCCTTCTCCTTTAATCGCCCCGATGGCATTGTCAATCAGGTTGATCAGGGCCTGCTTGATCTGCTGGCGGTCCAGATTCAGCGGCGGGATGTCGCCGGTATTTGTAACTTCAAATCTAGTATTGGGATGCCCCTCACGGTATAATGCGATGGTTTCTTCGATCGTCGGGACTAATTCGCATGGCCTGGGATTTGCGCTTGGAAAACGGGCGAAAGATGAAAATTCATTCACCAGATTTCGAATCAAATCCACATGATCAATAATGGTCTGGGTGCATTCTTCAAACACCGCTTCACCGAGCTGTTTGGAGTATTTACGCTTCAGGCGTTGAGCAGAAAGGCTTATCGGCGTGAGTGGATTTTTTACCTCATGGGCAATCCGACGCGCAACTTCCCGCCAGGCCGCCATTCGTTGGCCCTTCTCCAGTTCGGTTAAGTCATCGAAAACCATGACGATTCCCATATGCTGCCCGGTATCGTCTCTCAGGGCACTCACCGTGATTAAAAAACTGCGGGGTCTTCCCTCGATGATAAGTTTTAGCGGCACCTCGATCGCTGACTCCCGCGCAAGAGACAAATTCCCCATTATTTCATCGGCCAGATCTTTATTCTGGACAGTCAATATCCTATCGAAGCTTTTGTTCAGGACCTCCTCGGATTTGATTGCAAGCATTTTTTCAGCCGATTTGTTAAAGGTTGAAACCATCCCGTCGGCATCCAGAGTGACCACGCCGGCAGAGACGCTTTTGAGGACAAATTCCATATATTGGCGTTTTTCTTCAATTTCGATGTTTTGATCCCTGAGTTTGCGCGCAGACAGTTCCAGCTGCTCTCTGCTGGATCTTAGATCCTTGGTCATTTTATTAAATGAGTCCACCAGGCTTCCTATTTCATCATCGGCAACCGTACCAATGGTGAAACTGAGTTCGCCTTCTGCAACCCGGCGGGTACCTTCGGCCAGATCCTTAATGGGTATGCTGATGGTTTTGGCCAGGTAAAACCCAAACCAGATGGCACAGAACAATACCAGCAGCGCCACGATCGAAAGCGAAATAAAATAGGTGACCTGGACGGGTTTTTTATAGAGCTTAATTTGCTGGTATTCCTCATAACCGTCTGAGATGGATTCCAGATTCTGGTACAAATCCGGTGGGATCAGAATGCTCACCACCAAAAATCCCTCTACTTCCGCTGGCTTAACGTCAAAAGGAATCGGACCGATCGTTTTAATCAATTCGCCAGAGGGGATTTCCTGGGTGATGGAGCGCACACCGTTTCCGGATGGCGGCTTTTGCAGGTTTTCGGCTGAAACGAGACCAACATCGTCGGTTCCCAGTTCCGGAGCCAGAGAAAGTGCAAGGCGCTGGGTGTTGGCGGCATAAACTTCCACCCCGTCAAGATTAAATTCCCGCTGGACCACCTCGACGTACTGGGACAGGGCTTTTTCTTTTTTGGGATTTAGTAAACTTTTGGTTTGTATCTGGTAGGAAATTCTTTCTAGAAAGAATCTATTATTGCTCTCAACCCGGTCATAGACCCGGCCGCCGACCCGCAGGGAGTTTTCGAGGGCCTGCTCGACGGGAACGTTAAACCAGAATTCAATGCTGGTTGTAATAAAGTTGATCGAAAAGAAAAATAATACCACCGTCGGAACGATTGTAAGCACGATGAACGCCACCACAAGTCTGGTTCGAAGCTTGGCTCCCATAACCTTACGTCGACGGTCATAGAGTAGTTTCACAAGATTCCTGAACACCAGAAATATTAACAAAATAAGGAGCAACAGGTTAATATTGATCAGGATAAACATCAGGATGGCGTTGGAGACGGGAATGTCATCACCAAAACGAATGGTTCTGGTCTCGACAAACGTCAGCAGGACAACCACCATTATGATAACAATGATGAGAATGCCTTCACGCCTCCGGCGTTTACTGTCGGCATCTTTAACAGATCTTTTATTTCTTTTAAATATAGAGCTGATTTTCATCTTTGCAGGAGGGCCAGCGCTTCGTATTTAAAGCTTTTTCAAAAATAGCACATCACGTTCATTGCTAAAACGAGCCTGTCAGCTTTCGACTGCTAATTTGCGCTGTTGCCAAAACTATTAATAGATGAAATCAATAGTGTACCAATCCGTTTCAATATCCCAAAAAGATACAAAAAACAGGACATAATGCAGATAATAAGGAAGGGTTTGCTTGCTCACCTCAGCCTTGGTTCTCAATTGATATTGCTGTCCCTTTTCCAGTTGACCCAGCGGAATGATTTTCAGACTATTGACTTCAGTCATCCATTTTCGTGCTTCACCAAATGATTTGGTCACCTCAGGCTCGTTGTTTCTCCACGAACGCCGGACAATGAATTCTTTCTTCAGATTATCGTATTTTATGGTATGGGTGACGGTAATGTCGGCAATATCCCTGTCGAACCACATATCGCGAACACTGTTCAGTTTGGCTAAAAATGAAAAAGTTGCCGGCATGCCACTTAATATCGCCTTTTTCAGCTTTTCACTGAAGGCACCTTCCAGATTCAGGTATAAGAGCAGGTCGTCACGGGTATTGGACACGGTAATATTGGTCAGCGACGCCTCCTGAGCAAATGCAGCCCCATGGCCCACCAGAAACGTCGCGGTCACCAATGCACATATTATCTGCTTCCTGAACAAAGATACCATATAAGCACGCTATGCTGTAAATTGTGTTTCAATCCCCGATTCTTTGGAAAACCGTACACGAGCCTGCAATTAATAACAAAAATAACAAATGCCACTGTAGCTCACCAGCGGCATTTAGAGGTATTTTCTATATATTTCGATAACTTATGCCGAATTAAATGGTGGTTGCATCCAGCGAAGTATCCAAGTGACCTTTTCTCCGATTTCGGCCGGCAATTTTGCACCATGCTCTCTATACCGGCAATTGGCATCATACAATCATGGATATATATTAGTATAGGAATCCAACCTAAATAGCAAGTGATTTTGCTGTCTTGGAAGGTACGGCGGCGGGTTCTTGCAAGGTTTGAGTGTGCCAGGAGGCCTTGTCATTGAAAAATCTTTCAAGGAAAGCATGATTGAATTCGTGACCCGATTTTCGGGTGACGATATGACCTAAAATTGGCATGCCGAGCAAGGCGAAATCACCAATGCAGTCCAACAATTTGTGGCGAACAAACTCGTCCTGGTATCGTAGCCCCTCATCGTTTAATACATTATTTTCGTCGATTACCACCGCGTTATCCAGCGACCCGCCCCGGGCGAGTCCGTAGCGTTTCATGTACTCGACCTCATGCAGAAAACCAAATGTCCGGGCGCTGGAAATTTTACGTTCGAATTCATGATCAACAACTTCTATGGTGCAGGATTGGCTGCGGATGAGGGGATGCTCAAATTCTATATGACAGGTGAACTTAAAGGTGTCATCCGGATAGGCACCAACGAATTTACCATCCTGTTCCAGCTCAATGGGTTCTTTGAGCATAAAAAAATGCCTGGGAGCTTCCAACTCGCGGATACCTGCTTCCAGGATCATCCGGGTGAATGGCCCGGCACTGCCGTCCATAACCGGTACTTCGTAAGAATCAAGCTCGACAATGACGTTATCAATGGATAACCCGGCCAGACATGCCATCAAATGCTCGATAGTGGACACAATAACACCATCTGAACCGATTACCGTGGCCAGGCTGGTATCCACCACACAATTGAAAAGGGCCGGAATGGAGGGGTTGTCAGGCAGGTCTTTTCTGACAAATTTAATTCCGTGATTGACGGAAGCCGGTTTCAGCGTCAAATGAACGGTCTTGCCGGAATGAAGCCCGATACCGGAACAACTAACTGGTTTGTTGAGAGTTCTTTGATGGATGGGTATGGTCATATATTGATATATTCAACGACGGTCTTAATCATCAAAACAGTCGAAAAAGTCGAGTTTGCTTAAATATTGGAAATAATAACCAGTTTGGCCGGAAAGTCAACAAAAAGATTGTTCTGTCAGCACTGATTTGTTATAGCTTTTCCGGTTCAGATTCCCTGTCCGCTGATTTCATTATATTTTGTGTTGCCCAAATAGATTAATTTTAGAAAAATATTCGTGAGCCCAAACAATAAGGGGGAGATTTGCTCGCCAAAGTTTTCAGCAGCGCGGTACTTGGTATTGACGCCTATCGGGTGGAAGTCGAAATTGACATTACCTCAGGGTTACCGACCTACACCACCGTCGGGCTGCCGGAGGCTTCCGTCAAGGAAAGCAAGGAACGCGTGAAATCGGCCATTGGCAACTCGGGTTATCGCTTCCCAGACGACCGCATTACTGTTAATTTGGCCCCGGCAGCCATTAAAAAAGAAGGAACTGGCTTTGACCTTCCGATTGCGCTGGGAATACTGGCAGCAACCGGCATCATACCCCAGGAAATTGTCTCCCGGTATCTCATCCTCGGCGAGCTCTCACTGGATGGCCGCGTAAAACCGGTAAGAGGGTCTCTGCCCATGGCCCTGGCCGCCAGAAAAGCCGGTTATAAGGCTATTATGGTCCCCTTTGATAATAGCCGCGAAGCATCGGTTGTCACCGATATAGATGTTCTGCCGGTCAAAACCCTGTCCCAGGTGGTTGCCTTTTTAACGGGCTTCTCCCGGATAGCGCCTGCAAAAACTGATATCAGCGAAATCTTTGAAAAGGATGGCCATTTCGCGGTGGACTATGCCGAAGTCATGGGCCAAGAGCACGTCAAACGGGCGCTGGAAATCGCGGCCGCCGGTGGACATAACTTGCTGATGATCGGCCCGCCCGGATCAGGCAAAACCATGCTTGCCAAACGACTGCCGACCATTTTGCCACCTTTTATTTTTAAGGAAGCGATAGAAACCACTAAAATATTCAGCGTGGTGGGACTACTGGGAAAAGAACAGGCCCTGATCACCCGGCGGCCGTTTCGCTCTCCCCATCACACCATTTCTGATGCCGGTCTCATCGGCGGCGGCCATATTCCGCGTCCCGGCGAGGTCAGCCTGGCGCACAACGGGGTATTATTTCTGGATGAACTTCCCGAGTTTAAAAAGCATGTGCTGGAAGTGCTACGCCAGCCCCTGGAAGATTTAAAAGTCACCATTTCCCGGGCCTCAACCACGCTCACCTATCCATCCAGCTTTATGCTGGTGGCTGCCATGAATCCCTGTCCCTGCGGCTATTTCTCAGACCCTAAGCATGCCTGCCGCTGCTCCTACCAGCAAATTCACCGTTATCGATCAAAGATATCCGGCCCGCTGTTGGACCGTATCGACATTCACGTGGAAGTGCCGGCCGTGCCCTACAAAGACCTGATGACCGAATCAAGCGCCGAGCCGTCAGTCGACATCGGCAAGCGGGTGGCTGCCGCCCGCAAGATCCAGTCCGAACGGTTTACACGGGCCAAAATTTACTGCAACGCCCAGATGAGCAGCCGTCATATCAAAACCCACTGCAAAATCGATGACGCCTCGCGCCGCATCCTGGAGTCGGCCATCGACAAACTGGGTCTGTCTGCCAGAGCCTTTAACCGGGTGCTGAAGATCGCCCGCACCATTGCCGATCTGGAAGCCGAACAAATGATTCAGGTGGATCACATCTCGGAAGCCATTCAATATCGCAGTCTGGATCGGGGCAGTCAGTTTAAATAAACGAAACCATTTAATTACTGCAACAAAAGAGGAACCCATGAATGACTTTAAAGAAAGCCTAAATGACCTACTCCTTGTTCTACTGTCTATCACCGTTCTGATGTTATTGGTATACTTTCAACAGAGCCAGGAATGGAACCAGACCTTGAAATCCCGCGATCAGAAGATTAGCGACCTTGTTAAAAAGATAGCCGGACAGGAGAAGGGATTGGCCCAGGCCCGGGACACCATCGCCGGTAATGAAGCATCATCCAAAGATGCAGCCGAGGAAATAAAATCGGCCCGAGAGATTATCGGGAAGTTGGAATACGGCAGACAAAAAAATCAAAAGAAAATAGCCGAGCTGCAGGAGGCTATCAAGAAAAAGGACAGCCAGGCGACCGAAATCGACACGCGCCTTACCGCGATCAAAGACAGCACGGGTAAAGAACTTGCCGCTAAAGCGGACCGCATTAACGAGCTGGAAAACCTGGTGGGTGATCAGAAACTTCAGTTAACGCAGGCCGCAGAAAATATCCAGCGCCTGGAGACATCTGAAAAAGAAATGCAATCCAAACTCCAGGCTGCCGATCAGGCGTTCGCGGATCTTAATGAAAGCCATCAAAAACTTTTAGATGAGCTTGCCGCCCTTAAAAAAGAAAATTGATCTGGTGGACTTATGGTTGTTGGACTCATGTGTATTCATCATTAGGCCAGATTAATTGAAAGTTTCACGGAATTTTTGAGGGTGTTGGCGACAATACAGCCTCTTTCGGCGATTTTGATCAGTTTTTCCATCTGCTCTTTATTCTGGTAATCGGCACTGATCGTCATTTCAACGGCCGAAAAATGCGGCGGCGCGCTTTCCAGGGTTCCGGAAATATTCAGATTCACATTTGAAACTTCAGCCTCACGGCTCTGGATGGCGGCCAGCAGATTGCTCATAAAACACCCGCCCAGGGCCATCAGCAGGTGTTCACCCCCCATGGCGCCTTGATTTTCCCCACCTTTGGCCTCCGGGCGATCCATAATCGTTTTATGTTCTCTGGCGGTGCCCTCCGAGGATGAAGGTCCGATTTGGTTGACAGTTACCTGCGCCTGGTTGCCCATTGAATTCTCCTTTTTCGTAAATTAAAAAACAACTGAAACATAAGAATCGGTGATTGAGAAATCAAGGAGTGAATAACTTGGTATTAATTTCCAGGAAAGGCGCCGCTAAACGGTTTGAGTCGAATATCTCAACTGCCTGCAACCGCTTGGTGACATTTCTGGCGCGGAAGGCATCGCTGGGGGAATAAATTGGATATTAAAGACGCAAATTGCTTGCGTAGAAATGCATAAGAATAATGCTCCCTGGCAATCCGGTAATTCTTGGTCACCATTTTTTCCCGCCGGAATTTATCATCAATGATATTTTTTATATCTGCTACCACTTCAAGGGTCAGATTGCCGTCCATTTTTACCACATCTAAACCCAGGGGTTCGATATCCTCTTTGAAGATTTTATAGCGGTTGACCAGCAACGGCTTTTTAAAGTATATCGCCTCGAGCAAGGCATTGCCGAACCCTTCATATAAGCTGGGATAGGTTACAAAATCGGCTGCCTGATATACCTCCCACAGGGAAAACCGATCATTTGAATCTTGCCGGGGTGCAAAGGGATCATCCACCACATTGTGAATAAAACGGATTCGGATTCCTGATTTGCGGGCAAGCTCATTAATCTTGGCCGCGTATTCGAAACCCTCATCACCGGCTTCATGGGATACGACCAGTTTGTATTTCGGGTGATTCAGTTCCTTGACCAGTTTAATGGCCGATTCAATTCCTTTTCTCTGAACGATCCTTGTGGGCTGCAGGAGCAGGATGTCATTGGGTTTCAACCCGATGGAATGCCTGAAAGCACTGATTCGTTCTTTATCTGCTGTGGGCGGGTTTTCAAAATCCACCGCATTTGGAATCACCGTTGCGGCAATTCTCCGTCGCCGGGCCAGATCGTAGCGGGCTCTGGAATTGATGACAACATGTTCGATATTCGGCAGCCGGGGTGGAAACGCTCGGTGAATATAAACTTTGCTGCCGTTTAAGGGCAGATAACGATTTCTTTCCCAGTAAAAGTCATGGTGGTGGGCAATGGTAGGAATCCTGGTCTCGGTAATCACATCGGTCAACGCCAATCCCAGAGGAATGTGCATAGGGATCGCCAGGGCGTTTTCCACAACCAGAAGATCTAGCTGGTAAATATCAATGAAAAGTTTCAACCGCGAAGCGATGGTGGATTTATAATCACACATAATTTTGGCAAGCCGTAAAGATTTTTGGTGGGTACCAAACAGCTGAAGGTTAATCCATTGGTTTTTCTCATCTTTAAAGTTGGCCTGGCTCACCTGTAAACTGATGTGCTCGCTTTTGGATAGCTCTCCGGCAAACCAGAAGCAAGTGTGCCCTTCGCCTTCTAATACCCCGGCCCATTTGGAAGACTCAAGGGATACGCCGTCGATACCGGCAAAGCGTGTGGATACAAAACCTATATTAAGTCGCATCGGATCCACCATCGGAATACGGTTCATTGGGGTTGCAACTCTTTGAAATTACCGCTATATTTTAAGAATGGCGACTGCAAAAAGCGTGCACAACTGCATTATTTTCATTATTTGAATTGTATTCAGATAGTTATGTGGAAATGAAGGTCGTGTGGATTCTTAAAATTGTGAAAAAAATTTCCCACCAGTGGTCATTGCGCGTCCCAACTGTGAAAAAAAGTTCATAAAGTGAAATCTTACAACCTCCAGTAACTTGAAATCACTTTAGACCGGCACGGTGCCGACCGTTTCACCAAAGCAAGCTACTCGATCCGGTACGGCAGATTTGCCGAGAGCAAAATTCCATGGAATTTTATCACCTGCTATTTATCCATAGCCAAATTTCTGCCGCTCCAACCGGAAAATTTTTCAGGTTTCAGGAGTGGCTCACAAACTTCGAAAGAAGATAACTCTTCGTTATATATAATAAAAGTTTAATAGTATAATTTGGAATGATTATTGCTTGGGTAAAATTGAATTATAGTGAACATAAATAAGGTAAGCGTATGCCGTCGGAAAATCATTTGACCATAAGGGATTATTTTGATCGGGTTATGGGCGGAAGGCCGCGAAACAAGAAGGGCCTTTCACCAGGTAAGCCAAAATCATCCGACTCTAAGACCTTTCAGCAGATATTGACTTCCAAACGCAATCAACGTTCAACCAATACCCGTGCTAAATCAAGCGGATTAAAAATTGGCGACTACCTGGCCAGACCTGTCCGTGCAAAACATAAGTTCAAACCACGGCCGGAAATGACACCAGTTAAAAAAACGATAGCCAATACAGACACAGGTTCCGGGCATCCGGCTCTTTCTGGATCCAAGGTATCATTCAAAAAAACCGCGACACCATCCCGGATTGTAAAAAATGATTTGTCGCGCCTGCGCTCGGCGGGTCTGCAGTCTTTGCTAAAACAAACCGGTGCCGGCGAACGTCAAAAAATCGAGACCAGCATTCTCAAAGCGGCCCAAAAGTATGACCTGCCGGTCAATTTAATCAAAAGCGTCATCCGGGCTGAATCAAATTTTCAGGTAAAAGCCGTCTCCCATGCTGGAGCCCAGGGCTTGATGCAGTTGATGCCGGCCACCGCCAGAGAGTTGGGCGTTAATAATCCCTTTAACATCGAAGAAAATATAGATGGAGGGTCACGCTATCTGCGCAAAATGCTGGATAGTTTTGGAGGCGATCTCAAACTGGCCCTGGCCGCCTATAATGCCGGGCCGGAGGCGGTCATAAAATACGGCGGGAAGGTGCCTCCCTATAGGGAAACACAGCAGTATGTTAAGCGGGTGCTGAGGTTCACCAGGCAAACAGCTTAGAAGCTATCTTAAAAATGCATCTCACGCTCATTGGCTGCGTTGTCACGCCAATTGAAATGCTCACGCACATATTAGCCGATAGCTCATAGCTGATAGCTGAAAGTCAATTGATTAATATCCTATTTTACTTTGAGCTTTGAGCTTTTCACTGCCTACCAATCTATCTTCCTAATCGTTATCTTCCAACCGTTCGCTGGAATCCAGGAAATAGGTCTCACCCATTTTCAAAATTATAAGTTCCATATTCTCGGGTTGAATCTGACCGAAGGCATACCGCAACCGGCGCGGGGGTTCCAGCATGTGTTCAAAGCTCATGATCCAGGTGCCCCAGCCCCAGGGAATAAGGGCATTACAATCTAGATCCTGGGCCGCCAATAAAGCATCCTCCGGGGCAAAGTGCCAGTGGCGCTGAAACCAGGCGGTGATAGGCAGCATGCAAACATCCATCTCGCCATAACGATTGCGGATATCCTTAAACAGATCACCGTATCCGGTGTCACCTGCAAAATACAACCGGTATCCCTTCCACTCAAATAGCCAGCCGCCCCAGAGGTTTTGATCCCTTTCATACATGGATCGCCCCGAGCGATGGTTCGCGGGCAAAAAGGTAATCGTCAGATCGCCTAATTGGTCCCGGGTATACCAATCCATGGCGGTAACATTTATAAATCGCGACGGAAATTCCCTTTGCAACCCCAGTGGAATATAGTAATTCGTGTCGGGTGGTAACTTCTTAAGGGTATTGTAGTTTAAATGATCGTAATGATCATGGGAGATGGCAACAATATTTATTTGATTCCGCCCGGGATTCCAGGATCCATCTTCAAATGGAAGATCCCGGGTTGCCAGGGGCGAATCAGCATATAGCGTTCCAATTTCGGTATACTTTCCAAATAGACCCACCATACCGTCAAGCTCTTCGATTACCGGATCAACGAGGATTTGATATTCCTCGCCCAGTTGAATTAAAAACGACGCATGTCTCAGCCAGGTAATTTGAATGGTGTGAGCGGGTTGGCGCAGCATTTTAAGATCCGGGGCGACAGAGTATTTTAAAGGGTCATAGCCCAGCGTTCGGTCAATATCGCCCCTGGGGTCCTCGAGCAGGCTATATTTATGCGGTCTGCGCTCATGGGATTCAAGGAAATCAATGCGGTCATACTCGGTTTCTTCAAGGTAACCATACCTGGGAGGATACAAGTTTTGATACCTTCCCCGCTTCCCGTCCCAATTCTCCATTTCAGGGTTTTTGATGACTCGTAGATTCGCCGGCGTACAGGCAGCCATAGCTACCACCAGAAATAGCCAAAAGACATTTTTGAAATTGATGCCAGCAGTGTTTGATCTGTTCGTCATGGGCATTCTCTCCAGAATTTAAAATCGCAGCTTAAACACGGTTTTCTCATCGGGCGTTGAGGTAACACCGATTGTTCCCTTGTGGAGGCGAATGATCTGCCTGGATAAGCTCAAGCCAATGCCGGAGCCTTGCTGCCTGGTTGTAAAAAACGGGATGAAAATTCTACCGGCAACATCTTCCGGGATTCCTCGTCCGTTATCGATCACCTTGATCACCGGATTGCCCCGTTCGTCGGTTCCGGCCTTTAGTTTAATCTTAGGTTTGGCTACACCGTTGAGCGCTTCGACCGCATTCTTACACAGGTTGATCAATACCTGCTCAATGAGCGCCTGATCCGCCGTCAACTCGAGGCTTAACGGATCGATTTGCATATTAAATTCGATGCCGTGCGCTTCAAATTGATCTTTCATCAAATGTTCAACTCTTTCGAAAAGATCCTTGACTGAAACTATTTTGAAATCCGGTTTGGGAATGCGGGTCAGTTTGCGGTAATTTTCAATAAATGTCAGCAGTCCTTTACTGCGCTTTTCAATGGTATTGACGGCATGGCGCACATCACCAATGGTTTCATTCAAAGATTCCGGCAGTTCACATTCCCGCTCATCCTTGAGCAGGCCGTGAGCGGTGGATGCCAATGACGCAATGGGGGTAATCGAGTTCATGATCTCATGGGTGAGGACCCGGATAAGGTTTTGCCAGGATTTCATCTCCTCTTCTTCCAGCGCACTATGAATGTCCTGCATGGCAACCAGGGTCAACTGTTGTTGGCGCAGCACAAAGCCGGTGGCGTAGATGGATAATTGCAGCAGGTTATCATCCTGCTTCAATTTAACCAGATCATTGGCGCCTGGAGACAGCTCAGAAAGCTTTTCAGCCAATCTTGCGCTGACCGGTTCCAGATCACTGATATTTTTCAGCGTCCGAACATTCAATAATTTCCTGGCGGCGTTATTGATCAATTCCACTTCACCTTGCGGGTTGAAGGCGATTAGACCGATGCCGACATGATCTACGATGGTTTGCAAAAACCGGAAATGCTCTTCCTTTTCCAGCTTGGCCCGCTGAAATTCTTTGATGACGTCGGTGAGGGCCGTATGCAACTCCTCAAACCCCGAGCCTTTTAAATTATTGGTGAAGGATTGCGAGAAGTCGGAATATTTGATGGAGTGCAACAGACGTGTCAGATCTCTGTTGGTTTTTGAGATGTATCGGATCAGGGCGAAAATTTGATAGGCCCCGACCAAACTGACAAAAATGGCAGCGGCAATAAAGTCAGTTTTAAACAGCAGATACGCCAGCAGACAGAGCGTAGCGCTAAGGAGGAGGACGCGAATAATGCAGTTAATATGAAATCTTTTATAAACCATAATTGATTGTGGGAGCGGCTTCCAGCCGCGAATTAAATGATAAATCCCTTTTCAATTTTAGGCATTTTAGACACTTTGGAGTAATTTAGGCATTTTTTCAAAGTCCATATTTTTCCATGCGGCGATACAGCGACGTCCGGGTTAGGCCCAGATCTTTGGCGGCATGAGAAACATTACCCTCATTTTTTTTCAAAGCCTTACGGATCACTGCTTTTTCTACGTCTTCAAGGTTATAGTTATCGAAAACAACGCCCTCAACTTCTTTTTCAGTATCCGGAAATAAGAAATCAGCCGGCTGCAGCATTTGAGATTCAGCCAGAATCACCGCCCGTTCCAGGGTATGCATAAGTTCTCGAATATTTCCCGGCCACAGGTATCTTTCCAATTTCTTCAACGCCGGAGCACTGACACCGGTAATCGATTTTTTGTATTTTTTCGAAAATATCCCCAGAAAGTGATCGACCAGCAGGGCAGTGTCCTCTTGCCGTTCCCGCAAGGGCGGCAGCTGAATTTCAACCGTATTGATGCGATATAAAAGGTCCTGCCTGAATTCATTGCGGGCGACCATGTCATACAGCGGCATGTTGGTCGCGCATATCAGGCGGATATCGATCTCACGCGGGGCATTGGAACCCAGCCGGGTAACCTTGCGCGTTTCCAGAACACTCAGCAATTTGGCCTGCATCGCCAGGGAAAGGTTGCCGATTTCGTCCAGAAACAGTGTTCCGCCGGAAGCCAACTCAAATCTACCCGGGCGATTTTCCCGGGCATCAGTAAACGCCCCTTTCATATGACCGAACAACTCGCTCTCAAAAAGGGTTTCGGCAATGGCACCCATATCCACATTGATAAATACTTCACCGGCCCGCGGCGACTGCCGATGAAGGGCTCTAGCCACCAGTTCCTTGCCGGTACCATTTTCGCCGAGAATTAAGATGTCCGCCTCGGTGGCGGCAACTTTATCAATGGTTGCAAACAATTTACGGATCGCCGGACTCACACCGATCATATTGTGATATTTCTGATCGATGTCATCGCTTAGTTGTTTTTGTCGGGAGCGCAGCCGGTCCACTTCCAGCCTGGAATAGCGCAGGTTCAACGCCGATGATAGGGTCGCCAGCAGCTTTTCATTTTGCCAGGGCTTGAGCACAAAATCGGTTGCCCCGGCCTTGACGGCCTTCACGGCGATGTCAACATCACCGTAGGCCGTAATGAGGATAACAACAGCTGAAGGATCGATTTGAAGAATTTGTTCGAGCCACAGAAAACCCTCTACACCGCTGGTGGCGTCCAGGGTAAAATTCATATCCAGCAGGATGACATCGTAGTTTTCATTTTGCAGCAGCACCGGGATTTTTTCCGGATCCTGTTCGGTATGGACCAGGGAAAAATGCTGTTTGAGAAACAAACGGGCGGCGAGCAGCAGATCCTCATTATCGTCAACAATCAGTATGTTGCCTGTGTTTTTAGCCATGGAATTTTCCTGTCAGTGAAGTTTAAATCACTCTGAAAGTATAGGATTAAAAAACTGATTGCTAAAAACGTTCCAGCTATTTAAGGATTGCCAAAAATATTGAAATTCTTTGGTGTTATTTGCAACTGTCTGGAATTATATGTTTTATGAGCCTCGCTGGATCATCAGTATAATAGCGCCCGTGTTTCAATCGCCGGCATTGCTATTGATCAGTATCACAACTGTACGAATTCGTACACCTTTTGTATCACCACCGCACACCTTTATATATCTGATGGGGTCCATCCGGGGCCAGATGGGGACGGCGCCTTTTGGTCAATAAAATTATTTCACATATATTCAATAACTAAGCCTTATATCCGCTTTCTACCCATCGCCTATTTGCGCCTGGCACAGCCTTTGCTCAAAAGGATGGTAGCAGTTGTCTCAGGTTGAATATGGTTTTATAGCGCTGCATGGAGGAAAAAATGATTAAGACCAAAAATCTTACCAAGATCTTTACGACCGCAGAGGTGGAGACGACCGCCCTGAACAATGTCAACCTGGAACTGCAGGACGGAGAGTTTGTGGCCATCATGGGACCTTCGGGATGCGGTAAATCGACCTTCTTGCACATTGCCGGCATGCTGGACAGCCCTTCTGAAGGCGAATACTATTTCATGGGCGAGGAAGTTTCAAAATACTCCGAGAAAAAACGTGCCGGCCTGCGCAAAGGCAACATTGGATTTGTCTTCCAGAGCTTTAACCTGGTCGATGAGCTAACCGTTTTCGAAAACATCGAACTGCCGCTGTTGTATCTGGGCCTTTCCGCAACTGAACGCAAAAAACGGGTCAACGAGATCCTGGAACAGCTGGAAATCATGCCGCGTAAAAATCATTTTCCCCAGCAAATATCAGGCGGCCAGCAGCAGCGGGTGGCTGTGGCGCGTGCAGTTATTGCCAGGCCCAGGATTATCCTGGCCGATGAGCCCACCGGCAATCTGGATTCCACCCATGGTGATGAAGTCATGAAAATTCTGATGCAGTTAAATGAGCAGGGCACCACCATCGTCATAGTCACCCACTCCCCGGCCTACGCGGATTATGCCAGCCGGGTGATCCATTTGTTCGACGGACATATCGTCACAGAAAACTTGAAAGAAAAGTACGACCAGCACATGCGGCCCGTTTCCAATCTTCAGTCCTAATAACTGGTTTTTCAGAAATATTTTTTTATTACTTAAAAATCGATTTGCACAACCTGTAACCCAAACCGCGCAATCCGTAACTCGAAACACGTAGCGCGCACCACGCAACTCGTAACACGTAACCCGAAACTCGTAACTCGCAACTCGTAACTCGTAACTATGTTCGCCAACTATTTCAAAACCGCAATTCGGAATATCATCAAACACCGAAAATATACGCTGATCAATATTGCCAGTCTGGCAGTCGGCCTGGGGATTTTTATGACAATCGCTTCGGTTGTTGATTTCCACCTGAGTTTTGACAATTTTCACACGGACGCCGATCAAATCTTCAGCGTGATTCAGGTGCTGCCGTCAGATAAAGACGGTGAATATCATACCGCCAGAATACCTGCCCCCCTGCTGCCTTTCATTCAGGCTGAATTGCCGGAAATCGAAAGCGCTTTGCGCTGGTTACCGACCGAGCGGTGGGTCATTCGACATAACGGTCAAAAGTATTACGCGGAAGACGGCACCGTTTGGGCTGTTGATTCAAACTTTTTTTCTTTCTTTTCCTTCGAATTAATTTCCGGCGACCCTGCTACAGCTCTGGCAGAGCCGCGGTCAATCGTTTTAACCCAGACAATTGCTCGAAAATATTTTGGAAAGCAAAATCCCATCGGCAAAAGACTCACCCTGGGTGGCTATCCTGATTTCACCGTTACGGGAGTGGCCAGGGATGTACCATTAAACTCCAGCCTGCCGTTTGAATCGCTGGTTTCACTAAATTCGTTTGGCTGGCAAAAAAATTGGCGCACAAATTGTGCCTTGTTTGTAAAGATTTCACCCAGTATCGATCACACCCGGCTGAAACAAAATCTTTATCGCCTCATTGAAGAACATGGCGCCAAACAATCTGTTCGCCCCATTGAAATGTATCTTGAGCCGTTAACTGAATTATATCTCGAATCCGCCCACATAAACGGTTTATGGCGTCAGGAATCCAGATTCATCATTTATTTAACCCTGACAATCGGCATCTTATTGCTGGTTGTGGTTTGCTTTAATTTCATCAACCTTGCAACAACCCAGTATTTAGCAAGGACCAAAGAGGTCGGTATCCGCAAGGTGGTCGGTAGTAGCCAAACCCAGTTGCGGTGGCAATTCCTGGGAGAAGCCGTTTTGCTGACCCTAATCGCATTTCCGGTGGCGCTGGTCATTTATGAAATCGTCAATCCGCTATTTATTTTTATGATATCAAATGATCCCACCCGGTCATATCCCGGACTGTGGGATAATCCCACGTTGTTTTTCAAGCTCGTCGGCGCAACGGTGTTGGTGGGAATTTTAGCAGGTTGTTATCCGGCGGTATTTTTGTCCCGCCTGGACCCCGTTCAGATACTCAAAAGCAATCCGCTCACCGGAAAGAAAGGTACACGGCTGCGCCAGGTGCTCGTGGTAACCCAGTTTAGCGCTTCCATATTTGCCGTGCTGGTGGCCCTGGGCACCTTTAAAAGTTTTAATTTTTTCTCCACCATGGATCGCGGTTTTGTAAAAGAAAATGTTCTGGTCATCGACCTGGGCAGACAGCATCATACCACCTGGTTGCGACCGCTAAAAGAAGACCTGATGCGTCATCCGGATATAGAGTTGGTGGCGGCGGCCACCTGGATTCCGGTAGACTGGAACTTCGAAAGCCCGGTTATTCAACAAACCCATTCCGGACAGAAGAGCATGACCATGAACGCCTATGGGGTTGATTATGACTTTATTGAAGTCCTCAATATGGAGATTATTGAAGGCAGGAGTTTTGCGCCCGATCAGCTCGACGGGGCGAATTATATCATCAATGAGTCGGCCGCCAGGGCACTTAATTGGAAATATCCAATTGGGAAAAAGTTAACCCTTTTCGGCAATCAAGGTGTTGTTGTCGGCGTTGTCAAAGACTTTCACTTCAAAAACCTGTTATCCAAAATTTCACCCAGTATCCTCTACCTGCATTTTAGTTACCTGAACATCCTGTACATCAAAATCTCTGAAAAACCAGTTTCCAGCGTGCTTAATTTTATTGACAATCGCCTTCAATTTTTCGAACCGGATCTGTCATATAACTATAAGCTGCTGGATCAGCTCCTGGATCAAAGACTGCTCGGCATGAAAAAATGGTCCTATATCGCTGCTTCAATCGGGGTGATCTCCATTTTCTTTGCTTGCCTGGGCCTGGTTGGCCTGGCATCGCAGGCGGCTCAAATGAGAACCAAAGAGATCGGCATCAGAAAAGCCCATGGTGCTTCTGCCGTTCAAATCATCCGATCCCTGTTAACGGATTTCATGCGCCTGATCTTTATCGCTATTTTGATAACCTTCCCGGCATTTTATGCGATTGACAAAATTTTAACCAAATACGACATCATACCTTCAGCCAATACCGTTTTGGAACCCTATACCTATATTGTTGCCGGCCTTCTGGCCCTTTTTGCCGGACTTGCGGCAGTCATATCACAAACGATTAAGGTGGCACGCGCAAACCCGGTTGAAGCACTGCGCTATGAGTAAAATCTGATGCCGACGCGATTGGAAGTTAAATAATGAAACCACAAATACGAGGCCTGTTTGTTATTCTGGCAATCCTGATCATCGCGGGATGTTCGAATCCGGAAATATGGATTGCTTTCAAGGACATCAATCTGGTTCCCATGACCGGCAAAAAAATCGTCCCAAACCAAACCGTCCTGGTTAAAGGCGATCGAATACATCGAATCGGAACCTCAGATGACATCCAAATACCGGAAAAAGCAAAAGTGATTAACGGCAACGGCGCTTATCTAATGCCCGGTCTGGCAGATATGCACGTGCATTTAACCGGCGAATGGCCGCTTTCCCAGCTGGATTTATACCTGGCCAACGGGGTGACAACGGTCAGGGATCTGGACGGTCGTGATTTTATGCTGCAGTGGCAAAATGAGATCAGGGCCGGCCAACGATCCGGCCCGACAATTTATGCATCGGGCCCGATCATTCGCGGTTTCGAAAATAATGCGATCGAGTTGGTTTCAAAACAAAAATCCGGCTACGATTGTGTCAAGTTATACGCTTATTTCTCGAAAAAGGACTTCAGGCAGGCCTTAAAGCGGGCAGGGGCTGAATCGCGGTACTCAGTCGGCCATATTCCATTTGCGGCCGGCCTGGATGAGGCCATCGCCGGCGGCCTGGATGAAATTGCCCATGTTGAAGAATTGGTCTGGGAATTGATTGACTTTGACCGCAATAAAGCGCTGAATGGTGAAGAGTGGTTTGCCTACCTGAAGCAGGTTTTTTATCAGCAGTACAAACCATTATTCCACCTTGGGTTGGAAGAAATTCAAAAGCAATATCTTGCTAAAACCATTAATACCGTCAAAAAGCTGGAAGGCACCTCTATGCGGGTGAACACCACCCTATTCCTGGATGAGGTTATCATTCAAAAATTATTTGAACCGGATAAGTTTTTAAAACTTCCGACCAGTGCCTATTTGCCTCAGAGATATATTAATTCATTTCTCCAGGGAACCGAAAAACACCAAATGCTGTTTAAGGGCGGGGAAGATCTGGCACCGATTAAATATGCAATTGATAAAATGCTGTTGATCCAATTGCATAAGGCGGGCATTCCTTTGACGCTGGGAACTGACGCCGGAACCGGCGCCATGGGGGTCGTACCCGGTTTTTCGGTTCACGAAGAACTTCGGGTTCTGACTGAAAACGGTTTTTCGCCTTATGAAGCCATTCGAACCGCCACCGTCAATGCATCCGGAGTCGTGGTGGCGATGACCGGTAAAGATGATTTTGGAACAATTGAGAACGGCAAGCGGGCGGATTTTATCCTGCTTGAAAATAACCCGCTGGATGATGTCGCCAACCTAAAGCATCGACTGGGCGTTATGACTGCCGGAAGGTGGTTTGATAAAAAGGACATTGAGAAGATGATCGATCCCGCCTTATTACCGACGATTCCGGTTATCGCCGGGGTGGTGAATGTACGCACGCCGGCAAATGAATTCATAACAATCTTCGATGTTCTCATCGGGAAAAGTTTTAGCGGTAAACTGCCTGACGATATTGATGCCATAACGGTGACGGGACCGGCAGGCGTTTATTCCATCGACAAAGATGATTTTTCTTTCTGGCCGGTCGCCGATGATTTCTGGATAGAGATCCCGGGATCCCCGAAAAAAGGAACCTATAAATTTACGGTGACCAGCGGAAACCGCCAGGGTACTGCGACCGATACGCTGTTGATTATCAGGCCGATTCCGGTCCCGGATATCAGTACGTTCGCACCGGCAGATGGGGAAACGATTGCGGTTAGAACACCAACGTTCTCCTGGGGTGCCGTGAAATATTTCGATACCCCCATTTACTACCTTTTTCAAATATACAACAGCGCGGGGGAACAGATATATCGCCAGGGCCGTACCCCGAACATGACTTCTCATACCGTACCGGCCGGCATCTTGAAACCGGACGAGATTTATCGTTGGCGGGTTCGCATATCCGACAGCGGAAACTGGTTGGAGGAGCAAAATCGTGTGCAAACCAGGAAGCTATCTTTTAAGACCGCTGCAACATTGAACTGAACAAACAGATCAAGAGGGGGGATAAAATGGAAAAACATGTCACTGTTTTAGGGGTCCTTTACATTGCGTTCAACGCCCTTGGGCTTTTGCTGGCCGCTATTATCTTCACAGCAGTTGTCGGAGGCGGGATCATTTCCGGAGATTCGGAAGCAATCGCCATCACGGCCATTGTCGGTCCTGCGGTCGCAGCTTTGTTCGTACTGTTATCCGCCCCGGGATTGATCGGCGGTATCTACTTGTTGAAGCGCCGGCCGTGGGCCAGGATCCTGGTGCTGGTTTTGGGATTTCTGAATTTAATCCATATCCCCATTGGAACAGCACTGGGCATCTACACCATCTGGGTCCTGCTGAAGAATGAAACCGTTGATCTTTTCGAACCCTCCCCGGCAACGTATCCAGTTCCCGGGGAGGGTTCGAAAAGATCAACGGTTTCATTCTTCAGCAGG
>Ga0265303_10000346_pt1 | contig 25363 bp, 19 predicted proteins | sample Helome_2_FD_192494 | JGI IMG/M metagenome (GOLD analysis project Ga0265303, IMG submission 192494) | Marine sediment microbial communities from subtidal zone of North Sea - Hel_20160317 (Illumina Assembly) | ecosystem: Environmental > Aquatic > Marine > Subtidal zone > Sediment ... | reverse complement strand
TACTTCCGGAAAAGCAGCCAATTGTTTGCCTAATCTGTTCCATCTGTTGAAATTTTCAACTTCGTAAAGCAAACTATCTTTAATAGCAAATGCAATCGTATTTCCTTCTTCACCAAATTTTTCAAGAAAATCTTCATAGGCAATATTCAGAGGGTGATCATCTGGGAGTAAATTAGCCTCAGAAGTCGAAAATTGCATGTTCTTCCATTGAAAACCTAAGAAAACAGTGATTGAAGCAATTCCTACTAAAATAAGAATTCTGTTTCTAAGAATAATTCTTCCAACCTTTGCCCAAAATCCACGTGTAATCTTCGAAACCATATTATTATTTAAAAATTGAATGTGTTTTTTAGGACCACTTAGGCCTTAAGACCAATTCAATAGGCGTAATCTTTATTTACTATTGTAGTTTTTTAATCCCGGCAAAGGTAGAAAACAAGGAGGACTGTACCTAGAAACGCTCTATAAAATAGTGAATACCAACGTATAAATCACAAAGGGTTATTTACTAAAGAATTATTGTAAATTGAGGAGAGGTAAAATAACCAATAAGTAAATCCCATTATAAAAAAGGGTTAAAGAAATGATGCAATGACCGATGAGAAAAACTATAGCAAAATTGCCATTATACTATATCGGGTTTTAATAGTCATTTGTGCTATTATCGTTATTGCCGCGATTATTGCAATATATTTTAGAGGATAAAACCAAACTTCCTTTATGGATATAAGTCAACATTGAAAAAAATATCTGCCAGGATAGGATAGTACGCATTTTGTAAATTTGTGCATTAGACTTTCATAATCTCTGTTTCCTTGATATGAAGTATGTTGTCTATTTTATCAGTGTAGGTGTTGGTCATTTCCTGAATATCTATTTCGGCATTTTTTTCAAGATCTTCTGACAGCTCTAGATGTTTTATTTCTTTATTAGCTTCCTGTCTTGCACTGCGAACACTAATTTTAGCATCTTCCGCTTCAGATTTCGCCTGCTTTACTAATTGTATTCTTCTTTCTTCAGTCAGAGGAGGAACATTAATAATTACCACCTCTCCATTATTCATTGGATTAAAACCAAGGTTGGCATTCATAATTGCAGTTTCTATTTCTGAAAGCATATTTTTTTCCCAAGGCTGAACAGAAAGTGTTCGTGCATCAGGAGTATTTATATTAGATACCTGAGATAAAGGAGTTTGTGAGCCATAATAATCCACCATCACCGTCGATAACATCGAGGGGTTAGCTTTCCCTGCTCTAATTTTAACTAATGCCTTTTCCAAATGCACTATGGCTCCATCCATACTTTCTTTGGTGGCTTCCAAAATAAATTTAACATCTTCGTCCATAATAACTTTTATAACTTATTTACACAAATTATACCAAACTAAAGATCTACTACCGTCCCAATATTTTCCCCCGATACTATTTTAAGCAGATTACCTTTTTTATTCATATCAAAAACAACTATTGGAAGATTGTTTTCCTGACTAAGCGTAAATGCCGTAGTATCCATTACTTTTAAACCTTTGGTAAGTACATCATTAAAACTAATAGTTTCAAACTTGGTGGCGGTTTTATCTTTTTCAGGATCACTGGTGTAAATACCATCCACTCTGGTACCTTTTAAAATAACGTCAGCTTCAACTTCAATTGCCCTTAAAACTGCAGCAGAATCCGTTGTGAAATATGGATTTCCGGTACCACCTCCAAAAATAACTACACGTCCTTTTTCTAAATGGCGAATGGCCCTTCTTCTTATAAATGGTTCTGCAACTTCGTTGATCTTTATAGCAGATTGTAATCTTGTTTGTACTCCATTGTGCTCCAAAGCACTCTGTAACGCCAGGCCGTTGATCACAGTAGCCAGCATCCCCATATGATCTGCCTGAACCCTGTCCATTCCATTACTGGCACCCGCCAGCCCTCTAAAGATATTTCCTCCACCTATTACAATTGCTACTTCAACTCCTAGGTCTACCACTTCCTTAATTTCTTCGGCATATTCAGCTAGTCTCATCGCATCAATCCCGTATTGCTTGTTGCCCATTAGTGCTTCACCACTGAGTTTAAGAAGTATTCGTTTATATAGCATATTGTCCTAAGCTGATTTGCAAACAAAAATAATCAAAAATATTTATGAGAAGTCCACGTTAATAAGTTTAATGTTCATCTTAATTATTTGCTAATAATCAGCATGATCTAGATTAATTTTAATAATCTTGTTTTTTAAACATCATATTTCAGGTTCACATGAAAAAATTAATTATACTTTGCGTTTTCCTTGCCTTATTATATGGGTGTGGTACTTCAAAATCTGTTTTATCTGAAGATAATGCAGTTATTGAAACAACCATAGATTTGGTGAATGTTGATAATGATAGAGTTAGTGTAACTATCAATCCGGGGTCATTTAATAAACAGAACATTTCCTTTTTTATTCCAAAAACAGTTCCGGGAACTTATAGTGAAGATGACTACGGAAAGTATATTGAGGACATGAAAGCTTATGATAATAAGGGGAATGAACTTTTGGTTACTTCAGTCGGAACCAATGAATGGAATATCTCCGATGCTACAAAATTAGATAAGATTGCTTATTATGTAACAGACACTTATGATACTGAAAATGAATTCAATGATCCCGTATTTTCTCCTGCAGGGACAAATATTTTAAAGGGCAAAAATTTTGTTTTGAATCTTCATGGTTTTGTAGGCTATTTTGAGGGATTAAAGGAAGTACCCTATGAGTTAATTATTTCTTCTCCTTCGGACCTGGTGCCCACAACATCATTAAAGAAAAAGCAGGATGATACTAAAAGTATGTCAGATATCTTTCTCGCTTCAAGATATTTTGAAGTGGTAGATAACCCAATTCTTTATGCGAAAGAAAACATAGCTTCGTTTGTCATCAATGATATTACCGTTAATTTGAGTGTTTACTCTCCAAATGACCTTTATTCAGCAGCAGATCTAAAAGAGAGTATGGAGCGTATGATGAGGGCCCAAAAAGCCTTTCTTGGTGAGATTGATGGGACAAAGGAATATAATATATTGGTATATCTATCTACATTAGACCAAAGGGATGCTTCAGGATTCGGGGCTTTGGAACATCATACTTCTACCGTTGTAGTACTTCCGGAGCAAATGCCAAAAGAAGCTTTGGAAGAAGCAATGATAGATATTGTTTCACATGAGTTTTTTCACATTGTTACACCCTTGAATGTGCATTCAAAGGAAATTCAATTTTTTGATTTTAACAATCCTAAAATGTCTGAACACCTATGGATGTATGAAGGAACTACAGAGTATTTCGCCAACCTATTCCAAATTCAACAGGGCCTGATTAATGAGGCTGATTTTTTTACACGTATTGTTGGCAAAATAAATAACTCCAAATCATATGACGATGAAATGTCATTTACAACTATGAGCAGAAATATATTGGAAAATCCTTATAAGGGAAATTATGCCAATGTATATGAAAAGGGAACATTATTAAATATGAGTTTGGATATTAGGCTTAGGGACTTGAGTAATGGAGAAAAAGGAGTATTGTGGTTAATGAAAGAACTTTCAAAAAAGTATGACTATGACACACCATTTGAGGATGATGAAATTATCGACGAGATTGTGGCAATGACCTATCCTGAGATCAAATCATTTTTTGATTTATATGTTAAAGGTAATACCCCGTTGGATTATGATGAGATTTTGGCCTCGGTTGGATTAATGACAACGGATATTCAGGAGCGAAGCGGTTATTTTTTAAACGGAGAAATTCCCTTTATAGATATTGATCAAAACAATAATGACGCGATTTTTATTAGAAGCGGTATTGAATTAAATACTTTCTTTAAAGATCTTGGGGCACAAGGAGGTGATACAATAAGAAGTATAGATGGGATGCCTATTTCATTAGAATCTATCAGGCCCATTATTGGACAAAGTTTTGGATGGACATCCGATAGGGAAATTACAATGGTAGTTAAACGTGGCGAGGAAGAATTGACATTGCAGGGAAAAGTGGGGACACCGATGTTAAAGGTGACTACTATTGTGCCCATAGATAGCTTGGAGGACACCCCTCAATCCAAACTCAGGAAAGCATGGCTCAAAGGCTAATGACCTCTCCGGGAATAGCAAATGATTTCTTTGACCGGAAGACCAGGATTGGGATAAATAGATCAAAAAAAAACCACTTTACATAAAGAGAAGTGGTTTTTTAATAATTAAATGGGTGTTTTATCCCAAAGCTAACCTTTCAAAACCTGTAATTTCTAAATCAGGACTGACAGATTGGATGTATTGAGAAACACTCTGTTTACTATCCTTAATAAAATCCTGGTTAACAAGAGTATTGTCTTTAAAGAAACGTTTTAATTTACCCTTTGCAATATTATCCAACATGGCCTCAGGCTTACCTTCCTGACGTAGCTGGTCTTTGGCTATTTCTATTTCCTTGTCAATAACGGATTGATCTACTGCCGATTCATCAAGTGCGACAGGATTCATAGCCGCTGCCTGCATTGCTATATCTTTGGCAGCTACAGCGGCACCTTCAACAGCGCTTGAAAGTCCAACTAAAGTTGCAATCTTGTTACCTGCGTGAATATAAGATCCTATATAAGGAGCATTCAGTTTTCTAAAGCCACCAATTTCAATTTTTTCACCAATTACACCAGTTTGTTCTGTAAGTTTTTCCTGTACAGAAATGCCGTTGTAATTAGCATTTAGGAATTCGTCTTTACTGTCAAAATCAAGTGCAAGTTGAGCCAGTTCATTAGCCAGAGCGACAAAACTATCATTCTTGGCAACAAAATCGGTTTCACAATTAAGGGAAATTATAACTCCACTGGTTTTATCAGAATTAACCTGAGCAATAGTAGCTCCCTCAGATGAATCTCTGTCTGCACGTTTTGCAGCCACCTTCTGTCCTTTTTTCCGAAGGATTTCAATCGCTTTCTCAAAATCTCCTTCTGCTTCAACCAATGCATTTTTACAGTCCATCATTCCTGCACCTGTGGTCTTTCTTAAATTGTTAACTTCTGCGGCGGTAATTTTTACCATTTTATTTTCTTTTTATAGAACACGTTAGCTCATGTTCAGTTGTCAATTATTTAATAAATCTATACTTATACTACTCCACCTTTAGCCTTTTCCTGCCAATCTTTCAATTCATCCCAGTTGCCATCTGCCGCCATTTTCGCTTGTTTTGGCCACGACCCCGGATCTAAATGCGCCATTCTAGAACTAGCTTCAGTCAGAATTTCTTTGATTTTATCTGCACTGGTCTCAGCTAATTTTGAATATGAATCAATACCTGCTTTAGTCAATGCTTCGGCTGCTTTTGGGCCAATACCCTCAATCTTTGTAAGATTGTCAGCATTTACTTTTACCGCTTTTTTAACTGGGATTTTTTCTTTCTTTTCAGTTATCGGTACTGCTTCCTCTTTTGCCTTCTCAGGGGTACCTTTTACTTTAACAGCTTCAGTTTTTTCTTCTTTAGATGCTTTAACTTCAACGGTAGTTTCTTTCCTAGCTTTTTCTATAACCGCTGTTTCAACAGTAGCAGTAGTTTCTTCAGCAGCACCTTCTTTTTCAGCTTGTTTTTCCGATTTACGCTCTTCAAGACCAGCTGCAATTGCATTTGTAACTTCCGTCAATATCACATTGATGGATTTAGACGCATCATCATTTGAAGGAATTACATAATTGATGGGTCTTGGATCCGAGTTGGTATCCACCATGGCAAATATTGGGATATTCAATTTCTGGGCCTCTTTTACAGCAATATGCTCACGCATAGTATCTACAATAAACAAAGCACCAGGTAAACGTGTCATATCTGATATGGATCCAAGGTTCTTTTCTAATTTAGCACGAAGACGATCTACCTGTAAACGTTCTTTTTTAGAAAGTGTATTAAACGTTCCGTCTTTCTTCATCCTATCAATAGAGGTCATTTTTTTAACCGCCCTCCTTATAGTCACAAAGTTTGTCAACATCCCTCCGGGCCATCTTTCTGTGATGTACGGCATATTCACATTGGAAACTTTCTCGGCAACAATATCTTTTGCCTGTTTCTTTGTAGCTACAAATAGGATCTTCCTCCCAGAAGCTGCTATTTTAGATAAGGCTTCATTAGCCTCCTCCAATTTAGCAACTGTTTTATATAAATTGATAACGTGAATTCCATTCCGCTCCATGTAGATATAAGGAGCCATATTAGGATTCCATTTTCGTGTAAGGTGTCCAAAGTGCACACCTGCTTCCAATAATTCTTTTACTTCAGCTTTCTTAGCCATTATTATACTTAGTTTACGTTCTTTTGAATTAGCAATGATGAAGTGGTATTCCATCTAAGAGGAAAGCCTCCATCATTTAGATGCTAAACTAAATTTTACCTATACCTTCTTTTTCTGATGCTCAAAATTTAAGCAACAAAGCGGTTTAGATTTTTAATTGTCTCTATAACGAGAGACTTTCAATGAACTTGGGTTAAAATCCTGAATTCGTTCCAGGATTATATTATGTTTTATCGTTTAGAGAATTGGAATTTCTTCCTTGCTTTTTTCTGACCAAACTTTTTACGCTCAACCATTCTAGGATCTCTGGTAAGTAATCCTTCAGGTTTTAATAATTCTCTGTTTTCGGCTTCAATCTCACAAAGACCCCTGGACAAGGCTAGGCGTACTGCTTCTGCCTGTCCTGTAATTCCACCTCCATAAACATTAACTTTGACATCATAATTGTCTACTGTATTAGTTAAAGCAAAAGGTTGTTTTACTTTATACTGCAGTGTAGCTGTAGAGAAATAATCATCTAATGTCCTATTATTAACTGTAATGTTGCCTTTTCCTTGAGAAATATATACTCTTGCAACAGCAGTTTTTCTTCTACCTATTTTATGAATTATGTCCATCTAATTTAGGTCATTTAAGTTAATAGCCTTTGGTTTCTGTGCTTCCTGATCATGCTCAGTTCCAGCATAAACTCTTAGGTTTCTAAATAATTCTGCTCCCAACTTGTTTTTAGGAAGCATACCTTTTACTGCTTTCTCAATAATACTTGCAGGATTTTTATCTAAGAGTTCCCTGGCAGTGGTTGATCTTTGACCTCCGGGATAGCCAGTATACCTGCGGTAGGTCTTGTCTTCCCATTTATTTCCACTAAGTTGAATTTTTTCTGCGTTCACAATAACAACATTGTCCCCGCAATCAACATGAGGAGTAAAACTTGGTTTGTATTTACCTCTTAAAATTTTTGCCACTTTAGAAGCAAGTCGTCCCAATGTATGGCCTTCAGCATCAACCAATAACCACTGTTTTTCAACAGTGTTCTTATTAGCAGATTTGGTCTTGTAGCTTAATGTATCCACTACTTTTTATTTATTAATTAAACACTTCAATCCCGTTTAACGGGCTGCAAATGTACAACTATTAAGTTTAAATGCAAACCCTTATTTCTCAATTTTTTTAAAATAATTAGGTGTTCTTGAATCTGATATTTTAAGTAAGATTTTGATAGAAATGTATAAGGTTTATACAAAGACTGATAATTTATCTGTGAAATCATCTGCTAAACTAGCCATCTAAACATACTAGATAGCTATTTTTTCCGTTTTTTAACAGATAAAACATTTATAAACCCAAAAAAATGAAACGTAACTTATTAATCCTTTTTAGTGCAACAGCTCTTTTATTTTCATGCTCATCAGACAAAGATGATACAAATCAAGATAATGATATTGTTGGGTCATGGGAATTAACCGCATTGGAAATTGATGACAGTACGGCAAGTGATGATGAAAAATTTGCCCGAGATATTTTAAGCTTTTTAACTGCAATAGATTGCTCTCTTATGACGATTACTTTTAATGCCGACCAAACTGTCATTACTGAAAACTCGGGGAGCTACCTGGATATAAATGTAAATACAGGAGGGACAGGGCTTGATGTTCCGTGCCCAACTGAAAAAGATACTAGTGTAGATAGTTATATGTATGAAGGAGGAGTACTTATCTATATAGATGAGAATGAGATTGAGACTACTGTGAATATTGAAATTTCTGGAAACACTATGAGAGTAAATGCCATGGAATTAGATTTTGCTAATTTTGACGATGGAGGTGATTTGATATTTACAAAGAGGTAATAAGAAATCAGACTGGTAATTAATATTAAAAACCCTTCGTAATTTACGGAGGTTTTTTTTAGTATCAGTGTGCTTCCAGCCAATTTTCCCCCATACCCAGTTCTACATCCAGAGGTACAAGGAGTTCATAAGCGTTTTCCATTTCGGTTTTGATCATAACCTGTAGATCTTCCAGTTCTGGTTTATAAACGTCAAATACCAGTTCGTCATGAACCTGGAGAAGCATTTTGGTTTTATAATTACCTTCTTTAAGCTTTCTGTGGATATTGATCATTGCAATTTTGATAATATCGGCTGCGCTACCTTGTATGGGTGCATTAACGGCATTTCTTTCAGCAGCACCGCGAACAATGGCATTACTTCCATTAATATCTTTTAAATAACGTCTTCTGCCCAGCACCGTTTGCACATACCCATTTTCCCTGGCAAAATCTATTTGATCGCTAATATAATTTCGCAATTTTGGATATGTTTTATAGTAAGTATCAATTAATTCCTTGGCCTCTGTCCGTGATAAATCTGTTTGATTGCTCAATCCAAAAGCCGATACTCCGTATATTATGCCAAAATTCACAGTTTTGGCATTACTTCTTTGATCTCGTGTAACTTCCTCCAGCTGGACGTTAAAAACTTTAGAAGCAGTTGAAGCGTGTATATCTTCTCCATTTTTAAAGGCTTCAATCATTGTAGATTCTTTACTTAGAGATGCAATTATCCTAAGTTCTATTTGAGAATAATCAGCAGCTAAAAGGATATAATTATCATCTCTCGGAATAAATGCTTTACGTACCTGTCTGCCTCGTTCTGTGCGTATTGGTATGTTTTGAAGGTTAGGATTATTACTGCTTAATCTTCCCGTGGCAGCTACAGTTTGCATATAATCTGTATGTACTCTGCCAGTACTTTCTTCCACCTGTTCCGGCAATGCATCAATATAGGTGCTCTTTAACTTGGCCAGACCTCTATAATTCAGGACATCTTTAATAATATCGTGCCCTTTGGCAAGAGAAGAAAGCACGTCTTCCGAAGTGGAATACTGGCCTGTTTTTGTTTTTTTGGGCTTGTCAACAAGTTTTAACTTATTAAACAGAATATCACCTAATTGCTTTGGAGATGCAATATTAAATTCTTCGCCAGCTTCCTTGTAAATCTTGACTTCCAGGTTTTTTATATCATCATCTAAATCTTTTGAAAGCGAATGAAGAAATTCCTTATCAAGGTTTATTCCCTCTAATTCCATATCTGCCAAAACATTTAATAATGGAATCTCAATATTTCTGAACAGTTCTTCTGTTTTAGCTTCCATAAGTTCCTTAGCAAACTGCTTAGCTAATTGAAATGTTATATCAGCATCTTCTACGGCATATTCTGTCTGTTTATCTAAACTAACATCCCGCATACTCAATTGGTTTTTACCTTTTTTTCCAATAAGTTCTGTAATAGATACTGGCGTATAGTTTAGGTAAGTTTCTGATAACACATCCATATTATGACGCATATCGGGATTTATAAGATAATGTGCTAACATGGTATCAAATAACCTTCCCTTGACGGAAACATTGTATTTGTGAAGTACTTTTATATCATACTTTAAATTCTGACCAATTTTCTCAATGTGCTCAGCTTCGAAAAAAGGGCGGAGTTGTTCAATTAATTCCTGTGCATTTTCTCGTTCTGCCGGAAAAGGAATATAAAAACCTTTGTGGGCTTCCCAGGAAAAAGCTATTCCAACCAGTTCGGCTACAAGAGAATTTAAAGAAGTTGTTTCCGTATCAAAACATACCATAGTTTGCTTCATTAAATTTTGAAGGAATAATTGCATGCCCATCCCCGGTGAGACACTCTGATAAACATGGGCTACATCATTTATGGTTTTTCTGCTGGAAAATTCTTTTAAAGTCGCAGGAGTATCCCCATCACTTCCAAATAGTGAAAATTGACCACTTCCCGCAGCCTGCAACTCTTTTTTTGGTTTTGGCTCTTCGCTGTTGACTTTGGCATCTGCCCCATCAGTTTCCTCCGAGAAAATCCTTAAGAATTGTTCTTTAAGCCTTCTAAATTCTAATTCCTCAAATATTTTCTGTACTTCTTCACTATTGGGTTCAGATAGTTCATAATCCTTGGCGTCAAAACTAACATCGCAGGTCACACAAATTGTTGCTAATTTTCTTGAAAGTCGGCCCAACTCCGCGTTTTCTTCCACCTTCTCTTTCATTTTTCCCTTAAGTTTATCCGTATTCGCAAGTAGAGCTTCAAGAGTACCAAATTCGGCGATAAATTTTTTGGCGGTTTTATCTCCAACTCCGGGAAGTCCGGGAATATTATCACTGGCATCACCCATCATTCCCAAATAGTCAATCACTTGTTCGGGGCGTTCTACTCCAAATCGATTTTGTATTTCAGGGATCCCCCAAATTTCAATTCCATTGCCCATTCGGGAAGGGCGGTACATAAAAATATTTTCTGATACCAATTGTCCAAAATCCTTGTCGGGTGTAACCATATATACTTTGTATCCTTCTTTCTCTGCCTGTTTGGCTAATGTGCCAATAATGTCATCGGCTTCCAAACCAGATACCTCTACGCACGGAATATGCATGGCTTTAAGAATGTCCTGAATTATTGGTATAGCTACCCGTATGGCATCGGGTGTCTCTAGCCGGTTTGCCTTGTATTCTGCAAATAATTCTGTGCGCTCCGCACTGCCATCCTTATCGAAACAAACGGCAAGGTGGTCAGGTTTTTCCCGTTTTATTACGTCAAACAAGGAATTTACAAACCCCATGATTGCTGAAGTGTCCATTCCTTTAGAATTTATCCTGGGGTTTTTAATCAGGGCATAGTACCCCCTGAATATCAAAGCATATGCATCCAATAAAAAAAGTCGCTTCTGGTCTGCCATTTTTCGAGTTCTTGTAGAATTTCAAAGCTACAAAGTTTAAGTGCTTTAGTAAAGTATTTAAGTGCTTATATAACTTCTTGCCGTATTATTAATATGTCCTTTTTCGGAATAGACCCTGTAGGTGAAACCCGGCTGAATGCAAAACCCTCCGGTTTCTCCTTTTTTATTAATGGCAATAAAGCCAATTTGGAAATCCAGTTTCTCCTTGTTTTTCGCTATGATTCGTTTGACCCCTTCTTCACATGCCTGCTGAGGGGTTTTACCTTGTCTCATTAATTCGACGATAAGAAAACTCCCTACAGTGCGAACTACTTCTTCCCCAACTCCTGTGGCAGTAGCCCCACCAACTTCATTATCAATAAATAATCCGGCTCCAATAATGGGTGAATCGCCTATCCGCCCGGCCATTTTATAGGCCATTCCACTGGTTGTGCAAGCTCCTGCAATATCTCCTTTATTGTCAATAGCGAGCATCCCAATGGTATCGTGATTTTCTATGTTTATAATAGGTTGGTATTTTGAAGTTTTTTTCCATTCCGTCCATTCTTCTTTTGATTTCTCAGTAAGCAAGTTTTCTTTTTTAAAACCCTTCTCATATGCAAACATTTCGGCCCCCTTTCCTGCAAGCATTACATGAGGGGTATCTTCCATAACTTTTCTGGCAACTGAAATTGGATGGACTATATTTTGAAGATATACAACTGCACCGCAATTACTGTCTTTATCCATAATACAGGCATCCAGTGTAACATTGCCTTCCCTGTCGGGTCTGCCCCCTTTACCCACAGATTGATTCTTTATATCTGCTTCTTCCATCATTACTCCTTGTTCTACCGCATCTAAAGCACTGCCGGCTTTACTAAGAACTTTCCAGGCTTTATTTGTTGCATTGGGCACATCCCAAGTTGCAATTACAATAGGTTTAATGATTTCATTAACCGATTCATGTTTCTTATCTCTTTCACAGGCCGATAGTATGGAAGCAGAAAGGATACCGGCGGTACTTAATGAAGAATTTTTTAAAAATTTTCTACGTTTCATCTGGTAGTGTTGCTTATTTTTATAAGCTTAAATATATGAAATGATCATAGAAGTATGCGCTAATTCTTATCAATCTGCTATCAATGCAGAGGAAGCTGGAGCGGACAGGATAGAGCTTTGTACCGAATTAGCAGTGGGAGGTATAACGCCGTCCTACGGTTTGATAAAGAAGGTCTCAGAAAATCTTAGTATTCCCATTCATGTTTTGATTAGACCACGAAGTGGTGATTTTACTTACTCCAAGGATGAACTTGAGATTATGAAAACAAATATTGCACTCTGCACAGATCTTGGTGTTTCCGGAATAGTATCAGGAGTTTTATTTTCCAATGGTACTCTGGATAAGATGCGAACCGCGGAATTAATTTCTGCAGCCGGGAATTTACACTTTACTTTTCATCGGGCATTTGACTGGGTAGATGACCCTTTAAAAACATTACTGGAACTGGAAGATTTAGGGGTTGACTGTGTTTTGACATCCGGAGGAAGACAAAAGGCAGAAGAGGCAATAAACCAGCTCGTCTTGTGGAAAAAGAAAGTCGAAAAATGTATTATTATGCCCGGCGGAGGAATACGCGAACACAACGCAATGTTTTTTAAAAAGAAAGGATTTGAAGCCATACATCTTTCGGGATTAAAGTTTAGAAAAACACTTAAAAAAAAGCCTGAACCTTCCATGAATAATGCCTCTTATCTGAAAGATGATGAAATAGGCTTAACGGATCCGGAGATAGTACGTACTCTAATTCAAAGCGTTAAATAAAGGTAAAGTTGTAAAGTGATACTCTTTTAAAGAAATATATTTGTAAAAAAAGCATATGCTACGCTGGATTGTTTTTGTAATAATTTATCTTATATTGGGATTCTACACCTTACAGGCCTTGAAGACCGTAACTAGGTTTCCATGGGTTTATTTTGTATTTACAGCAATATCCTTGTTGGTACTTGGAAATTTTATTTTTCAATTTACCTGGGGCGAAGCAGGCGGAAGGGTGCTAAGCAGACCTAAAAGTTATGCCTTTGGGTTCTTAGTAGCCATCCTTACTTTCAAAATAATTACGATTATATTTCTTTTTTCTGAAGACATTTTCAGATTCATTGCCGCAGGGTATCATAAATTTTATGGCACCAACAGGGAGTTCAGCCTGCCTGAGAGAAGGAGGTTTTTAAGTTTAATTGCCATGGGTATCGCTGCAATTCCTTTTGGTTCGTTACTATACGGCATGTATAGGGGGAAATACAATTTTAAGGTATTGAAATACAAAATGGAATTTGAAGATCTGCCTCCGGCTTTTGATGGATATCAGATTACTCAAATTTCAGATATTCACAGTGGAAGTTTTGACAATAGAAAAAAAATCGAATATGCGGTTGATTTGATTAATAAGCAAATGAGTGATGTTATTTTATTTACCGGAGACATGGTAAATAATAAAGCTGAGGAAATGGAACCTTGGGCTGAATTGTTTTCAGGCCTTAGCGCTATAGATGGGAAATATTCTATTCTGGGGAACCATGATTATGGCGATTACGCGGAATGGGATACTGAGGAAGAAAAGATACAAAATTTGGATGATCTTAAATTGATGCAAAAAGAAATGGGTTTTGATCTTTTGCTGAATGAGAGTAGATATCTGGAAAAAGAGAACGATAAATTGGCCTTAATTGGAGTAGAAAATTGGGGAAGAGGAGGTTTTAGAAAGTCCGGTGACTTAAAAAAGGCAGCTTCTGAAATTAGCAAGGATGATTTTAAAATCCTTTTGAGCCATGATCCGTCTCATTGGGAGGATGTAGTTTTAAAAGATAAGTATCATTATCATCTCACGCTAAGTGGTCATACACATGGGATGCAGTTTGGGATTGAAATTCCAGGATGGGTGAAATGGAGTCCGGTTAAATGGCGTTATAAATATTGGGCAGGTATTTATGAAGAACTGGGAGAGTTCATAAATGTTAATCGTGGATTTGGATTTTTGGGCTACCCTGGCAGGGTAGGTATATGGCCGGAAATCACGGTTATTACTTTAAAAAAGAAAGAATTAACTTGAATTTAACTTTCAAGTAATGCCCAAAATTAAGGGGATACCGGATTTTTTAACATTTTTTCATACATTTGATCTGTAACCCAATGTATTTTATATGTCAAAATTCGGAGAACTTATTGATTTAAATATCCCCGTCTTGCTTGATTTCTATGCGGAATGGAACGAGCAATCTACATCTATGCATCCGGTCCTGAGGGATGTTGCAGCAGCCTTAGGAGATAAAGGAAAAGTTATAAAAATAGATGTTGACAAGAATAAAGAATTGTCAGAAGCACTGAGAATTAAAGGCCTTCCTACCCTAATGATTTACAAAAAAGGGGAAATGGTGTGGAGACAAAGTGGCGAGCAAGATGCAAATACACTTATTGGGATTCTCAATGAATACCTATAGTTTGCAAGATTGGATTTACATCCAAAACTCCCCAAATGAAAATCTAATCACTATTTGTTAACCCTGTCAAATTCTTTGCCGGAATCTTACTTATTAATCCGAAAATGAATCTTGTTCAATTTCCATAGTATCTTCCATATCCGGATTCGTTTGCTCCATTAAAGGCGGTTCCTCTAGTACCTCATCTTTATAAAAATGACTGAACCTATCGATATGCTCATTAAAAATTAAGGTTTCTTTTTCTGCCAACTCCCTGTCATTATTTTCTATGAGAATATCAATGTTTCTTCTATATGCTTCCATATCACCAATAATATCTTCGATATTATCATATTGCTCATCTAAAGGAATACTCGAATAATAATCTAATCGATCCTGATAAATATCCCTTAATTTATAGAATAAATCTCGGGCCTTCTGTGTTTCTCCTACCCTATAATAAGAATCCACATAAGGTTCCACAAAAGCATAAAAACCATAGTGTTCTAGAGGCATATTTGTCATGGCAATGTTAATCACATCTTTGGCCTTTTCAATTTTATTTTCATTGATAAGTGCTTCTGTTAATCTTGCAAGATTGCCTCTGAAAGATAAACCTTGTGTTCTGGTTTGTGGATCATGATAGATATCTGAACTTCCCGAATTACCCCAGTCCCATCCTATGACGATGTCGTACATCAGTTCTGTATCTATTCGCCCCATCTCAAAAGAACTTTGATTTTTCGTTTGGATGGGCACCAACTTATAGGCTAATCCTTCAAGCTGCAGGTACTCTTTCATCCAAATGTATTCTGCTTTGTCAAAACTACCGCCGGAAAAATAGATTGGGCGTTTCCAATCATTGTTGGCAATAATATCCAACATCATAATCCTGTTTTTCGGTAAGGCACTTTTCGGCAGGTCAATATCAATATAATCGACAATTAATGCAGAATCTTTTTCTTTAACCAGGCCACTTTCCAGTACATTTTTCTTGTTGACCGGGACTCTTATTTTGTTTGTTGGATAATATACAAGGTCTAATGTGCTCTCAGAATATTCACTTAGGTCAGCACCTTGTTTTTCCAGTATATATTTGAATTTTGTTTGAGGTTTATTGCTTCCTACCCAATTCATAAAATCTTTGATATTCCATCTTTTTTCAGCCAAACCAGGAAGACCCTGATAATAAATGACATCCCTGTTGCCATATCTATACAGATCATGTGTAAGTTGAGAGGGTATAGGCTCGCTTTTATAAGCCTTTCGTTTCATTTGATCTACATACCAATCTGTTGCAAAAAGACTAGTACAAATTATTCGTATATCGGTGCGGTATCCCTCAATTTCCTGAGCATACCAAAGTGGAAAAGTGTCATTGTCTCCAATAGTGAATAACATAGCACCTGCTTCTTCCTTGCATGAATCCAGATAAGCCTTAGCGCTTGCACGGGCTGTATATCGATTGGAACGGTCGTGATCATCCCAATTCTGAAAGGCCATTACCCCGGGGACAGTCAAAAGGCAGATCGCAAGGATAGCCGGTCCTAGCACCTTTGGATTAATGAATTTTTTAAATTCGTCATATAGACCATATACTCCTAATCCAATCCATATGGCGAAAATATAAAAAGAACCAACAAGGGAATAATCCCGTTCCCTTGGCTGAAAAATATATGGATTTGTATAGAATTGAATTGCAATTCCGGTAAAAATAAAAAATACAAAAAGAGCCCAGAATTGTTTAGGATTTTTGGTGAACTGGAAAACCAAACCTATAATTCCCAGAATTAGTGGCAAAAAGAAATAGGTATTTCTTCCTTTATTTTCCAATACATCTTTAGGAAGATTTTCCTGACTTCCCAAACGAAGACTGTCTATAAACCCAATTCCGCTTAACCATTCACCATTACCATTATATCTGCCCTGCAAATCATTTTGTTTTCCAACAAAATTCCACATAAAATAACGCCAGTACATATAACCAAACTGAAATTGAAACATATATTTAATATTCTGCCACACACTTGGGGGTTCTACTTCCAAATATTCCCCAAATTGCCGTAAAAAACCAATATATTGCTCCTCATCTATTTCGCCATTGGCGAGGCCAGATTTAACCTGGCTAACCGCTTTGCGTAATTCTTCATTAGATGTCTTCATTCTAAAATTCAAAGGGCCGAAATATTTCATGTAGTTCTCAGCGTTCTGATCACTCCACATTCTAGGTAATAAACCTCTGTGATCTTCATTAGGGCCCTGCATTGCATTCTTGTATTTATTTACAATAATGTATTTGCCCAACTCATTATCTTTTTCATATTTGGGCTTATCGTCCTTCTCAGGACCTGCCGGTGCAAAAGTATCGGAATAATACGTGCCATAAATAGGGCTGTCTACCTGAGGGTATTGTTCCCTGTTGTAATAGGCAAGTAATGAGCGAGCATCTGAAGGATTATTTTCGTTAACTACAACATTGGCATTTGCCCTGATTGGTAACATAAGCCAGGAAGAAAATCCAAGGAATAAAAACATAGCACAGAGTACCAAAGTGTTGGCTATCCTGTAATTGTTTTTTCTGGTATAACTTAATCCATAGTAAAAGGTGCCTATAAAAACTAAGAGCATAATTGCGGTGCCCGAATTAAAGGGTAAACCAATACTATTAATAAAGAAGACTTCACTCCAGCCAAATAATTTTAAAACGTAGGTTAAGGAAAATTTATAGACCAACATTAAAATTGCAATTACACTAATATTGGCTAAAAGAAAATTCTTAACGGTAGTCGTCTTATATTTTTTAAAATAGTATAATAAACCAATAGTTGGAATTGCCAAAAAGCCCATAAATTGAATACCAAAAGTAAGACCTACAACAAAGGAAATAAGTATTAACCATCGATTACCCCTTGGATCCTCAAGATCATCTGTCCATTTTAACCCCATCCATAAAAGCAGTGCCATTATAAAACTCGCCATAGCGTATACTTCAGTTTCTACAGCATTAAACCAAAAACTATCTGAAAAAGTAAACGCTAAAGCACCAACAATACCACTGCTCAAAACCGCGATAGCATTGCTATTGGTAAACTTTTCTTTTTTGGATATTAACTTTCGTGTAATATTGGTAATGGTCCAGAACATAAACAAAATGGTGAAAGCACTGGAAACCCCAGAAACATAATTCACCATTCGAGCAATCTGGTCTGGTTCCAAAGCGAACATGGCAAAAAAGGCTCCAATCATTTGAAGCAAAGGTGCTCCGGGAGGGTGTGCCACCTGTAATTTTGCAGAAGTTGTAATGTATTCTCCTGCATCCCAAAAACTACCAGTGGGTTCAACCGTAATAGTATAAATAATAAGGGCTATAAAAAAAACGACCCATCCAAGGATGGTGTCCCATTTCTCGAAATTCTTTGAAAACATGTAATATGAAGTTTACCAGTCTGGGCGAATTTACTAATTAAAATAGATATGGGCTTATAATTTTGTCAAACCTTTAACAGCGGAGAGTGGTTCTTTTTTTAGTGGATTGTATCCAAAATATTTGTGCAAATAAAAGTTTGTCTTAAATTTGCAGGCTCTTATACTCTAATGGCCTATGGTGTAATTGGCAACACAGCTGGTTTTGGTCCAGTCGTTCTAGGTTCGAGTCCTAGTAGGCCAACTAGAATTAAAAGTCTATCCCAACACTACTCAGTGTTGGGATTCTTGTTTTGGGACCTTAGTCTAACCCTTCAGGAATTTGCTGTTCATCTTCCCTTTCCAGGTCATTTTGTTTTAGCTTTATATCCGCTTCTTGTAATTCATCTAATTCTTCGTCTACAAGATCTAATATGGTACTCATTTTTTTCTTATCCTTAATCATTGCCCAGGTCATGACAAGACTTGTACCAATAATTACAAAAAGCAGAATGCCTGGTTCAAATGTAGCTACCTGTGCCTCTGAAGGAATTGCATAAAAAAGAAGTATTGTAATGAGTCCTCTGGGAGCAATAAATAGTTGAGGTAGAATATCGCTACCAATAAATGTTCTTAAGATAACAAATCTAATGGCATAGATTGACAGAATAATGAGAACACTAACCAGGGCCACCTGCAGGTTAAATAGGGATGCAATGGCAATAGTCAACCCAAAAATAACAAAGAAGAAAGTGCGCACTACAAATGCTGTTTCCAGGGTTACTATATGGAGTTCATGATAAATGCGATGTGCTTTTTCATATTCTAGAAAGTGTGATAATTTTCCACCAAAAAACAGCTTCATATTGGCTATTACTAAACCGAATATCAAAATGATAAGCAAGGAGGATAGATGAAGTTGTTTGCCAATTGCATATAACAGAAGCAACACAGCAATTAGCAGGAATAATTTAGCCTGACTTTTTATCTGTTGAAAAATAAGAATAATTGCATAACTCGCAATAAGTGAAATTACTATAGTCAGAAGAATGTTAAGAGCGAAACCTCCGGCACCTGGATTCTCAGCCGGATTTAACCCACTTAGGAGGAAATAGAACATCATGATTCCCATAATGTCCGAAAATGTACTTTCATAGATATGGAATTCCCTTTTCTTTTCTGCAAGCTCACTAACACTTGGAATGATAATAGCGCTGGAAAGAATGGATAAAGGTGTTGCATATAACCATGCCGCCTGCATAGACATATCCGGGATAAATTGATGTAGAATTAGCGCCGCTACCCATGCAGAACCTATCAGACCTGTGAGGGCTATCGCCATAGATTTTAAAATAGGAATGAGCTTTTCTTTTTTTAATTCAAGTTCAAGAGCAGCTTCAAGGACAATCATTATTAATCCAATAATACCCAGAACTTCCAATGCAGGAAAGAAGTCAACTTCTTCTGATGTAAAAGTTTTTAGTACAAATTGCAAAATAAACCCAAGAAGTATAAGTAATAGGACAGACGGAATGTTTGTTCTTTTTGATATACCGTTAAAAAGAAAAGAAAGAATAAGTATTACTGATGCTTCAATAATTAGGTTATAGGAGTTAAAGACGTCCATTGAATAGTTTGTTAATGCGATTAGATTTAATTCAGCTATAATAAAGTTACTACTAATAGTGAAACGTTGGTGGTATTACTATTAGTATCTAACATAAATGGAATGAGCTTGTCTTTAAAAGTCAAAAAAAATTGTATATTTGCGCCACTGAAAGAATATAATTGTATTCATGAGGGGACAAATTGTCCCCTCTTTTGTTACTTATGGTTATGTTAAAGGCACAAGTTGAAGAGCTTTTAGAAAAAGCACTGACGGAGAATAAAACCTTGTTTTTAATTGATTTTTCAATTACTCCTGATAATACTATTAGGATCGTTCTCGATGGAGATGAAGGAGTAAATCTGAAGGATTGTATAGCCGTAAGCAGGACTATTGAACACAATTTGGATAGGGAAGAACATGATTTTTCCTTGGAAGTTACATCAGCTGGTGCAGCCGAACCTATTGTTATTGCCCGCCAGTATTTAAAGAATATTGGCAGGAAGTTAGTGGTAAAAACAGCGACCGAAAATTACGAAGGTGACCTTACCGAAGCAACAGATAAGAGTATAACACTGGAGTGGAAAGAGCGGGAACCTAAACCGGTGGGGAAAGGAAAAATAACAGTTCAGAAAAGAAAAAAATTAGCCATATCTGAAATTGAAGAGGCAAAAGTTAAATTAATATTTTAATATAAGGCAAAATGGAAAATATTGCATTGATCGAATCTTTCTCGGAATTTAAGGATGATAAATTTATTGATCGGGTAACTCTAATGGCGATATTGGAAGACGTTTTTAGGAATGCTTTAAAGAAGAAATTTGGTTCCGATGATAATTTTGATATCATTATTAATCCAGATAAAGGAGATTTGGAAATATGGAGAAATAGGATTGTTGTGGAAGACGGGGAAGTAGAAGAACCAAATGAAGAAATATCCCTTTCTGAAGCTCGTAAGATAGAACCTGATTTTGAAGTTGGGGAAGATGTTTCTGAGGAAGTGAAGCTTATAGACCTGGGACGAAGGGCAATTTTGGCTTTACGTCAAAACCTGATATCCAAAATTCACGAACACGACAATACCACCATATACAAACAATTTAAAGACCTTGAAGGTGAGATTTATACGGCTGAGGTGCATCACATAAGGCATAAGGCAATTATCTTATTGGATGATGAAGGAAATGAAATAATCCTTCCTAAGGATAAACAAATACCTTCGGACTTTTTTAGAAAAGGAGACAATGTTAGGGGTATTATCGAGAGTGTAGAGCTTAAGGGTAATAAACCAATGATCATCATGTCAAGAACTTCTCCAATCTTCCTAGAGCAATTGTTCTTCCAGGAAATTCCAGAAGTATTTGATGGACTAATTACTATAAAAAAAGCAGTTAGAATCCCAGGAGAAAAAGCAAAAGTAGCAGTAGATTCTTATGATGACAGGATAGATCCTGTGGGAGCTTGTGTGGGGATGAAAGGAAGCCGAATTCATGGAATAGTGCGTGAGCTTGGAAATGAAAATATAGATGTGATTAACTGGACAAATAATCCTCAGTTAATGGTAACCCGTGCACTTAGCCCTGCACGTGTTTCTACCGTGACATTAAATGATGAAAAAAAGACGGCTCAGGTTTACCTAAGGCCCGAGGAAGTTTCAAAGGCCATTGGAAGGGGCGGTCATAATATAAGACTTGCAGGCCAACTTACAGGTTATGAGATAGATGTATTCCGGGAAGGTGTGGAAGAAGATGTAGAACTTACAGAATTCTCGGATGAAATTGAAAGCTGGATAATTGAAGAACTTAAAAAAATTGGTCTTGATACAGCCAGAAGTGTTCTGGAGCAGGATATAGATGATTTAGTAAAACGTACTGATCTGGAGGAAGAAACAATTTCAGACGTTGTACGAATCCTTAAAGAAGAATTTGAAGATTAAGCTATATATTAGCAACATAAAAGTAGAGAGTAAACAGTATTTATGGCAGACAATGCAACAATAAGGCTTAATAAAGTCTTGAGAGAACTTAATATTTCTTTGGATAGAGCGGTAGAGTATCTTGCCTCTAAGGGACACAAGGTGGACGCAAGACCTACCACAAAGATTTCTGAAGACATACATCAGGTTCTGTTAGACGAATTCCAGACGGATATGAGCAAGAAAGTTGCATCCCAGGAAGTCGGCGAAGAAAAGCGCAAGGAAAAAGAAGCTATAAGACTGCAGTTGGAGCAGGAGCAGGAAGAAAAAAGACTGGAAAGAGAAAAAAGGGCTGCTTCAAGGGAAGTAGTGAAAGCCAGGGTTGAACTTTCAGGACCGAAAAAAATAGGGAAAATTGATCTTGAACCCGCTAAAAAAGTTAAACCGCAACCTAAGAAAGTTGAAGAGAAACCTGCACCTAAGGAAGAAGTAATTGCTGAAGTAAAAGAAGAAGTAGCATTACCAGACACAACTGAAGAAATTAAGCCGGAAGAGGTTGCTGAGACAAAAAAGGTTGATGCAAAAGTTCCGGAGGAGGAAAAACCAGAGGAAGCCGAATCTATTGCTACAAAGTATAAAAAGCTTTCCGGACCAAAAATTATGGGAGATAAAATTGATCTCTCCAAGTTTGCTAAGCCCAAAAAAAAGAAAGAACCCGCCAAGGAGCCTTCTGAAGCTGAGAAACGTAAAAGAAGAAAGAGGATTGTTAGCAAAAGTGCACCAGGTACGACAGGTAGAACAAAAACTGCAGTTAAAAAAGGTCAGCGTTTTGGTGCTGCGCCGAAGGTAGAGCCAACAGAAGAAGAAGTACAAAAACAGGTGCGTGAGACTCTGGAAAAACTTCAGGGCAAAACTAAAAAAGGAAAAGGGGCAAAGTATAGAAGAGATAAAAGAGACCAGCACAGACAACAGACTGAGAAAGATCTGGAACAACAAGAGTTGGAGAGCAAAATACTGAAGGTTACCGAGTTCGTGACGGTTGGGGAAGTTGCTACCATGATGGAGGTTGCTTCTACGGAGATAATTTCTGCGTGTATGTCCCTTGGGATCATGGTGACAATGAATCAAAGACTGGATGCTGAAACACTCTCCATTGTTGCCGAAGAATTTGGTTATGAAGTTGAATTTATTACAGCAGATCTTGAGGAATCTATTGAAGAAGAAGTAGATGCCCCAAAGGATTTAAAGCCCAGGGCCCCTATAGTTACGGTAATGGGTCATGTTGATCATGGTAAAACATCGTTATTGGATTACATTCGAGAGGAAAATGTAATTGCCGGAGAGAGCGGAGGAATAACACAACATATAGGTGCCTATAGTGTTGCTTTAACTAGTGGGCAGAAAATTACTTTTTTAGATACACCGGGCCACGAAGCATTTACAGCGATGCGGGCACGGGGAGCGCAGGTAACAGATATTGCCATAATTGTAGTTGCAGCAGATGACGATATTATGCCTCAGACCAAGGAAGCCATAAGTCACGCTCAGGCCGCAGGCGTTCCTATAGTTTTTGCAATTAACAAAATTGACAGACCTACAGCAAATCCTGAAAAGATTAAAGAAGGTTTAGCGGCCATGAATTTGCTGGTAGAGGATTGGGGTGGAAAAATTCAATCTCATGATATCTCAGCAAAAACTGGTGAAGGTGTAAAAGAGCTATTGGAAAAAGTACTTTTGGAGGCAGAACTTTTAGAATTAAAGGCTAATCCGGACAAGTTAGGTACTGGAACTGTGGTAGAAGCATTCCTTGATAAAGGAAGAGGATATGTCTCAACTATTTTGGTACAGGCAGGTACTTTGGAAATAGGCAATTACGTGCTGGCTGGAACGTGTAGCGGCAAGATTAAGGCAATGCAGGATGAACGTGGCAAGTCGGTTAAAAAAGCTGGTCCTTCTACACCAATTTCAATTTTAGGATTAGACGGCGCGCCTCAGGCAGGGGATAAATTTAATGTATTTGAAGATGAAAAAGAAGCAAAACAAATTGCTTCCAAAAGAAGTCAGCTGCAGCGGGAACAATCGGTAAGAACACAAAGACATATTACACTCGATGAAATTGGCAGGCGAATTGCATTAGGTGAATTTAAGGAGTTGAATATTATTCTGAAAGGAGATGTCGATGGATCAGTAGAGGCATTAACGGATTCTTTCCAGAAATTGTCAACAGATGAAATACAAGTCAATATTATTCATAAAGGAGTAGGGGCAATAACTGAATCTGATGTATTATTAGCTTCTGCGTCTGATGCTATTGTAATTGGATTTAATGTAAGGCCCATGGGCAATGCCAGGGATATTGCAGACAAAGAGGAGATTGATATAAGGATGTATTCAATTATTTATGATGCCATTAATGATCTTAAGGATGCCATGGAGGGTATGCTATCTCCGGAGATGAAAGAAGAAATTACGGGTACAGCCGAAATTAGAGAAACCTTCAAAATATCTAAAGTAGGTACTATTGCGGGCTGTATGGTAACCACTGGCAAAATATTTAGAAACTCCAGTATTCGTCTCATAAGGGACGGCGTGGTAATATTTACAGGAGAATTATCTTCTTTAAAAAGGTTTAAGGATGATGTAAAAGACGTAGCCAAGGGTTATGATTGCGGTCTTCAGGTAAAAAACTATAACGATATTAAAGAAGGCGATATCGTGGAAGCCTTCCAGGAAGTGGCCGTAAAGAAAAAGCTTTAATCTGAAATTTGTATAATTTTGGAATAGAGATCAAAGAATATTCTTATTCCTGAGATACACTTAGTGAATGATTATAAAACAAAAAACGACCTATTTGGTCGTTTTTTCTGGTTTTAACAGAAGCGATTCAGGATATTTTATCCGAACCTCTTTAAATTTACGCTCCGCTTCCAACTTAGAGCTAAACTGGCCGATCTGAACCCGGTAAGTAGGGGAATCGAAAATAATTTTCGCTTTTAAATTGGGAAAATCAATATCTACCTGCTGTTTAAGTTCTTCTGCTTTGGAATAAGAACCAAACCCCACCTGAATTGTATAGAAATTGGATTTTGAATTACTTATTTTATAAACTTCCAGAAGACGAGTAATACTCGCATCCTGTTCAATGCTAATTTCCCCGGTTTGTGCCATTCCGCAAGTAATGAATCCAAGAAGTATTACTGATAGAATTGCTGTTTTCATATTATAAATTTTATTGAGACCAAACATAAAATGCAAAAGTAATTTATTGAAGGTTAAACAAAAGGTTTCTTACTTATTTAGAATTAATATAAATTATAAATTATAAAACCCTTAACATTTCTCAAATAAAGTCAAAGTCTTATTTTTGTCGCAATTTGAGCGGCGATAAATTACCTTATTACCTTATTCTAATAGTAATTATCGTGCCAGAATTAAGATAGAAATATTTTAAATATGAAAAAGGTTTTGTACCGCCATCAGATTTCTAAACTTTTTACTTTTACTATAGTAGTTTATCTACTCCTTTCAAATTCTCTTTTGGCCCAGGAAGAAAGCCCTGATCTTGATGTTGCAACCGATACTGAAGTTGTAGCCGAAACTGGCGATGCAGGCTCTGGGGATGCTGTAAAAGGAAAACAATTATTTAATCAGAATTGTGCTGCTTGTCATTCGTTAAATCGAAAAATGACGGGGCCAGAATTGGCTAACGTAGAAGCCAGACTGGCTGAAGATGAAGGTTTGGATAAGGAATGGCTTTATGCATGGATAAAGAATAGTGCCGGGATGATTAGTTCCGGGGACGCCTATGCGAATAAAATTTATGCAGAGTACAATCAGGCTGCAATGACTGCCTTTCCTACGCTTTCCAATGCAGATATTGATGATATTTTGGCTTATACAGCTGCTCCACCACCTGCACCGGCTACTAC
>Ga0265303_10000345_pt1 | contig 25363 bp, 21 predicted proteins | sample Helome_2_FD_192494 | JGI IMG/M metagenome (GOLD analysis project Ga0265303, IMG submission 192494) | Marine sediment microbial communities from subtidal zone of North Sea - Hel_20160317 (Illumina Assembly) | ecosystem: Environmental > Aquatic > Marine > Subtidal zone > Sediment ... | reverse complement strand
GGCCGAGTCTCGGAAGACCCGCGGAAATGCAGGGGAGTGCCTGGGTAGCAGGGGAGTTTGGGGGTGTCAATTGCAGGCCTGCACGAGCTCGAGCACGTGTCGGACCACAGATTCGAGGTCGAGGCGGGTGCTGTCGAGAATGACGGCGTCCTCGGCGGGGCGCAAAGGGGCGATGGCCCGAGTGGAGTCCGCCTCGTCGCGGGACCTGATTTTCGCGAGGATTTGGGCGTAGTCGGCCTCGGTGCCGCGGTTTTTCAGGTCCGCGACCCGACGCTTCGCTCGCTCTTCGGCGGAGGCCGTGAGAAAGAGCTTCACCTCGGCGTCAGGGAAGACCACGGTGCCGATGTCGCGGCCCTCGAGCACCACGCCACCGTCGCGGCCGAGATCGCGCTGCATCTCGAGCAACGCGCGGCGGACGCCCGGATAGGCGCTGACCTGGCTTGCACCGGCGGACATCTCCGGGGTTCGAATCTCGTCTGCCCGATCTGTGCCATCGATCAAAAGCCGAGGCGTTCCATCGGCTTTCGGGGCAAAGCCAAGGTCCGCCTCAACCGCGACGGCTGCGACGGCGGCTTCGTCGTCCCATGCGATACCCCGGTCGAGGGCGGCGAGCGCAACGCCGCGATACAGGGCGCCGGTGTCCACCAAGGTGTAGCCCAGACGCTGCGCGAGCACGCGCGCGGTGGTGCTCTTGCCCACGCCGGCTGGGCCGTCGATGGCGATGACAGGGCGTGGTCGGCTCATCCGGTTTCCTCCGTGATGTCGGCCCCGAGCGATCGCATGAGCGCTACAAAGCCTGGGAAGCTCGTATCGACCGCCTCGGCGCCTTCGATGACCGACTCCCCTTCGGCCAAAAGCCCGAGCAGCGCCGCGGACATGGCGATGCGGTGGTCGCCCCGGCTTTCGATTTTTGCGCCGTGTAGCGCAGCGCCCCCGGTGATGATCAGGCCATCGGGAAGCTCTTCGCACGGGACGCCGAAGGCCTGCAGGACCTCGGCCATCGTGGCGATGCGGTCGCTCTCCTTGACCCGAAGCTCACTGGCGTCCCGAATCTCGGTTTGGCCTTTGGACACGGCGGCCAGAGCGCAGACCGCGGGGATTTCGTCGATCATGCGGACGATCAGCTCGCCGCCGGCGACCGAGCCACGGACGGCACGGTGCGCGACGCTGATCTCCGCCATCGGTTCGTCGCCCGCGCCGTGTCCGCTCGATCGATGCGCGACGTTCGCACCGAGCAAACGCAACCAATCGAAGAGGCCCGTGCGCGTCGGGTTCACGCAGACGTCGCTCACGCTCACTTGGCTGCCCGGCACCATCGCGGCAGCCAGCAGCGGGAATGCGGCGCTCGAGGGATCCCCGGGCACATGCCAATCGAAGGGCTCCCAACCTCCGGCCCATTCGAGGTTAGGGTCGAGAAGGACCGATGCACCGGCGGTTTGGAGCGGGACGCCGAGGGCGAGCATCATCCGCTCGGTGTGGTCGCGCGAGAGGACAGGCTCCTCGATCGCGGTGGGGGCGCCGGCGTAGAGTCCGCTCAGAAGGAGCGCGCTTTTCACCTGGGCACTGGCGATGGGCATCGCGTACTCGATGCCCTGGAGGACCTCCCCCTCGACCAAGGGCGCGATCGAAATCGGTGGGTACAGCTCGTCGGGCTTGGCTCCTGCGCTCCCTGCGATCTGCGCGCCCCTGGCCCGGAGCGGCTTGATCACCCGACCCATCGGGCGGCGCGTAAGCGACGCGTCGCCGACCATGCGCGTGCCGAACCGCTGGCCGCTCAATAGACCGGCGAGCAACCGCATCGTAGTGCCCGAGTTGCCGCAGTCGATGACGTCCCCCGGCATTCGCAGTCCGTGCAGGCCGACGCCATCCACCGTGGTGGCTTCGTTCGTGCTCTCGACGCCGACGCCCATCGAGCGGAACGCCTGACGCGTTGCTGCGTTGTCGAGGCCTTCGGACAGGCCAGTGATGCGAGATCTGCCGCGGCCCAAGGCGCCGAAGATGAGGCTGCGATGGCCGATCGATTTGTCGCCCGGCACGCGAACGCTTCCGCGCAGCGGCCCCGAACGGTGGACGCGATAGCGCTTTTTGACTCCACTCGAGGCGTGACTAGACACGCGACCCCTTTAGCACGCGCCCGAGCGACTGGAGAAAGCGTTCGTTCTCCTCCGGCTTGCCCACGGTGACGCGAATCCAGGATTGAAGCGGCGGGCCCATGGCGCGCACGATCACCCCTTCGCGGAGCAGGTCTTCGTAGACCGCCCTGCCCGGCTTTTGAACCTCGACCAAAACGAAGTTGCCCTGGCTCGGTGCGACGCGGAGGCCCGCCGCAACCAAGGCTTCGACGAGCGTGCGGCGGTCACGGAGGGTGGCTTCGACGCTCGCCCGGAGATGCGGCTGGTCGCCGAGAGCGGCCTTGGCGGCGACCTGGCCCAGCGTGCCAACGTTGAAAGGAGCACGCAGACGGTTGAGATCGAACACGAGCTCGGTCGGTCCGAGCAGGTAGCCGACCCGGAGCGCAGCGAGCCCGTACGCTTTCGAAAAAGTTCGAAGAATCGCCATCCGCTCCCGCGTATCGCGCAACTCGGTTGCAGGTGCGAAGTCCTCCGCGTCCGCGTACTCGACGTAGGCTTCGTCGATGACCGCGAGCACGCGCTCGGGGAGCGAGCGGAGGAGCCGCTTCAGCTCTCGCTCGGCGATGTAGCTGCCTGTTGGGTTGTTGGGGTTGGAGACGAAGAGAAGCTTGGTGTCGGGGGTCACGGCGTCGAGCAGGTCGTCGACGTCCCAATGCAAGTCGTCGCGAAGCGGGACGGCGGTGAAGCGCAGCTCCTGGGCGACCGACCCGATGCGATAGCAGGGGAAGGATGGCTGCCCGAAGACCGCGTGCTCCCCTCGGCTTGCGACGACGCGGCAGATCAAGTCGATGAGCTCGTTCGAACCGTTCCCGAGACAGAGTTGCGACGAAGGTACCTCGTGGTGGGCCCCTAGGGCCTCGCGGAGCGCGTAGCCTCTGGGGTCGGGGTACCGCTCGAGCTGCAGGCCGCCGGCGCGCAAGGCCTCGATGGCCTTCGGCGAAGGGCCGTATGGATTCTCGTTTGACGCGAGCTTCACGATGTCGTCGATGCCCAGCTCACGTCGAAGCTCTTCTTCGGGTTTGCCGGGCTCGTACGCAGTCAGCGCGAGGATGTGGGGTGCCGCGAGTTCGCTCATGGGGATCGGTCAGCTCAAACGAGGATAGCTTCCGATGACCTTGGCATAACGCGAGATGCGGCGCAGCTCCTCGACAGCGGTGAGGATCGCGCGGTCGGTGATGTGGCCGTCCATCTCGAGGAAGAACACGTGGCGCCATTGGGTTCCGGTCGAGGAGCGCGACTCGATGCGGGTGAGGTTGATCTCCCGGTCCGCCAGCGGCTTGAGCGCGCGGTGGAGCGCGCCGGGCTCGTCGCCGGGCGCCACGGCGACGAAGGTACGGTCTTTGCCTGTGCGGGATGGGAGTCGATTGCCGACGATGCCGAAGCGGGTGATCACGTTGGAGTCGTCTTCGAGTCGGTCCTCGATCAGCTCGAGGCCATGAAGCTCTCGGAGCAGCGGGGAGCCGAGCGCCGCGGATTGGTCGTCGCCGCTCGCAAAGAGCGCCGCGGCCTCGCCGGACTGCACGTCGACGAGGATCGCGTCCGGGTAGCGCGAGCGGAGCTGGCGCTCGCATGCGGCAATCGCCGGCGCTGAGCCGTAGATTTTGATCACCTGAGCCTGGTCCCCGGACTGCGAGAGAAGCTGGTAGCGAAGCGGGGCGACGCGCTCCGCGCAGAGCTTGGCGTCGGTGTCGACTAAGCCTTTGAGCGTCGCGGTAATCGCTCCGTCGGTGGACGTTTCGAGCGGGACGACGCCAAACGTCGCATGGCCGTGCAGGACCGATTCGAGAACGGCTGCGACCGTCTCGGTCGGGCGAAAGCTCGGTGCGTGCCCGAAGTAATCGCGGGCGGCGGCGTGCGCGAGGTCACCCGGTGTGCCGAAGTACGCGACCACGTCGGGTGTGATCAGCTCGGTGCACGCCGATAGGACTTCGCGAAAGACGGGCTCGATGCTCGACTCCGGGAAGTCGTCGGCGAGCGCACGCGCGTTGTTGATGACCGTCGCCTTCTTCGGCAGCCGAAGCGGCTCGTTTCCAGCGCCCTCGCGGAGCGCGGTGTACTCGCGAATCGCGCGCGCGCGCGCATTGAGAGCGCTCACGAGCTGCCGGTCCGCCTCTTCGAGGGCTGCGGTGATCCGGCCGAGACGATCGTTCATGAGCCCCATGGTACCAGCCGCATCACCGGAGGTATACCGTCTGGGACACTTCCCTAGCTGTCGTCCCGGCGTGCAAGATCGCGGAGACGAGCCAGTGTCACCAGTGCATCCACCGGGGTCATCCGTTCGACGTCGAGCGCTTGCAGGGTCGCTTCGACTTCGGACCGATGCGGCAGCGGCGCTTCGAACAAGGGCATCTGAGGCGCGGTGCTTGCCTCCGCTCGTGCCTCGAGCTCCTTCAGCTTGGCTTTGGCGCGGGCCAGCACGACCGGGGGCACGCCGGCGAGCCTAGCAACGGCCAGGCCATAGCTTCGATTCGAGCCGCCAGGGATGAGCTGATGGAGCAGAACCATGCTGTCATCGTGCTCTTTTGCCGCGACGTTGTAGTTGGCGGCCCGCTCGAGGCGATCGGCAAGCGCGCAGAGCTCGTGATAGTGCGTCGCGAAGATCGTACGGCAACGCGTCGCGTCGTGAAGGTGCTCGGCCACGGCCCAGGCGATCGCCAGCCCGTCGTAGGTGCTCGTGCCGCGCCCGATCTCGTCCAAGATCACGAACGATCGCTCGGTCGCCCCCCGCAGGATGGCGGACGCTTCCATCATTTCGACCATGAAGGTGCTCTGACCGCGAGCGAGGTGATCGCTCGCCCCGACCCGTGTGTAAACACGATCGACGATGCCGATCCGGGCGCGCTTGGCGGCGACGAACCCCCCAGCCTGGGCCATGATCACCGCGAGCGCCGCTTGACGCATCGCCGTCGACTTTCCCGACATGTTCGGCCCGGTCAGGAGCATGAAGCGCGTGACGTCGGGATTCAGCTCGATCGTGTTGGGGACGAAGCCGTCCTTGGCCGCGTAGCATTCGACGGTGGGGTGCCGGCTGTCTTCGAGGATGAGCGCCCGGCTAGAATCGACATCGGGACGGACATAGCCGCGGCGCTGCGCGACCTCCGCCAGCGCTGCGCTCGTGTCGATGGAGGCAATGACCCGGGCCAGCCGGTGAAGCCGCGGCGCCTCCTCGCCAATCGATTTGCGCAGCTCGAGGAACGCTGCCGACTCGACTGCGCGAGACCGTTCGTCGGCGTGCAAGATGCGGTCTTGAAGCTCTGCGAGCTCGGCCGTGATGAATCGCTCGCCGTTCGCGATAGTCTGCTTACGCACGTAGTCGTCCGGGACGGCGTCGAGCCTGGATTTGGTGATTTCGATGTAGTAGCCGAAGACCCGCGTGAACTTGATTTTGAGCGAGCCGATGCCAGTGCGTTTTCGTTCGCGACGCTCGAGGTCGAGGACGATGTCTTTGGCCGTCGTAGACAGTTTACGAAGCTCGTCGAGATCGGGCAGATGACCGTCGGCAAAAATCCCGCCCTGCCTTTCGATCGCCGGAGGCTCGTCGACCAAGGCAGTCTGCAAGAGCGCGAGCACATCCCCGCAAAGGTCCACCCCTTCGAGCGAAGCCATCGAGTCGTCGAGCGCGCTTCCGGGGCGCGCGGAGAGCTCACGGTGAAGCCCCTCGGCGCTCGCTAGGCCATTTCGGATCACGCCCAGGTCTCGTGGGTTCGCGAGGCCCACCGCGGCGCGTACCGCCAGCCGTTCGATGTCGCCGATTTCGGCGAGCCGCGCCCTAGCCTGGTCGCGAATGCGCGCGTCGGCGAAGAAGAGCTCCACGGCATCATGGCGCCGCCGGATGCGTTCGACGTCGGTGAGCGGTTCGAGCAGGCGTGACCGAAGCGCCCGTGCGCCCATCGGCGTCTTGGTTTCGTCGAGCAGTTGAAGAAGCGAGCCCCGGCGCTCGCCGTCCAGGGTGCGCACGAGCTCCAGATTGCGCACCGCCGCGTCGTCGAGGACCAGCCGTTCGCCCGCTGCGTACAGCGTGGTCGTGTGGATCGGGGAGTCGGCCTGGTGCTTCTTGGCGTAGTCGAGCACCAGCGACGCCGCCTCGGCGGCGGGCGCTTGGCTCGAAAGCTCGGCGGCCTGCTCGGGGCTGAGCCACTCGTCCAAGCGTTCGGCGCCCGGCCGCAACTCGACCGACCGCAGCGCCGACTTAGGCAGAGATTGCTTGCAGAGCGCCTCGAGCTCCGGAGCCCCGGCTTCGAGGAGCACTTCGGCAGGATCGAGGCGCACGAGCTCGCCCACCCACTGAGGGCCTAGCTCGACCACGCAGGCTCTGAGCGTTCCGGTCGACAGCTCGAGCGCAGCCACGCCACCGTCCCTCGTCGCGGCGACCAGGAAGTTTTCCGAGCGCGCGTCGAGGGCGTCGGGCTCGAGGCAAAGCCCCGGCGTGACCACCCGAACCACCTCGCGCGGCACGACGCCACGCGCGCCCGAAGGCTCGGCCATCTGTTCGCACATCGCCACCTTCTCCCCGTGACGGAGCAGCCCGGCAAGGTATCCGGCCGCGGCGTGGTGCGGGACGCCGGCCATGGGTATCTTGTTCCCGTCCGGATCGGTCCCCCGGGAGGTGAGCGCGATGTCGAGAATGCCCGCGGCCCGGACCGCGTCCTCGTAGAACATCTCGTAGAAGTCTCCGAGCCGAAAGAAGATGATCGCATCGGGATGCTGCCCCTTGGCGCGCAGAAACTGGCGCATGACCGGGCTGTGGTCCTTCTTTCGCGCCGTCCCAGCTACCCCCATGAACCGGGTCTACTGAAAAGTCTGGACGATGTTAAGCGGAGAAAACACGATCCGCCGGATCCCGGCCTCCAGGTCCACGAGGTAGAGTTGGCCTTGCTGCGACGCAAACAGCATCGAGGAGGGCAGCGAGGAGACTCCTGTGCTGGTGTCGATGCCCAGCCGCCCGAACTGATTGCTGATGTTGAAGTTCAGAAGCGTGGCATTCGGGATCGGATCACCCGCATCGGCAGGAAAAGGGCGGATTTGAAAGCTCACCAGGGGGTTGATGTACTGTTTGCTGGCGAAGGCGCGCCCCGCGAGATAGGTGTCCACATCGACAAACGGGTCGTCGACTGTGGGTAGATCGACCGGTCGACTCGGGTCCAGGACGCACTCGTCGAGCGCGCCTGGAATGACCCGGTTGATGAAGCCCGACGTCGTCCCGGTCACCGTGTAGGCCTCCTGCGTGTGGATTTGATACTGCGTGAACTCGGGGAAGCACGCCCGGACGCGGGCGAGGGTGTATCTGCCGGTGTTGGTCGACTCCCCGATCTCGAGCTCATGATTGAAGGCCCGAACGATGGGGAACCAAACCTGGCGCTCGTCGAGCTCGTCCATCAGGTCCCGGAAGTCCTCGCATGCGGGGTCGTCGAAGGTGCTTGGCGGCAGCTCGCCCGTGATTACGAGTCGGTCTCCCACGTAGGATTCGACGAGGTCGGCGTCCGACGGCTGTGGGCCGAGGACGCCAACCCGGCAGAGGGGGACGTCGCTGGCCTCGAACCAATTGCCCGCTTCACTGCCTTCTAGATTCTGATCGGCAAAGCGACCAAGGCCGCCCTCGGAATTCGGGATCAAGCCCTGCCAGGTGGCATCCCATCGCTCCGAGAAGGTGCTCCAGACCTGCGAGGACGCGCAGATTAGCGCCGCCGACGGCGCCCCGAAGACGTTGATCATCGAGGACGCAGCGCGCTCCGTGCCGCCGGCGTCGATGCTCGTCGTGGGCGGACAGTCGATGGGCTCCAGCCCCGGGCCGCCGGAGCTCAGCGCGTCGCCGTTCGTTTCGTCGAGCCTCCCGGGCGCCGCGTTGAACTGAAACGATGGGCTTCCGTCGATCTGGACCACGGCGGGCGTGGAGGGTGTGAACCGGAATCGCTCTCGGTGCCGACGAATACTCGCGAGGCTGTCAGGGCCCGTTTCCCCACCAAGGGTGCACGACTCGCCTCTGCACGGCGCGTTCAGATCGTAGATGTCGAGGAAAAACATCGTGCCATCCGACAGGCTCACGGCCAAAAAGACACCGCGCATGTTGCTTGCGTTCTGCGCCAGGCCTAACGCGTTCGTGTCGATTGGTTTGCAGATGTCCTCGGAGGGCACCTGCATGCCGGAGCCGTCCGGGTCGTCCTCGAGCTCGTAAGACGGCGAGATGACTTCGATGGCGCGGACGTTCGCAAACGCAAAGCGAACGCGATTGCGGGATTCGACGTTCTCTTCGTTCGCCCGTGCCGAGACTCCGGCGAGGATTGGAAGCACGGCGCCAAAGGTCTTGTCTGCCTCCGCGGTGCCGACCGGGTCCTCGGTGTAGTCGACCACCAGGATGCTGCTATCGATCGCGCTCACGGCGTAGAGGTAGCGTTCGGTCGCGGCCTGATCGTCGACTGCGGAGCTGGCCGGCACGAACGGGGTCACGTCGATTTCGGTCGTCGGCGTTCCGGTAATGATCGGATCCAACCCCTCCACGGGCGACGCGCCGCCCGGTCCGATGCGGAAGCGATGGATCAGCGGCTGATTGGCGTCCGCGACGAGCAAGAAGTCGTCTGTCCAGTTGCCTGTACCCGACTCTGACGCGCTGCCCTGTTCCCTGCCGCTGTCGATCGTCAGCGCAACCGGGCGGGGGCCTGTGGACGGACCTTCGGAGCAAGGCCGCGTCGTTCTGACGGTCTTGATGACCCGAGCCCTTGGGTTGTTGCCGTCCATTAAGTCCTGCGGTTGCGGGCAAATCCGGTTGTAGTCGTTGCCGTCGGAGACGGGGCCGCCAGATTCGGGCGCTGGGACCTGCTCGACCGGGCAGCCGACGGTGGGAAGGATCAGTAGAACGGGCTCGCCGAGGACCTGCGCACCGGTGTCGCGGTCGATCGTCACTTCGACCTGAGCCACCGCACCCAGATCCGGAAGCGCCGCGTAGAGGTAGCGATAGTAGACGGTCGGCTTGGCGTCGGTGACCTGGCCGTCGTCGTTCCTCTCCAGCGTGCTTAGTACACTTTCGTGCAAGACCAGGTCCGTGGGCCCTGCGTCGAAGCGCACCGGCTCCGGCGTTGGGAGGTCCGTGATGCCGCTGATGATTAGATCCGTCGGAACGGCCTGCAGGCTCTTCGCGCTGAAGCTGGTCACGTAGGTGTAGGCCGGTGCGAAGGGCGAGATTTGGATGCCCGTCGGTTGCTCACCCACCGTGACCGCCGTCACGCCCGGAACGGTGGAGTTCGTATTGAAGAAGTAGCTTTGGGTGAAATTAACGGCGGCGATCTCGCCGCGTTCGATCTGGGTGATGGCGCCGAGGAGCTGAGGCGGCCCGATTTCATCAGGATCGACGGCCGTGTTCTCGTTGCAGAGTGCGGCCGGCAGCAGCCTTTTGAGGTCGAAGAAATTGCCCGTCCGCTCGACGTCGGCGCACACCAACTGAAGCTTCGCGGAGCGATTCAAAGACGAGAGAGCGACGCTGTTCACATTGCTTCTACACGACGAGAGAAGGAGCGCGCAGGCGGCGAGCGAAATCACGAGGAGACGCGTCATCGAGGCAGCTCCGATACCGGCTGTGGCAGGCCGACCAGACCAATCAGCCGCGGCGCGCACTCTTTGGTCTCATCGGCGCTCGTCGACTCCAGGCAGTCGAGGATCGGCTGCAGATCGGTCACGCGAATCACCGAGCTGCTGAAGTCGGCGATGTACATGAGGCGCCGGGGCGCATCGATGGCGAACTCGAAGGCGCCGCTGATGTTGGTCAGTATCGTGAGCCCCTGAAAGGCGTCCGCGTCGATGACTTGGACGTTGCGGGACAGGAAGCAGCTCACGAAGGCGAGGACTACGGTGTCGCCCCGCGCCGGGACCTCGGCGATTTGGACGCGTGAAGGATCCCCACAACTCGGAATCTGAGCGACCATGCTGAGGTCTCCCCCTGCGACATCGCTTCGCGCAACGATCAGAGCTTCGGGCGATCGCGAGACGATGTAGGCGAGGTTTCGCCCCTCGCGTGGATCGAATCGGATGTCCCGATTGCTCCGGCCCTGATCGAGGCCGCTCACGAAGAGCGGGCCCGCGTCGAACAGGTAGCTCTGCGTCGGGTCCTCATCGATACCGATGCCGAGGCGAATGATGGCAGGGACTTCGGCGCTGGGAATCCAGGCTCGCTTGGCGCCGGGCTCATAGGTGATGGTCACCTGCTCGGGTGCTAGGTCGTCGATCGTTGCAGCAAGGCGGGGACGTTTCTGTGGTTCCGGGCCGCCGGGGCGGAACTGGTCGAAGAACATGCTTGCCCGGCCCTCGCGGTGCGCCATCAGGATGTAATCGCCACGCAACGCGGGATTATCGGGTTCGTCCGGGTCGCCAAAGTCCGCGGCAAGGTCGCCGACGTAAATATCGACCGGATCCGGGGGAAGGCGCAGATCGAGGGTCGGGTTCACCAACTCCGCGCTTCCCGTTCGATAGGGGCTCGTACAAGTCTGCGGCTCGCCGAATGGGCCGCCGCAGCTGAGCTGGCCTTCCTCATTCACGTCGATGAACGTCAGGTTGGCATCGCTTCGCACCGGAACGTAGATGCGCCTGCCGTCGGTCGAAACCCCCATTCCGTCCGAGAAGGAGCCGATCGACACCTCCCCTCGAATCAGCCCTTCGACGGGTATGAGCCTCAGCGCCGCTCCGGGGTCGCGGAATCGGAGATTGGCGGGGATGACCGAACAGCGGTCGGGGGGAATGGCCGTGCAGCCATCGTCGTTCACGGGGTCGCAGATGCAGTCGGGGGCGTTGATATCGCCTTCGAAGTCGGCCCGCAGGCAGCTGTTGTCGACCCCAGCGCCGATGCAGCCTGTCTGAATCGCCTCGAGCACCTTGTCGAGGTCGTAGGATTGGACGTTCCCGGAGTTCCATTGCAGCGCGAAATTCGAGCTGGTGACATAGAGGTACTTGGGCTCGCCCTCGGCGTCTTCGTCGACCGACAGCTCGATCGCGATGGGAAACGCCATCAAGCCGGGGGGCAAGTCCGTGCCTGTTGTCCTGCCACAGCCGGTCGAGACCGTACCAAACATAAGCAAGAACCCCAGAGCGAACCCGATCACGTCGCTCCATGGGCCGAATCGCGACCGCATGCGGCGGCACCCTAGCCGTTCACCCTAGGCGGGGCAACTGGCAGAGGAGGCGCTCAGTTCCAGGGATCGAGGATCGACCGATCGCGCTCTGGCGCCGGTTTGGGCCGCCTTCGCGGTTTGCGACGAACCGGCCTGTCACGGGCTTCCGGCGCTCGCACGGCGGCTCCGTCGGATGCCGAGGCCAGCGCGTCCTCGGCGCCGAGCGACGAACCCGCGTCCTCCGCGAGCAAGGGAGCGAGCATCGGTGGCGGGAGCAGGGGCACGGGTCGGCTCGCCGTCAGATCCGACGCATCCGGCGCGGGCGAATTTTGCTCCGTTTCGGTCCCCGCGGCCTCGGGTTCCGGCTTTCGGAACGTCCCCATGGCGACGGTAGCGACGAGCACTAGAAGCGCGAGAGCAAGGCCCCCGACGTAAATCGGAAAGGCGCTCCGGCGCCAGGGACGCGGCGGCCGAGTTGGCGGGAGCGTCCAGGTATCCGGCCCAACCGGGTGGAGGCCCGCTTTGACGAGCTCGAGGTCACTCAGAACCTCTTGCATGGTTTGATAGCGACGCTCGGGCTGCTTCTCGAGGCAGCGCATGATCAGGATCTCGAGCTCCTCGGAAATGTGCGGAACCCGGACCCTGGGTGGGATCGGCTCCTCGTACATATGCTTGGTGAGGATGCCCATCATGGTGTCTGCGTCGTGCGGGACGTGACCCGTCAGCATCTCGTAGAGCAAGACGCCTAGCGCGTAGATGTCGGTTCGATGGTCGACGCCCTCGCCTTCGCATTGCTCGGGTGATATGTAGTGCGGCGTGCCGAGCACTTCGCCGGCCCTGGTGAGCCGATTGGGACCGTGACCGACCTTCGCGATGCCGAAGTCGAGGACCTTCACGAAGTCTTCCTCGTCTTCGCGCCGAATCAAAAACACATTCTCCGGTTTGAGATCGCGATGGGTGATGCCCGCGTCGTGGGCTGCGCCAAGCGCGCGGCAGACCTGAATCGCAATGTGGAGCGCGCGCTCCTCGGGCATCCGGTCGACGCTGTCAATGGCATCGATGAGGTCCAGGCCATCGAGATACTCCATGATGAAGTAGGTCGAACCGTCGGTCAGCTCGCCGAAGTCGCTGACGTCGATGATGTGCTGGTTCCCGATGTTGGATGCGCTTTCGGCTTCGCGCCGAAACCTCGCCAAGACCTCCGGGTCGCGTGTGTTCTCCTGGCGAAGGACCTTCATTGCGAGCGGCTTGTTCAGGCGCGTATGGGTGACGCGGTACACCAGGCCCATGCCACCTTCGCCGAGCAGCGAGTCGACGCGGTAGCGCTGGTCGATGGTCTGCCCGAGCAGCCATTCGGCCACGCGCGTCGGCCCCGAAGCGCTGACGCCCCCAATCGGGCCCGCTATGGTTCTCGTGCTATCGCCCATACAGCTATGCCGTAATATTCCAGTCGTGTTCATTCCAACACGGTCTGGCCCTTCCAGCAAGCCCTCGCGGGCCGGAAACCGCAGATCGACTGGAATTTCTAGCGGAGGCGGGCCTGAGCAGCGGCCAAACGCGCTCCGGGGAGCTGGGAAAGGGGGGCCGACACGAAGTCGAGCCCGAGCTTTTCACAGATTTCGATCGAGGTTGGGCTCCCGCCCTGGTCCCCGCAGAGGCCGGCGCGGAGGTCCGGCCGGACGGCCCTGCCCCGTTCGAGAGCGATGTGGATGAGCTCGGCAACCACCTCGTCGAGGTGGGTGAAGGGGTCCCCGGCGATCAAGCCGAGCTCATTGCGGTATGCCGGAAGAAAGCGGCTGGCGTCGTCCCGGCTTATGCCGAGCGCGGTCTGGGTCAGGTCGTTGCCGCCGAATGAAAAGAAGTGAACGAGCTGGGCAAGCTCTCCGGCGATCAGGCAGGCGCGGGGCAGCTCGATCATTGCGCCGAGGCGGCATTGGAACGCGCCGGCGGGTTCCGTGAAGATCTCTCGCTGTGCGCGGTCGACAGCTGCGCGTAGCGCTTCGACCTCCGAGGTGAACGCGATCATCGGAATCAGAACCTCGAGGTCGACCTCGAACCCCTGCTCGACGCAGTCGCGGGCGGCGAACAGCATCGCACGAAGCTGCATGTCGTAGAGGCCTGGGACGGTGAGCCCCGCGCGCACACCGCGGTGGCCGAACGCCGGGTTCGACTCTCGATGCCATGCGGCCGCCTTGGCCGCTTCTTCGAGCTCGATGTCGAGCGCGTCGGCAATCAACTGGAGTGACGGCTCGTCCTGCGGAAGAAATTCTTCGACCGCCCTGTCGAGCAAGCGGATGGTCACAGGCCGCCCGTCCATCGCGTGAAAAATCTCGACGAAATCTTCTTGCTGCGCGCGCTCGAGCTCAGAGAGCCACTCGCTTCGCTGCGTGTCCTCGACCGCGAGGAGTGCGCATCGCATCGCAAACAAGCGATCCTTGGCAAAGAACATGCGCTCCGTTCGGCACAGACCCACCCCTTCGGCGCCGTAACTCAGAGCAGCACGGGCAGCCTGCGGGGTGTCCGCTTCGGCGTACACGCGCATCCGGCGGACCTGATCGGCCCAGCCCATCAGCTCGCCCAGCTCCTCGACGGTGGTGGACGCCTCGAGGTCGAGCGCGCCGACGAAGACCCTTCCGGTCGAGCCATCTAGGGTGAGCATGTCCCCTTCCCGCAGCGGCTCCGCAGATTCGAGTCCTTCTAGGCGCACGGTGCGATCGCGAAGGTTGATCTGAAGCCCGCCGCAGCCCACCACACAGCACTTTCCGAGCCCGCGGGCGACGACGGCGGCGTGCGAGGTCATCCCCCCGGCCGCGGTGACGACGCCGTTGGCGGCCTTCATGCCATGAATGTCTTCGGCGCTGGTTTCCTGTCGAATCAGGATCACCTCCTGGCCTTCCGAGGCCCAGCGAACGGCGTCGTCGGCGTCGAATACGATTCGGCCGGATGCCGCCCCAGGGCCTGCGGGCAGGCCCACGGCGAGTGGTTCGATGCCGCGGGAGGTCAGGTCGGTTTGGCCCGGAAGTCGCGCCCGGAGCAGCTGTTCGAGCGACCGCGCATCCACCCGAAGCAAAGCGTCGTTCTTGCTGAGCATGCCTTCCCTCACCATGTCGACCGCGACTCGGACTGCGGCATGGGCGGTCCGCTTCGCCGAGCGCGTCTGCAGCAAGTACGGCTTGCCCTCCTCGATCGTGAACTCGATGTCTTGCATGTCGCCGAAGTGGCTTTCGAGAGACGCGCAGTACGACGAAATCGATTCGAAGGCGTCTGGGAGCGAGAACTCGAGGCTCGACGATTCTTTGCCGGGCGGGGATGCCGTCGCGGTGAGCGCCACGGGCGTTCGAATGCCGGCCACGACGTCCTCGCCTTGGGCGTTTGGCAGGAACTCGCCGTAGAGCTGCGGCTCCCCGCTCGACGGATTGCGGGTGAAGGCCACGCCCGAACCGCTCCGTTCGCCCGTGTTGCCAAAGACCATGGCTTGCACGGTGCATGCGGTGCCGATAGCGTCGTCGATCCCCTGCATGCGACGGTATCGAACGGCGCGCGGGTTGTCCCAGGATGCGAAGACCGCGCCGATCGAGTCCCAGAGTTGCGTTTCGACGTCTTGTGGGAACCGCACCCCCGAGTCCTGCTCAATGACCGAGAGGTATGAGGCGACCAGTCCTTCGAGGGCGGGGACCGTGAGCTCGGAGTCGAGCATTCGAGGGCGTCCAAGGTCGTGCTTGAGATCGCTCAGCAGGTGCTGGAAGCGGTCCGCGCCGATGCCGCGCACGACCGAACCATACATGTGCAGCAAGCGCCGGTACGCGTCGAGTGCGAAGCGTTCGTCCCCGCGCTGCGCCGCGAGCCCACGAAGTGTGCGCTCGCCGAGGCCGATGTTGAGGACCGTGTCCATCATGCCCGGCATCGAGACCTCGGCCCCCGAGCGAATCGAAAGGAGCAGGGGTTTGTCCGCGTCACCAAAGCCTCTGCCAAGTCGCTCCTCGACGATTCGGAGCGCGGAAGCGACGGCTGCCTCCAGGCCCTCGGGGAGCGCCCCGCTCGTTTGGTACGCCCGGCCGACGTCGGTCGTGATCGTGAACCCGGGAGGGACCGGAATCCCGAGCGCAGTCATCTCGGTGAGGCCGGCCGCCTTCTTGCCGAGGAGCCTTAGGCGGACGTCCGAGTCCAGCTCTGCGTCAAACGGATACAGAAGGGTCACGGCGTTGCAACTTTGTCCCGAGCTGGTGGAAGTGCGCAATATCGCTGACGGTGTCTGCGATTTCTCCGAGCAAACGGAGGCGGTTGTCCCGAACGCGTGCGTCGTCAACCATCACGAACACCTCGTCGAAAAAGCGATCGATCGGCACGCCAAGCTCTTGGGCGACGAGCTTCAAGGCGTCGGTGTATCGCCGCTCGCCGGTCGCTTCACGGATCTGGTCGCGGACGGTGGCAAAGCGTTCGGCCAGTGCAGCTTCTGCGCCGGCTTCGAGAAGGCTCGAGTCGATCGGGCCGCGCTCGCTTTCCTTGGTGATGTTGAACGCACGCTTGAATGCCACTGCGAGCGCTTCGAACTCGGGTGCGGCGCCTAGCTCGGACACCGCCTCGATCCGGCTGCGTAGGTCGAGAAGCGAGGTGCCGTCCCAGGCGCCGAGGCAGGCGTCGACCACATCGCCGCCGAATGAATCTTTGAGCATCCCGCGGATGCGGCCTCGGAAGAACCCGTCGAGGGCCGCGTGAACCTCGTCGGCGCTCGCGAGCTTGGCGTCGCCTGCGTACGCGCCATGCGCCTGCGCGATGAGCGCCCGGAGGTCAACGTCGATCGGCCCTTCGAGGGCGATGCGGATGACGCCGAGCGCTGCGCGGCGGAGCGCGAAGGGGTCGGCCGAGCCACTTGGCACGAGGCCGATGCCGAAGCAGCCGACGAGGGTGTCGATCCGGTCAGCGACCGCGACGACGGCGCCCACCATTTGGTCCGGCACGACGTCGTCGGCGCCTTGCGGACGGTAGTGGTCGCGGATGGCGTCGGAGATCGTCGGGTCGATGCCTTCGCGCAGGGCGTACCAGCGCCCCATCTCACCCTGGAGCTCTGGAAACTCGAAGACGATCAGCGTTTCGAGGTCCGCCTTACAAAGCCGCGCGGCTTCCTCGCAGGCATCGGCGTTTGCCCCGGAGGCCGTGGCGAGCGCGCGGGCATTGGCCTGGAGTCGACGGACCTTGGCGCCCATCGTGCCGAGCTTGGATTGGAACACGACCGATTCGAGCTTCGTGAGCCGACTGGCGAGCGGCGCCTTGCGGTCTTCTTCGACGAAGAACCGACCGTCGGCCAGGCGCGCACGAAGCACGCGGTCGTTGCCCTTGGCAATCGTGCCCGGATCTTGAGCGGTGTTGACCACGTTCAGGTAGGCCGGGAGCAATGCGCCGCCCTCGGACGCCCGTACTGCGAAATAGCGTTGATGATCGCGCATCACCGAAATCACGACCTTGTCCGGAAGCTCGAGGAACGATTCGTCAAAGCCGCCTGGAACGGTGAACGGCTCTTCGACGAGCGAGACGCATTCGTCGGCGAGGAAGGCGTCCGGCTCGAGCACACCGCCGAGCGACTTCGCCGAAGCGAGCAGCCCATCCATCATGCGAGCTTTGCGGACCTCGAGGTCGACGATCACGTGCGCGCGCTCGAGTGCCTTCTCGTACTGGCCCGCTTCGTCCAGGTCGAAGCTCTCGGGAGCGAGGAAGCGATGCCCGCGCGTCGCGCGCCCCGCCCGAACGTTGGCAAATTCAAACGCCACGATCTCGCTGCCGAGCAAGGAGACGATCCAGTGAATCGGCCTGCCGAAGGCGACTTCGCCCGGACCCCAGCGCATGGACTTGGGAAAGCTGATCTGTTGACACAGGCGCGGAAGGATCTCGGAAAGCACCTCGCTCGTCGCCTCGCCGGGTTCGAGAAGCCGGACGCTGACGTAGTCACCCTTTTCCGTGGTTTGCTTGTGCAGATCCTCGATACGAAGGCTGTGCTTTTTCGCGAACCCCGTCGCGGCCTTCTTGGGTGAACCGTCCGCATCGAACGCAGCCCCCCACGGTGGACCGAGGATGGTCTCGTCGCGGTCCGGCTGGCGATCGGCCAATCCCCGAATGCGGAGCGCGAGACGCCGCGGCGTACCGAGCGTCTTCACTTCGAGCGCGTCGGTGCCGAGCCGGGCCTGGCCCAGCAGCTCGGTCACGCTCATCTCCATCGAGCGAAGGGCGTGCGTCACGAATGACGCCGGCAGCTCCTCGGTCCCAATCTCCAGCAAAAACTCGGATGACATGGAGTGGCGTTGCTACCAGACGGGATCCGGGGGCGCAATGGGGCGTCCCTTCGATCGTGCTATTGCGCGGCCGCAGCCGTCTCGAGAAGCGGAAAGCCGAGCGCCTCGCGCTGTGCGTACCAGGACTCCGCCACCGCTCTTGCGAGGATCCTCACACGCCCGATGTAGCGCTGGCGTTCGGTCACGCTGATCGCCCCCCGGGCATCGAGGACGTTGAAGTAGTGGCTGCATTTGATGACGGCGTCGTAGGCCGGGAGCGCCAGTCGTTCGAGCGGCTCGCGGTCGAATTGGAGCGCACCGCCCTTCCCCTTCTTGTCGCTCAGACCGAGCAGAAAAGCGACCTGCTTCTCGTACTCCTCGAAGAGCTTCTTCTGAAGCTCGGTATCCGCCTGTTCGAAGTTGTAGGTGCTCCACTCCCACTCCGCGCGCTTGTAGAGGTCTCCGTAGCGGATGCCGGGCGCCCATTGGAGGTCGTAGACATCGTCGACGTCTTGAAGATACATCGCGATGCGTTCGAGCCCGTAGGTGAGCTCTCCGCTGATCGGTTTGCAATCGATGCCGCCACATTGCTGGAAGTAGGTGAATTGGCTGATCTCGAGCCCGTCGAGCCAGACCTGCCATCCAAGGCCCCAGGCCCCCAGCGTCGGCGATTCCCAGTCGTCCTCGATGAAGCGAATGTCATGGCGCTGCGGGTCGGTGCCGAGCGCGCGCAGCGATTCGAGGTAGAGTTCCTGAATGTCGAGTGGCGAAGGTTTCAGGATGACCTGGTACTGGTGAAACTGCTGCAGACGATTCGGGTTCTCCCCGTAGCGGCCGTCGGTTGGGCGGCGGCTCGGCTCGACGTAGGCGACGTTCCAGGGTTCGGGGCCGATGGCGCGCAAGAAGGTGTGCGGGTTGAACGTGCCCGCACCGACCTCGGAGTTGTAGGGCTGGACGATTAGGCAACCGTGCTCGGCCCAGAAGCGTTCGAGCGCGAGGATGAGCTCCTGAAAAGTCATACCTCGTCCTCGTCGTCCTCGTCGTCCTCGTCGTCTTCTTCGTCCGCGGCTGCTTCCGCTTCCGCAGCCGCGATGGCGGCCTCTTCTTGGGCCAGGAGCTCATCTTCCGCCTCCTGTACGGCCTCGGCTGCAGCGAGCTCTGCGGCTGCGATGTCGATCGACTCGCCGGTCTTTTCTTCGAACAACGCCTTGTGCTCGTCGCTGAGGTCGCTGAACTCTTGAAGGGTCGGAAGGTCTTGGAGCCCGCTCAGACCGAAAAACTCGAGGAACAGCGGGCTCGTCCCGTAAACGAGCGGCCTGCCTGGCTCGTCTTTGCGTCCAAGGATCTTCACCAGACCGCGTTCGGCCAGCATCTTGAGCGAAGAGCCGGAGTCGACGCCGCGCACGTCATCGACCTCGGGCCGTGTGAGCGGTTGACGATACGCGACGATGGCCAAGGTCTCGAGCTGAGCGCGGCTGAGCCGAAGCGGCTTTGGCGCCACGAGTGTCTTGACGAAATCGGCGCTCTCCCGCGCCGAGCGAAACTGGTAGCCGCCGGCTACGAAATACAGATGCACGCCGCGGTGTGCATAGTCCGCCACGAGCTCGTCGAGCAGCGGTTGAACCTCTGCGAGGGTCGACCGTGCGGCCCGGGCCAACCGCTTCGCGGTCACGGGATGGCTCGAGACGAAGATCAGGCTCTCGAGAATGTTCTTGAGCGACTCCGCGCTCTGCGCGATGGGTGCCGCCGCGCCGTTTTCCGAGGCGCCGTTGTCGACGTGAAGATCTGTCTGGGTCATGGCTCTTGCTCGTCCTCATTCCATGCGTATGCGCCCGAGGTGCCAGCCGGCACGACGACCGATTCTCTTCGCTCCCCGCCGCTGTCGACCGGGAGGCTGCCGTCGACCTGCTCCTCGACCCGGTCGCTGCTCGGTCGTGCGACATCGGCGGGTACGATCGCCTCGCCCGAGGCGTCGAGCAGGGTGTACTCCAAGTAGATCGGCTCTTCGTGGTCGGTTTGATAAATGCTCGCAAGACGCATCTTGGCCATCTCGAGCAGGGCGAGGAAGGTGACCACCAGATCGTAGGAGGTGCTCACGTCCTCGAAAAGCTCGTCGAAACGGCACCGGCGCCGCTCGCGAAGCAAATCGACCAGGCTCCCGATGCGTTCCTGGATCGACATCCGCTCGGCATCGACTTCGAGCGAGATGCTGGCGTTGACGCGCTCGGCGATCCGTTTGAGCGCGTCGAGGAGCTTGAAGACGCTCACCTGAGCGAGTGGCGGCCGCTCTTGGCTGGCCGGAGGAGGGGTGCCCGCCGAGAACACATCGCGGCCAACGATCGCGCGTTCCCCCAGATCTGCAGCGACGGTTTTGTACTTCTGATACTCGAGCAAACGCCGAATCAGCTCGGCCCGTGGGTCGAGCTCGTCGACCTCGTCATCGTCCTGATCTTCGGGCGGACGGGGCAGCAGCATCTTGCTCTTGATGTGCGCCAGCGTCGCCGCCATCACCAGGTACTCCGAGGCGATGTCGAGGTTCAACCCGTCCATCAAGCTCAGGTATTCCAGGTATTTGTCGGTGATGAACGAGATCGGTAGGTCGAGGATGTCGAGCTCGTGCTTCCGGATGAGATGCAGGAGCAGGTCCAGCGGACCCTCGAAATTCGGCAGCTCGATCCGGAAGTTCGGGTCGAGGGCCTCGGGCGCTTCTTGGGATTCGGGCACCGGCATGGGGCTGGGCTCGCTCATCGCAGTGCAACCATGCGCCGGTACTCTCCCAAGTGTCAATCGCTACGGGCTTGGTCGAGGGCCTCCATCACGGCCTCGACGTGCCCCTTCACTTTGACTTTGGGGAAGTGCTTGATGACTTTCCCATCGGGTCCGATCAGCACCGTGGAGCGGATGATGCCCATCGACTTCTTGCCGTACATGTTCTTCTCGCCCCAGGCGCCGTACTTTTCGAGCATCGTTCCGTCGGCATCACTGAGAAGTGGGAACTTCAACTTGAATTTGTCAGCGAACTTACAATGCGAGTCGATCGAATCTTTGCTCACGCCGACGACCACAGCGTCGCGTGCCTTGATTTTGCGCAGCGCCGCGTTGAAGTCGTTCGCCTCGGTGGTGCAGCCCGGTGTGTTGTCGCGCGGGTAGAAGTAGAGGATGACGTACTTGCCGGCGAGGTCCTTGAGAGCCAGTTTGCCCCCGGTGGACGAGGGCAGATTGAACGCAGGAGCCTTGTGGCCTTCTTTGATCATGAAGACGGCTCTATTGCCGGTTTGCGCTGGCTGTCAACGCCCCGCGGGCCTCACGAACTTGGAAACCTGGCCAGACGCGCCCAAGATCGAGATATGACCGCCCGAACCCTGATCGTGGGAGATGTCCACGGCTGCCGTGAAGAGCTCGAGGACCTGCTCGAGGAATCGGGCTGGGAGGACAGTGACGATTTGGTGCTGGTTGGAGATTTGGTCGCCAAAGGTCCGGATTCGCTGGGTGTTGTCCGGCTCGTTCGAAAGCTTGGCGGGCGGGCGGTGCGTGGCAACCACGACCAGCACTGCCTCAGATGGTGGGATGCGCGCCGGGCCGGCGAGGATCCACCGAAGCTCAGGCCCTCCCACCAGCGGGTGGCCGAGGAGCTCGAGGACGAGGATTGGCGCTGGCTTGCGGGCCTTCCGCTCTGGCTCGAGTTGCCCGAGCACGACGCTCTCGTCGTCCACGCTGGGCTCGTGGTGGATCTGCCGCTGGAAGAGCAAGATCCCTACGACCTCATGAACATGCGGAGCATTCTCGGCGACGGGACGGCCTCGAGAAGCTATGAGGAAGGCACGCCCTGGGCCTCGCTCTGGCCCGGTCCGAGGCTGGTCGTCTTTGGGCACGACGCGGTGCGCGGACTTCAGAACCTCCCCCATGCGGTCGGTCTCGATACCGGCTGTGTGTACGGCGGATGGTTGACCGGGCTCTGGCTGCCGGATCGAGACCTCGTCGCCGTGCCTTCGCGTGAAGCCTACGCGCAGCCCGGGAAAGACTGAGGGAATGGAAGTCTGGGTCTGCCGGGAAGAGGAGCTGCGGGACGGCGTCGTGCGCACGACCCAGCTCGGCCACGATGACGACGGGATTCCGATCGTGGCGCTGCTGCTTCGTGACGAAAGCGGGGCGATCGTCGCGTACCGGAACCTGTGCCGGCATCTCCCGGTGCCGCTCGACGGGGGGACCGGAGAGCTACTCAGCGACGACGGCGCGCATCTGATCTGCGGAACACACGGCGCGATCTATCGTCTGCACGACGGCTACTGCGTCGACGGCCCGTGCGAAGGCCTTGCGCTTCAGCAGCTTTTCGTTCGCGAAGAAGCCGGTGACCTCTATGTGTCGGACAGCGCGGAACCTCGCTGAGACCGCGTGCGCTCCGGTCGCAGCGCCTGCTCCCAGGCGGCCAGGTCGTCAGCCCGTTTTCTCTTGTCGGGCGCTCCAAGCGGCGGGCGAGGAAAGCGGACCGACGTTGGCCCAGGGCTTGTCCTCGGAGTGGCGTACGATTTCTTTGCGGGCGGTGAGCACCTCGACGCCGTCCCGCGTCACCAAAACGGTGTGCTCGAACTGGGCCGAGAGCGAACGGTCCATCGTGAGCACCGTCCACTCGTCGTCCAAGACCTCGGTCTGGTAGCCGCCGATGTTGATCATCGGTTCGATGGTAAAGACCATGCCGGCCTTCATGCGCTTGTCCTTGCCTCGACGGCCGAAGTGCGGGATCTGGGGCGGCATGTGGAACTCGCGACCGACCCCGTGGCCGACGTAGTCGCGAACGACCGAGCAGCCCTTGCCCTCGGCGTACTCTTGAATCGCCGCACCGATGTCGCCGATGCGATTGCCGTGTTTGACTTCCGCGATGCCGAGCTCGAGGCATTGGCGTGCCGTCTCCACGACGAGGATCGCTTTGTCGCTCGGCTCACCCACGTAGAACGTCACGCTCGTGTCGCCGTGATAGCCGTGCTCTTTGGGCAGATAGGTGGTGACATCGACATTGACGATGTCGCCGTCCGCGAGAACCCGGTCACCCGGGATCCCATGACACACACAGTCGTTGACGCTCGTGCAGACGCTCTTGGGAAAACCCTTGTAGTTGAGCGGCGACGGATACGCGTCGCGCGACACGATGTATTCGTGGACGAAACGGTCGATCTCATCGGTCGCGATGCCCGGGCGGATCATCTCCCCCACCGCGGTCAGGCAATCTGCCGCGAGTTGGCAGGACCGCCGCATGTCCTGGAGCATGCGCGGCGTCATGAGCTCGATGGCAGACAAGGGATTCCTCAAACGAAAAGCCCTACAGCTTCTAGGACAGGGCCGCAAAATGTCGAGCGAACGCGCCTTTCGCGGCTGGTTTGACGCTCTGCTGGGATGGCACTAGATAGCGGCTTCGAGAGGGTTTTAGGCTTTTTTGATGCCAGACACGTACAACAACGTCCCGATGAGCGAGTCGATGGCCGAGCGCACTGCGAAAGAAGATGCGTTTTGGACCGGCCCCAAGCTCATCATCCTGAGCTTCGTGACCCTCGCGGTCGCTTTCGCGCTTCTTTGGTCGATGGCCGAAGGCATCATCGGACCGACGCAGCACGACGCCGACTACGGTCACGAGCGGCATCTGCTTCAGCCAGGCGGCGGCCCGCTCGACTGAGCCTGTGCCCTTCGGTCGCTCATCGTGCAGCTAGAAGTCGAAATCGAGCTCCTTTGGCTCGTCGTTTTTCAGTGAGTCGTCTTCCCCGGGTTCGAAGGTGGCTTCGGAGTAGAGATCGTCCAAAGACCATCCGGCCTTGTGATGGCGGCGCAACTCTTCGCGCTCGAACTCGGCCATGTTCTGATAGTTCTTCGGTCCGCTAGGGCGCATGTCCCCTCCCTTTTTGCCAACTCACCATCCTGGAGTGGTATGGCAAATGACTACTTTGTCCTACATCTGGGCACACCCTACCCAGCGCGATCGAGATGGCAAAAAAACAGACGAGATTGAAACCATGGACCTGCGCTGGTAGACGCAGTCCATGAGTCGGGTGGTAGCGATCGCCAATCAGAAGGGCGGCGTCGGGAAGACGACCACGGCGGTCAACCTGGGCGCGAGTCTGGCTGTCGCCGAGCAGCGCGTCCTTTTGGTCGATCTCGATCCGCAGGGCAATGCATCCACCGGTGTCGGCATCAGCCCCGGCGATGAAGATTTGGAGGGCTCCTACGAGCTCTTGCTGGGAGAAGTCGAGACCGCCGACGTGATCTACGAAACCGACATGCCCTACCTGCACGTCATCGCCGCGACGCAAGACCTCGTCGGAGCGGAACGCGATCTGCTCCAGGCCGACGACAGCGCGGTGCGTTTGCGCAGAGCGCTGGACGCGGTTCGCGACGACTACGATTTCATCGTCATCGATTGCCCGCCCTCCTTGGGCATGCTGACGATCAATGCCTTGACCGCCGCCGACATCGTGATGGTTCCGCTCCAGTGCGAGTACTACGCGCTGGAGGGTTTATCGCAGCTGGTGGGGACGATCGAGCGCGTGCGCGCTTCGGTCAACGAGCATCTCGAGATTCACGGCGTGGTGCTCACGATGTTTGACGCGCGCAACAACCTGGCCAACGAAGTGGCGGACGAGGTTCGGCGCCACTTTCACGTCTACGAGACGATCATCCCGCGCAACGTGCGCTTGGCGGAGGCTCCTTCGCACGGAAAGCCCGTGATTTTGTATGACGCCTCTTCTCGGGGCTCGTACACCTATCTGAACCTGGCGCGCGAGCTGCTCGACGATCTGGAGGTAGCGGCCTAGTGGCTCGCAGACGTCTGGGGCGTGGCTTGGACGGTTTGCTTCCCGCAGCACCGCCGGCCTCGGAACGCCCCGCGAAAAACACCGCCGCGATCGAGGACGTCCACCCGGGCCGGATGCAGCCGCGCGGGCGGATGGGCGCAGAAGGGCTTGCCGAGCTGGCGGCCTCCATTCGAGAGCACGGTGTTCTCGAACCGATTCTGGTGCGCAAGCGGGCTTCGGGCGGCTTCGAGATCATCGCGGGCGAACGGCGTTGGCGCGCCGCTCAGCAAGCGGGCTTGAAAGAGGTGCCGGTCTTTCAACACGACCTTGGGGACGAGGCCGCGTTCGAGGCCGCCTTGGTCGAGAACCTGCAGCGAGAGGACCTCAACCCCTTGGAGACGGCGCGCGCGTTTCAGCGGCTGGTCGATGACTACGGGTACACGCAGGAGGTCATCGCGACGAAGGTGGGCAAGGAGCGCTCGACGGTGGCCAATGCGCTGCGGCTCTTGAAGCTTCCGAAGGACGTGATGGACCTCATCGAAGACGGTCAGCTGAGCGAAGGCCACGGCCGCGCCCTCCTCTCGGCACCAAGCGTTTCGAGCATGAAGAAGCTCGCGCGAAGCGCGGTGTCCAAGGGTTGGAGCGTCCGCGAGGCCGAGCGACAGGCCCGGCGCCTGGCAAGAGGTGACGGCGCTAGCGCTGCGCCGAAGAAGGCCGGCAAGAGCACCAACGTGCGAGACCTCGAGCTTCGTTTGTCCCGCGCGCTGGGGTCGACGACGAAGATCCACGAGAGCGGGAAAGAGCGCGGGCAGGTTCGGATCAACTACGCGAGCTTCGACGAACTCGACCGGATTATTGAGAAGCTGACTACGTAAGAAGGATCGGGGCGCGGAAAAAGGCACGACACGGGGCTGCGTCGGACGGGGCGGCCTGCAAAGGTGGCCGGAAGGGCTGAGGGCCTGAGGCCACGCACGCCGCCCCTCGGAGCTCGCGCCAATCGGAGGTGGTTGCTGTCTTGCCGATTGTCACTCGCACGCCGACTCCGCCCCATATCGTGCCTTTTTCCGCGCCCCTCCATTGCTATCCAATTGTGGATAAGC
>Ga0265303_10000343_pt1 | contig 25427 bp, 20 predicted proteins | sample Helome_2_FD_192494 | JGI IMG/M metagenome (GOLD analysis project Ga0265303, IMG submission 192494) | Marine sediment microbial communities from subtidal zone of North Sea - Hel_20160317 (Illumina Assembly) | ecosystem: Environmental > Aquatic > Marine > Subtidal zone > Sediment ... | reverse complement strand
GGAGCCTACGGTGATTGGCGCAAGAAGCTGCGGTCCGGCCTCGAATTCCGCAGCGCCGTTCTCGTTCGGGCCCGCGAAAACCGGCGCAGCGCCCACTATCGCAAAACACACGATAAATACTGATGAAGCCAGGAAATTACTTCTAAATCTCATTTTGACACTCCTCAATCTAAACTCACACCACAGGCCGTGGTGTGGGTGAATTGCTTTTAACTTTGCATCTACTTCGTGCAAGCAAAAAGCCCAATATCCCAGGTCAGAAAAACCAGGAGGAATCTCCCTCAAATTTGTCAAACCCAAGCCCAATAATTTGCAAGAGAAGCTTGCATCACTGAATTTCTTCAGTTCTTTAAGTATAGGTAAAAATCACAAAATTGCAGGAACTCGCAAGACCAACGTTTGGTTTGAGAGATACCGAAGATTACTTTATATAGATTGGCTGTAAAACCAACAAAATTGCTAGTGAAACTTCCACTCTCAAATCAGATAATTACGCTGAAAACATGAAGCCGAATCCAGCAAAAAAGAAGCCGGCCCGGAGTGTTCCGGACCGGCTAATGATCGTTACAGGGACTGACACACCTCGGGACCGGTGTAGTTAGTCAGGGTTGGGTGCGTGATGGAAGTAACGCAGAAAGTGACCGAAACGCCACCCTTGGCCGTGGCCAAGGTCTCGAAGGCCGCGTTGCCACTGGCATCGGTCGTCTCTGAACCGGGCGTTTCTTCGATCGTGCCGGTGAAGTAGCCGCTGACTTCCGCGCCGGAAACCACGCTTCCGCCGACACTGTCTTCGACGACCACCTCGGCGTGGCCGCTCTTGTTGCCCCTGCCCTGGTTAACGGTGGACATCGTGATGGAGCGAACCTGTACGGAGCCACTGCTGGGATCAGACGGTGTGAGAACAAAGTTGAGAGTGCTGGTCGCGCCGTCAATGACCGTGGTGGAGTCCGATGCGGGATCGTAACCGCTGGCGCTGACTTCGACCGTGCGGGTGCCCGTGGGAACATCGTTCAGGGTGTAGTCTCCGCTGGCATCCGTGGTGTCGTTCTGACCAGTATCCGCGCTTATGCTGGCACCCATAATCGGGCCTGAAGTATCCGCATCCGTCACGGTTCCCGAGATCGTGCCGGTTGCAGGCGGCGCCCCGCACATTCCAGAGCTTGCGCTATGGTCCAAATCCCAACCCGACTTGCTGGCGGTATCCACACAGAAATCGAATGATGTGCCGTTCTTGACATTGGGCGTCGATATCACGACTACACCATTGGTTCCTGTTGTACCTGACCGTACACCATCCCAATGGCCACTGAAGATTCCGCTCACGAAGACTCCGGCAGCGGGCGAATTGTCGCTCTCAAGGACTGTTACCGTAGCGACGCCTTTGGCATTTCTGCCCTTGGTATCAACACTGTTGATTACGCTCTTGATATAAAAACTGGAGATGGCAGCCGTTGTGAAAGTCCATGTGGGGCCGGTGGTTGTGCCAGCATCATTGATTTCGTCCACGCTCCACTGGTAGGTGGTTTCCGGATCGAGCGTGCCCGGATCAAAGGTGGTTCCGGTTTGATTGACGGCTGCAGCGCCGTTAAATATCACGTCGTGCGAAGTAGCATCGCTGCCGGCATTCCAGTTCAGGATCACGTCCACGGTGACGTCAGATGCCGTGTCAGCCGGACTCGGGTTGCTGGCTGCACCGGGCGCTGAAAGAACCGTGAAGGTCCAGGTGTCACCCGTGGTCGTGCCAATGTCGTTCTTTTCGTCGATACGCCAGGTGTGCACCGAACCCTCACCCAACGGGCCGGGAGGGCTGTAGGATGTGCCAGTCTGGTTTTGAACGAAATTGCCGGCGAAATAGACGTCATGCGAGGTGGCTCCCGAACCGGCCGACCAACTCAATACGGGATTCAACGAAATTCCGCCGGCACCGTCGGCGGGATCCGGGTTGGTAGCCTTGCCTGGCGGCTGCGGTACCGGTGAACAGGCCGGGAAACTGAAGGAGCCGATGTAGGTACCCCAATGTCCGCTACTGGTGCCTGTGTCTTTGCTGTACTCGCCCAGGTACCAGAAGGTCCGGCCGTCCGGGTCAATGGTCATCCCCGTGTAATCACCCCAGCGATAAGGGCCGCTGGATTCAAAGGAGGAATAAGTGATCTCACCCGCTTTTAGAAGAACCTCGGGCTGTAAGGAGCCGCCCGGATCGGAGCTTTCGCGTCCCGTCACAAAGGTAGCGGGGAACATGCTGTCGGAGGTTTTGGTGTAGCCGATCGCCATGTCATCGCAATCGTTGACCGCCAGATCCGGGTGAATTCTGTACTCTCCATTGGTACCGTAAACACCAGCATCGAGCAGGGTCGGGCCACTGGGATCGATCTGGGCCCACTGCACGCAGTTGACGGAGCCGCTACCCGGATTACAGGAGACCGCACTCGACATCCAGATGGTGCCGTTGCGGTACTCGGCGTCCTGCACCCGAAAATCCCCGCTGTCCAGATCCCTGTTTGATCCCGCTTGCGGAGCATCCAGGGTCTGTCCCGTCGCCATTCCGACAAACGCCTCAATGTCGACCGTACCAAGGTCGACCAGAATATCGGCGCCGAAGGGGTCATCCCAGGACCATACGCCGTAATTGGTGCCGTTATAGGCGCCATCAATCAGGATGTAATGCGGTCCACTCAAGGGCCAGGTAGCCTGATCTGCTCCGTGCAGGTTCATGGGCTGTGGCGTGTCTTCCGAGCCGGTGCTGTGGGTGACGACGCCAACGGTCAAGCCATTGTAAAGTGCAAACTTGTCTATGGCCCACACGCGGCCTTCAGCAAAGCCGGCCGCACCGAACATATTGCCGCCCATGTAGATCGCATCCTGGCCAACGCCTGCGTGGGGGTAGTCGAAGAAGTTGCCGCCGATATCGGTTGCGAAGGCATAGCGGTTCCAGGTACTCATGGGATCGGGTCCGGTAGTCGCTGCAATGCAGTAATCAGTGCCATTCCCATCGATACCGAGGATGAACCGGTCCTGGTCCTCGTCGTAAATCACGTTCGGATCGAATACAGCGGTACTGGAGCAGCCCGGCGTGCCGGCAAAAAAGCTGGAGAACGTGGTCGGCCCGGAAAGCAGGGCGCCGCTCTTGTCATAAATTTCAAAGGCCACATTGACCACGGCGATGATGTGATTGGGGCCCACTGCCAGTTCGGGATCGGGTGGCACGTTTCCACCCCCGCCGCAGCAATCAGTGTAATCCAGGCTGTCAAAGCCCACGCCCATTACAGGGCCAAGCTTTTCCGGACCCACCGCTTGAACTTGATCAAACCTCCTGTCCGGCGGCAGTAACATGGCTTCCTGCCGCATCAGTTCGGCCACTTCTTCCGAGACAGGCTTTTCGATTCTGCCGGTTTCACCAATGCGGTCCAGTTGATTGTTCGGATCGAAAACTCGGGGCGGAATCGCAGTCAAATCGACCGTGTAAGGCCCGGCGGCGTCGTATACCAATGTCTCGGCCCAGTCCAGCCTGGGAACTCCACTGTTCCCGGATGACGGGCCCACCGGCGCCTGCATGCCCGGCATCGCCGTGCCAGTTGAATCCTGGTTGTATTGAGTTGCTGGCGCTGGTACTCCGGCGCAGGCAGAAAGCAGCGCGGTAATCAGCGCCACGCCCGTCAATCTGAAAAATGAATTCATGCTTTGTCTCTCTCTTGTCATCTCGTGTCGAATACCGATCTCGCGTTGCCGGCTTCAGCCCTTCATCCAGTGCATCCCGGCACATGGGCGTTTGGATCGCAAAAGTGTAACCCAATACCGTGACCTTCGAGTATCGGAATCCCCCTCCGCCTCAATTTAGTATAGTAGAAACTGTATAATTTTCTCTCATTCCCCAATGCAATCCCGCCGATCTGAGTCGAATATGAAACACCCCCTGCTTGCGCTGCTTTTTTCTGTTTCCGCTCCTCGCGGCTAATACCGGATTAGCGCAGGAAGTTGTGCTGCAATCGCCGGGTGGAGCGACGTCCGTTCGCCTGTTGCTGGATGGGGAGAACCAAAGCATCCACCACTTGGTTGACTGCAAGTGAACGAAGGTGATCGAGACAACAATGAAGGTCAACCGAGGGACCCGTCTGATGCTCGACCTGGCAAGTGGAGGCGGGCAGGCCATACATAACCACAGGCCTTCAAAAACAAAAAGGCCATCGAAACCGATGGCCTTCTTTAGAATTGGTGGGCACGACTGGGATCGAACCAGTGACCCCTGCGATGTCAACACAGTGCTCTACCGCTGAGCTACGCGCCCAAATTTTTCTTCAACGCAATCATATCGCGTACAGGGGCGCGCAAGATACCACAGAGGCTGTCTAGATCACAACCTCGCCGGAATGCCTTGCCAGCATGCCGTGAATTTTCTGGTGGATCAGCTTCATCCGTTCGCTCTCCTCGCGGTGTTGAATGTGCAGGGTGTCCGGGTTCGCGCTGGCTTCAAACACCACCATTGTTCCATCGGGACGGACATTGCAATCGATGCAGTAGTACTCGAGGCTCAACTGTTTGGAAATCTCCTGGATGGGGCTAGCCAATGCCGGCAGGACATCTGTTTCGAACCACTGGATTCGGGTTTTATATTCTGCCCAGGTTTCCCTGGTAAGCATGAAACTCCTGCTACTGCCATCAACGTTCCATTGCTTGTTGAACAGCGCGTGCCGCAGCACCGGTTCGCCATCGATCACTGCAATTATCTGCCGATGATAGCGACCGTCATCCTCCCCGCACTCGACATATTCGGTCAGGTAAAAATCACGCCCGTCCAGCGGAAATACATTCAGGCGATTCTGGTCGTGTTCACTTTGAATCAGAACCTTGCCTTCGCCGTCATATTCAGCCGCCAAGCGCACAATGAATGGAAAGTCCATTTCTGCAGCGGCGGCCGCCTGAAAAACATCTTGGGGTGAGTGTGGCTGAATACGGATCGTCCGGGGCATGACAACGCCGGGAATGCCCTGCAATTTCTCCGACACCGTATCACGCATGGTCTGAAGAACATTTTCGGGCCGGTTTAGCACCGGTATTGCCACTTGCTGAGACAACTCCGCACATCGTTCCAGTGAACCACGATGTGTATCCGCATTGGCGATCTGGTTGAACACAAGGGAAGGTAACTTTTCGAACTTCACCTCTGGTTGCTTTACCCCTTTGCCGAACAGCACCAGGAATCCGGCAGCGTCTTTCTTGAATGGCACCCTGCCCAGAATTGAGCAATTACCGTCCAGCACGTGGCTAATAGTGCCATTTGCACCAGCCTCGACAGTGATGGTTGAGAGGTCATTTACGCCACTTACGAAAAGTATTGCCATGGGAAACCTGCATATCTGAATTGATTTGCGGTGATGATAACCGATTGATTTGCACATCTGGTATTTACAGGACTCATTTATCACCCTAATCTTGCCGGATGACCTCGCCGTTCGTTCACCTGCACCTTCATACCGAATACTCGTTGGTCGATGGCACGGTGCGAATCAAATCCCTGATCGAGAAAGCCACCGAACTGGGCATGCCAGCGGTCGCCGTCACCGACCAGCACAACCTGTTCGCGCTGGTCAAATTTTACCGGGCTGCAGAAGCTGCCGGCATTAAGCCAATCATTGGCGCAGATGTTCTGTTGCGCTCCCCGGAAGACCCGGATCATGTCTCCAGGCTGGTACTGTTATGCCAGGACAGACAGGGCTACCTGAACCTCTGCGCCCTCCTGAGCCGCGCTTACCTGGAAGGCCAGCACCACGGAATGCCCTATGTAAGGCAGGACTGGGTCATTGAACATGCCGCAGGACTGATTGCCCTGTCGGCTGGCCGTGAAGGCGATGTAGGCCAGGCCATACTGGCCGGCCATCCAAACCGGGCCCGGCAACTGGCCGGTGACTGGGCCAGGGTGTTTCCGGACCGGTTTTATATTGAATTGCAACGCACCGGCAGAGACCAGGAACAGCAATACGAAAATTCAGCGCTGAACATCGCTGCCTCACTCGGGTTACCCGTGATGGCCAGTAACGATGTCCGCTTCCTGGACAAAGCGGATTTCCAGGCCCACGAAGCCCGTGTGTGCATCCATGACGGCCGGTTGTTGTCAGACAAGCGCCGGGAACAGCGCTATTGCCAGGAACAGTACCTGAAAAGCCCGGAAGAAATGCAAGAGCTTTTCGCAGACCTGCCTGAAGCGCTTGAGAATGCTTATAACCTGGCCATGCGGTGCAACCTGGTAATGGAGTTCGGTACCTATTACCTGCCGGATTTTCCGACCCCGGACGGAATGAGCATCGAGGATTATTTGCGCCAGGCTTCCGACCAGGGCCTTGAAGATCGTTTCAGGGTCTTGCCACCCAGCGAGGAGTTTCCGGTGGAGGAGTACCAGCAAAGGCTCGAACACGAACTGCAAGTAATCAACAAGATGGGGTTTCCGGGTTACTTCCTGATCGTTGCCGACTTCATCCGCTGGGCCAAGAAGAATGATATACCGGTCGGACCGGGGCGCGGATCAGGCGCCGGTTCGCTGGTGGCCTATGCACTGGGCATCACCGACCTGGATCCGCTGGTACATGAACTGCTGTTTGAACGCTTTCTCAACCCGGAACGAATCTCCATGCCCGACTTCGATGTCGATTTCTGCATGGAAAAACGCGACCAGGTGATCGACTACGTCGCGCGCACTTACGGCCGCGACCAGGTCAGCCAGATCATTACCTATGGTTCCATGGCAGCCAAGGCCGTGGTCCGCGATTGCGGGCGCGTTCTGGGCAATGGCTACGGTTTTGTCGACAGCATAGCCAAGCTGGTGCCAATGACGCTGGGTATCACGTTGAAGGACGCGCTAAAAGAAGAACCCCAGCTGAAACAACGTTACGATGAAGAGGAAGACACCCGTGCCCTGCTCGACCTTGCCATGTCACTGGAAGGACTCAAGCGTAACGCAGGCAAGCACGCCGGCGGCGTAGTCATCGCGCCTTCGCCGCTGACCGATTTCACCCCGCTGTTTTGTGAAGCAGGCGGCGGCAGTATCGTGACCCAGTTCGACAAGGATGATGTTGAGACGATCGGCCTGGTCAAGTTCGACTTTCTGGGGCTGCGCACACTGACGATCATTGACTGGGCCCTGAAGACCATCAATGGCAAGCGCGCCGTAGCGGGCGAAGCGCTGATCGAGCTCGCAAAACTGCCGATGAACGACCCGCTGGCGTTCAAGTTGTTGCAGGCCTGCCAGACCACTGCGGTATTCCAGCTGGAATCGCGTGGCATGAAAGATCTGATCCGCAAGCTGGTGCCTGACAGCTTTGCTGAGATAGTTGCCCTGGTGGCTTTGTTCCGCCCCGGTCCGCTGGAATCCGGAATGGTCGGCGACTATATCGACCGTAAACATGGCCGGTCGGTTGTGCAGTACCCACACCCTGCCCTTGAGCACATTCTGAAGCCGACTTATGGTGTGATCCTGTACCAGGAGCAGGTCATGCAGATCGCGCAGGAACTGGCCGGTTACACGCTGGGCGCGGCCGATATCCTGCGCCGCGCCATGGGCAAGAAAAAGCACGCCGAGATGGCCAAGCAACGCATCATATTTGTCGAAGGCTCAATGGAACGCGGGGTGGATGAAGACCTGGCAAATTTGATTTTTGACCAGATGGAGACTTTCGCCGGTTACGGCTTCAACAAATCCCATTCCGCTGCCTATGCACTGATCGCCTACCAGACTGCCTGGCTGAAGGCACATTACCAGGCCGACTTCATGGCCGCCGTCCTTTCCTCCGATATGGACACTACCGACAAGGTCGATGAGTTCATTCACGAGTGCCGCGACCTGGGCCTGGAAGTGTTGCCACCGGATATCAACAGTTCAAAACACGCCTTTGCATCAATTGACGACAGCACCATTCTCTATGGACTGGGCGCCCTCAAGGGTGTGGGCCATGCCGCCATTGACATCATTGAAAAAGAGCGCGAAGCCAACGGCCCATTCAGTGACCTGTCCGACTTCTGCAACCGCATAGAACATCACAAGGTCAACAAGCGTGCGATGGACGTACTGGTCCGGTCCGGTGCTCTGGACAAGCTGGACCCGGATGGTAACCGCGCCCGCATGATCAATGAATTGCCCGAAGCCGTGCACGCGGCGGAACAATACCAGCGTGACCAGGAATCGGGACAGGTCGACATGTTTGGCAGTTTCAGCCAGTCCGACGCGCCACATATCACTGAGCACCGCGATGTCAGACCCTGGACGCGCCTGCAGGGTTTGCAGGCAGAGCGCGATACATTGGGGCTGTACCTGACCGGCCATCCGGTGGAACTCCAGGCGCACGACATCGCACGCTTCACTACCTGCACGCTGGCTGCCATAGGCAAGCGGATGCCTGCTGAAAGCCGGGGCAGAAGATCCGGTACACCGATGGTACTGGCCGGGCTGGTACAGGCTATCCGGCGCAGAGGTAACCGTGGTGGATTCGTCGCGCTGGAAGACCACACCGGGCGGATCGAAGCCGCTCTGTTTGACGACACCTGGACGCTCTATTCCGAACTCCTGAACAAGGATGAGATCATCGTGGTTGAAGGCCGCGTGGCCACGGACGATTTTTCCGGCGGCTTCCGCATGAATGCACAAAAAATCATGACACTGTCCGAGGCCAAGTCCCGCTTTGCCAAGGGCGTACAAATCTCCCTGCGCGGACCCGGCGAAAACATCTGCTCATCCCTGCAGTCGACCTTCGTGCCCTACCAGGACGGTTCCGGCCAGGTCTGGCTCAATTACAGCAATGCCCGGGCCCGTGCCCGTCTCACCCTGGGCGAGGAATGGAATGTCAAAGCCTGTGAAGAACTGATAGCTGCGCTTGGGGAACTCGATATGGTCAGTGACGCACGCCTGGTTTACTGAAGGCTTAGAGCGCCTGGCCGTAACGCCGGTATAAAATCTTTACCCGCCGCACATACTCCAGGGTTTCATCATAAGGCGGTACACCACCGTACTTATCCACGGCATTCGGGCCGGCATTGTAGGCCGCGGCCGCCAGTTCGTAATCGCCGTTGAATTGCGCGAGTAGTTGCGAAAGGTAGCGTGCGCCACCCTGGATATTGTCCTGCGGGTCGAAAGGGTCTGAAACATTCAATTCGGCCTGGGTCGCAGGCATCAACTGCATCAAACCCTGTGCCCCTTTGGGCGACTGCGCATCCGCCTGGTAAGCGGATTCAGCGTGTATGATCGCCCGGATCAATGATTCATCGACCTCGTTATTGCGTGATGCTGACTGAATCTCTGTCCGAAAAGCGCGGGTATTGAGTGGGATTTTTTCCCACCGCACCGAACGGCATTTGGGGTCGGCCGCGTAGCAAGGGAACCTGAGTGTCTGAAAATCCTGGTCGGACGGCGGTGCGATATTTGAATAGGTCACGATGCCGTTCTCGTCCACCCACTTGTAGACCTGGGCATGGGCGATTAGTGGGAACGACAACGCCGCCACGGCGCAGGCAACTGCCACTGTTCTGAACCCGTGCCTGGCTATCCCTTGCACCAACAATCCTCCCTATCCATGGCCTGTTTTAAAATCGCCGAATCTATTTTAAACTGAATCAACTGTTTATTTCACTCGGGAGAACATTATGGGCGGCTTAATCGCATCATTGATCGTAGGCGGTATCGCCGGCTGGCTGGCCGGAATAATCATGAAAGGCCAGGGCCAGGGCGTGCTGATGAACATCATCATCGGCATCATCGGCGGTGTGCTGGGCGGCTGGCTGTTTGGCATGTTCGGCACCAGCCTGGGCGCGGGAATGATCGGATCAGTCATCACGGCAACGATTGGCGCCATCATCCTTTTGTGGCTCGTGAGCAAGCTGAAAAGCAAATAGACTCAGCGAACTGGCCGATGGCCGCAAACCCGGTCAGATGTGGCAGTAACCTGCTCCGTTCTTTTCAAAATAGCGCTGGTGGTATTCCTCGGCACGCCAGAATACGGGCGCCTGTGCAACCTCGGTAACGACCGGACCTGGCCACTTCCCTGATGCGTCGATTTCGCTGACCTTCTGTTCGGCGGCAGCCTTTTGTTCTTCGTCGTAGCAATAAATCGCAGAACGATACTGGCTGCCGAAGTCCGGACCCTGCCGGTTGAGAGTGGTTGGATTGTGCATACTGAAAAACACGTCCAGCAAATCGCCGTAGCTGACCTGTTCGTCATCGAAAGTGACCTGCACCACCTCGGCGTGTCCGGTCTCTCCGCTGCAGACCTGCTGGTAGGTCGGGTTATCCAACTGTCCACCCATGTACCCTGAGACGGCGTCCACGACACCGTCTACTTCCAGAAATCGGGCTTCCACACCCCAAAAACATCCTGCGCCGAAACTGGCAATCTGCTGACTCATTTTCAACTCTCCTGTTGTCTGGTTTCTTTGCGCAGCCGGATTACACCTTCCTGCGCTGTACTGGCTACGAGACGGCCCTGGCGGTCGTAAATCATGCCGCGGGCCAGCCCCCTGCCACCACTGGAACTGGGGCTGTCACACACATAGAGCAACCAGTCGTCCAGTCTGAAATCCCGATGAAACCACATCGCGTGATCAAGGCTCGCGATAATCAGGTTGTCCTGCACCCAGGAAATACCATGCGGCAGAGTTGCTGTGCCCACCAGGTGAAAATCGGAGACATAGGCCAGTAATGCCCGGTGCAGCCGTGGATCACCCTCTAATGGACCATGAAGTTTGAACCAGAGTTCCTTGAAAGGGGGTTGCGGCACCGGGCGGTCAGGATCGGATCCGCGCACCGCACGGAATTCAAACGGCCCGAACCGGTCCAGCCAGCGTTGCATGCTCTTGGGCATGTGTTCGAACTCTTCCCTCGGCAGCAAGCCAAACGGCTGCACTTCATCCGGCGGCGGAACATCAGGTATTTCGAATTGATGTTCCAGCCCTTCCTCCTCCACCTGGAAAGAAGCGGCCAGCGTGAATATCGGACGGCCATGCTGAATGGCGACAACCCGGCGGGCTGAGAAACTGCCACCGTCCCGGCTGCGGTCAACGCTGTATACAATCGGCGCAGCGTGATCACCGGCGCGCAGGAAGTAGGCGTGCAGGGAATGCGCCTGGCGGTCTTCAACCGTGTAACTCGCGGCCAGCAGCGCCTGCGCCAGCACCTGCCCGCCAAACACGCGCTCGGTTCCGATATCCCGGCTGATTCCACGGAACAGGTTGTCTTCCAGCCGTTCCAGCTGCATCAGCCTGATGATTTCATCAAATGCGTCTGTTTGAAGGGTCATGTGTTTTCCCGGATCCTTGCTAATAAACCATTGCGTATTTGGTTAATATGTTGGCATGCCGAAAGCAGCAAGGAAAGAGAATACAAAGTGAAGCCGATCAAAACATTCCTGTGGCACGACTACGAAACCTTTGGCGCCAACCCGATTGCCGACCGGCCCGCCCAGTTTGCCGCACTGAGGACAGACAGCGAACTGAATCCGGTAGAAGACCCGGTCGTGTGGTACTGCTCACCGTCCAACGACGTACTGCCCCACCCCGTGGCCAGCCTGATTACGGGCATCACACCACAGGCGGCCAGAGAAAAAGGCCTCGCAGAAACCGGGTTTGCGCAGAACGTCCTGGATGAAATGTCACGTCCCGGCACCTGCAGCGCCGGCTATAACAGCATTCGGTTTGATGATGTCATCACCCGCCACCTGCTGTACCGCAACCTCAGGGATGCCTACGAGCGCGAGTATCGCAACGGCAATTCCCGCTGGGATCTGATCGACCTGGCGCGGATGTGTTACGCGCTGCGGCCGGACGGAATCAAATGGCCCATGCACGAGCCGGGCAAGCCCAGTTTCCGGCTCGAGGACCTCAGCAGCGCCAATGGCATCGCGCACGAGGGAGCGCATGATGCCCTCGCTGATGTTCACGCGACCATCGGCCTGGCCCGGCTGCTGAAAAACGCCCAACCCAAACTGTTTGACTGGGCATTACAAATGCGTGACTACACTCATGTATCCCGACTGCTGGACACGGTTGAGCCGGCACCGCTGTTGCATACTTCAGCCAGGATACCCGCTACCCGTGGTTGCACCTCCATGGTTTTGCCGCTGGCGGTCATGCCGCAGCGGCCCAAATCCGTCATTGCTTTCGACCTGTCCGCCGATCCAACTGCCCTGATCTCCGAGTCAGCCGATGTCATCCACGAACTCGTGTTCACTGCTGCTGCCGACCTGCCGGAAGGCGTCGAGCGGTTGCCATTGAAGACAATCCATGGAAATCACGTCCCCATGCTGGCTCCGCTTGGAACACTGGCCGGCGTTGACACCGACCGCATCAAAATGGATCGTGAAAAATGCAAACAGCATGCAAGACAGTTGCTGACTTCACTGGACACCGTGAGAGAAAAGGTAATCGAAGTGTTTTCATCTTCGCGCAGCAGTTTCGAGGAAAGCACTGACCCGGACCGGATGCTGTACAGCGGTGGATTTTTCTCAACGGCCGACCGGCACCTGATGACAAAAATCCTGGCCATTCCGGCGGCTAAGCTTGGAGGGCATCTTTGGTCATTCCAGGACAATCGACTACCGCTGATGCTATTTCGCTACCGCGCTCGAAACTTTCCGGAAACGCTGAGCATGGAAGAAAGCAGGTCCTGGGACGCGGATCGCAAGGCCCGGCTGATAGACGCCGATGCCGCGGAATATTTCACTCTTGGCGATTTTCAGATTGCCGTCAGCGAATTGCGGGAACAGAAAAAAGACGAGCCCGAAAGCCAGCGAACTCTCGATCAGTTGGAAGCCTGGGTGATTGAATCGGGCATTGCTGACCTTTAGCAGGAACCCGACTACAAATTTTCATTGATTTGCCGAGCACGGAAAACTTTTTTCAACAACTTACGACCGTTACCTCGATCCAGTTCGAAGTGTTTATACACAAGTGACTGATTGTCTTTGTGACGAGATTATTTCAGTTTCAGACAACTGCGCAATCACAAGCCTGAACCGTAAGCTATTGATTTTAAACTCTCTAATTAAAATGGTTAATTTTTGATCAATCTCTAATCATACGCACGACATCTTTGACCCCACGAGTTTCTTCACAGGGTTATCCACAGCTTTTGTGGATAAGTTTTCATGCAACATTTAATACCAGTTGAAGATCGTTCGGCACCTGCGAATTTGCTATTTTCCGGTTCGAAGAAACCCTGCGCAGGCCACGCCTGGCCCTGGGAGACACGAACTCGACATGCGATCCGTCGGAAAACTGAAGCATCCAGATTTCCCGTACATTTTCATTAGTCTGGTTAACAGCCACAACACCGGTGATGGTCTTGCCAATCAGGTCCTGGTTCGCTTTCATGACTACTCTCCTGTTCAATCTGAATTATTAGCGTGAGCCTATTAAACAACGGGGTGTTCTCAAAACATGAGAGGCCGTCGATTGTTCAAGAATTTCCGGGCAGGACCACCCCACCCGAAAAGTCTGGCATGCTGGATACTCAGTTTTTGGCTGAAATCATGTCATCTTCCAGCAGGATCATTCCGCGGTTGTTATCGATGGTCTTGATGCCAACGCCCTTGACGTTGACCAACTCATCAATATGCAGGAACGAGCCATTGGCCTCCCGATAATCAACAATCAACCGGGCTTTACTGAGACCGATACCTTTGAGATTCTCAGAAATCTCCTCGGCGGTTGCAGTATTGACATTGACTGGCTCCGCCGCCCAGGCAGTGCCCATAAAACACATGACCAGAATTAAAGTAAGGAAATATTTCATAACATCCATCCTCCGCTGCAGGGAAAAAATAGCGTGAGTTTTTTCACGCCGGCTTGTTAATAAGTGCAGGAACAAGCTTACGGATCGAAGGCATTTTGAAATACCTGTGATCCGCCCTCAATCCTGTAAGAAAATGCACCTTGAACAGACACCGGCGATCCGGCACAATGCCTCTCCCCGGCTGTTTCAGATCGTTGAACCAGTCTTATGGGAATAGCTATGGTGGCCCCCGTTGGTCCCCTCGCGACGATAAGTTGTGAACCCCGTCAGGCCCGGAAGGGAGCAGCGGCAACAATGGACTCGGGCGCCGGGGTGTGGCGGGCGGGGGTCGCCACCAATCCCCGCCAGTTTGTTATAGTGTGCGTTGGATGAAACTCACAAATCAAAGCTTTCGATGAGCTACCAGGTATTGGCGCGTAAATGGCGCCCTGCAACGTTTGAACAACTCGTAGGGCAGGAGCATGTTTCCCAGGCCCTGATCAACGGACTGGACCAGGATCGCCTGCATCACGCTTTCCTGTTCACCGGAACCCGTGGTGTGGGTAAAACCACGATCGCGCGAATCCTGGCAAAGTGCCTCAATTGTGAAACCGGCGTCAGCTCCAGGCCCTGCGGCGAATGCAGCAGTTGCGTGGACCTTGACGATGGACGCTTTGTCGACATGATAGAGATTGACGCGGCCTCCCGAACCGGCGTTGATGACACCCGGGAGTTACTGGAGTCTGTTCAGTACACGCCGACCCGCGGCCGCTACAAGGTGTACATCATCGACGAAGTCCACATGCTTTCCACCAGCAGTTTCAATGCCTTGTTGAAAACGCTCGAGGAACCGCCGCCGCATGTGAAGTTTGTGCTGGCAACCACTAATCCGCAAAAAATACCGGTAACGATTCTGTCACGTTGCCTGCGCTTCAATCTCCGCCGCCTGTTGCCTGATCAGATCGGGGGTTACCTCAAGAAGCTGGTAGAAACCGAAGGCATCGAGACCGAGCCCGAGACCTTAACGGTGCTTTCCCGGGCCGCCGACGGCAGCATGCGTGACGGCCTGAGCCTGCTCGATCAGGCCATTGCATTCGGTGGCGGCAAACTCACGATGACTGATCTGGAAAAGATGCTGGGACTGGTCGACCATGAACACATCGCATCGATGATCAGGGCACTGTCGTCGAGCGACGCCGAGACCCTGCTCAGCATTGTTGAAGACCTGGCATCCCAGTCACGGGACCTGGAGACGGTGCTGACAAACCTGGCCGAAGTTCTGCACCGCGTGACGCTGGTGCAATGTGTGCCGGGTTACCGTGACCCTGAACGCAGTGACTGGGACGCCATTGAACAACTGGCGGAGATCATCCCTGCCGAAGACGCGCAGTTGTTTTACCAGATCGCCATCAAGGGGCGCGCTGAAATGGGTCTGGCACCCGATCCGCGTACCGGCCTGGAAATGGCCCTGTTGCGTATGCTGGCTTTCCGCCCGGTTGATGCAGAACCGGCAGAATCCGGCAGCGCTCCGAACCACAGCGCAGACCCGGGCAAGGACAAGCCGGCAGCCAGCGGGACAGCTCCTGCCCCGGCTGCCGCAAGAGCAGAGGCTGCGCCGGAACCACCTGTTGCAAAGACCACGGAGCCCCCTTCTGACTGGGTCAAGCTTCTGCATGAATTGAATCTTTCGGGGCAGGCCAGGGAACTGGCGCGCAACGTGCAACTAAAATCCCGCAGCGATGACCACTGGGATTTTGCGATCGCACCGTCACTCAGGTACCTGGGTTCAGACAGCTGCGTAAGCAGCCTGAAACAGGCCATCAGCGAGCGGGTCGGCCATCCCGTCAACATCCGCCTTGTCGACGAGGGTAGAACCGAGTTACACACCGCTGCGGCGCTGGAAGAACAGAAAGTCCGTGACCACATGAGCGAAGCGGAAAAAGCGATTAACGATGACCCGACGGTTAAATCCCTGAAAGAACAAATGGGTGCAAAACTGGTCGAAGATTCGATACAGCCACTTCAGTAATTCAACCCTAACCAGCAGGAACATATCGGAATATGAAAGGTAATATCGCAGGCCTGATGCAACAGGCTCAAAAAATGCAAGAGGAAATGCAAAAAGCCCAGGAAGAACTGGCCAATATGGAAGTCACCGGTGAAGCCGGCGGCGGACTGGTCAGAGTAACGATGACCGGCAAACATGCCGTGCGCCGGGTGCAAATCGACCCTTCCCTGCTGGATGACCAGGAGATGCTGGAAGACATCGTGACGGCAGCGGTTAATGACGCGGTCAATCGTATCGCATCGACCACCCAGGATCGCATGTCCGACATGACGGCCGGCATTCCCCTGCCGCCCGGAATGAAGCTGCCTTTCTGACCTCCCTGGGATGAGTTCCGAACCGCTACTGGATCAGTTGATCGAAGCTTTGCGTTGCCTGCCCGGAGTCGGTCCGAAGTCAGCACAGCGCATGTCTCTGCATTTGCTGGAACGTAACCGCGAAGGAGGAAAACACCTTTCCACCGTGCTGGACGAGGCCATGGAACGCATCGGCCGGTGCAGCGAATGTCGCAATCTCACGGAACGGGAAGTGTGCAGTATCTGCGCCAATGACCAGCGCGACCCGCAGCAATTGTGCATCGTCGAGTCACCCAGCGATGTGATCGCCATTGAGCACGCCACGGGTTACCGCGGGCGCTATTTTGTCCTGATGGGCCATCTGTCTCCACTGGACGGCATTGGGCCGGCGGACCTCGGGCTGGATCAATTGGGTGAACGGCTCGGCAAGCTGCCCCCGGAAGAGATGATCATCGCAACCAACCCCACGGTGGAAGGTGAAGCAACCGCCTACTATTTACAGCGCATGGCGCAGAAGCACAATGTGCAGGTCAGCCGGATAGCGCATGGCGTTCCGCTGGGTGGCGAACTCGAATTCACCGATCAATCGACCATCGCCCACGCCTTCTCAAGCCGCCAGGCTATCTGACACGCTCTACCCTCAGCCTCCACAGATCCAGCAGGCACTGATAGAAATCACGCTGCAGCGACAGCCGCTTGAGTTCACTGACTCTCGCGTTTCTGCCCAGGTAACTCGTCAGAAAAATGCGCGACATTTCTTCACCCAGGCCATGATGCTGCAGCACCACAGCCAGGTCGAAAAAGCGGTCGCCGACAGCCGCGTACTCCCAGTCAATCAGCCCGAGGGAATCACCCTCCAGGATGTTCTGGCAGACCAGGTCGTTGTGGCACAAAACCAATGACTGCGGTAATTTCGAGAGTTGAGCTGCCAGTTTTTCAACCCGCTGCACTATCTCCGTGCAGTCGACATCTTGTAACTGCCGGGCGTATCGGCGTGCTGCCCTGACGGGATCAAACGCAATACCCACCGGCGTCACAGCATGCAGTTCATGCAACAACCGGGCAAGCCTGCGCAATTGACCGGCGTTGGCCAGATCTTCCTGGGTCCAGCTTCGACCCGGCAAATAATGCCGCACTAAAATGCCTTCCGACAGGTCGAAAAACAGGGGCGCTGGAGCCAGGCCGGCCGCCGCAAGCGCTGCCAGAACCTGTTTCTCATTGCGGCGATTCAAGCCGAGCTCCCGGGCCCCGGGTTTATCCAGCCGCAAAACGTATTGCGCGCCGCTCAGAGCCAGCAGATAACTGGCATTGGTCGGCCCGTCGGACAATTGCAGTTCAACCCCTGCCCCGGAAAAACCGGGAATAGCAGCCAGCGCCTGGTCTACGTTGGTCATCCGTTCCCAGCCACCATGCTGGCACGCCAGCTGCGATAGCCGATGACGATCATGACCAGGTAGGCCGTAAACAGCACCGCTGTGAAATAAAGTTCACGATTGAGATAAAGCACAATGGAAACTGCGTCGATAACAAACCAGTATATCCAGTTTTCCAGGATTTTCCGGGTCACCATGAAGGTCGCAACCACGGCACCCCAGGTCGTCAGGGAATCGAGAAAGGGCAACGCGGCATTGCTGTAGCGGGTCAACAATTCGCCGCTGACAAAAACGAGTATCAGCACCGCACTGACCGCCAACACATGCCGGCGCACTGGCCAGGTGCTTACTGCCAGCGAAGAGCCGTCAGCACCACCCTGCCGCCACTGGTGCCAGCCATAACCCGCCATCGCCAGGTAAAACACCTGCAGCACCGACTCCATGTAGAGCCGGGCTTCGAACATGATGTAGAGATACAGCAAAGTGCTGATGGCGGCAGCCGCCCAGCACCAGATGTTCTGACGGATGGCCAGCACCAGGTAAATGACAGCCAGGATCACCGCCAGCACTTCCCAAAGCTGCAATACCGTCACCGAATGTCAACCAGGTGGAGTCAGCGTGGGCGCCCGTCCAATTTCCAGGTCCACGTTCAGATACTTGACCACCAGCACCACGGTGTTCGGGGCGGACATGGCCATGCGCATGCAGTCGTTGATGGCGCCGGTGACGGCTTCAAAATCTCCTCGCAGCTGGGTGCTGAGCTGGTTGGTCACAATCTCCAGGCCGTCGCGCTCACGCAGCTCGCGGATGAAACGGATGATTTCGGGAACGGGTCCGTCTCTGAGTGGATACAGGCTCATGTCTGCAACGATATTCATCGGTCAACCTCCCTTGATGTGCTCAATAGCGGTAACTCAGGGTTACTCCATAATGCCGTGGATCACCCAGCTTGGTATAGCGGGTCCTGGTAAACCAGGGTGGCTCCAGGCCGAAAGAGAATCCGCGCGTGTAATAGTCTTCATCAAACAGGTTTCTGACCCAGGCATGCACAGCCCAGTGGGCCCACTGCTTGCCTGCTTTCAGGTTCACGGTCTGCCTGGAGCCCGATTTCTCATCATGGCTATAGTCAAAATAGTAGGAACCCATGGCGTTGAAATCCACTCTTGCGAACCAACCCCGGGCCGTCGCGTAGCTGGCTCCCAGGTTCAATGTATAAGGCGGGGCGTGAGCGAACTCCCGGCCAATCAACTCACCCCCGATATCGGCTTCGCGTTCCAGCCGGTAATCGTCGACTTCGGATTTCAGTAACCCCAGGCTGCCGTGCAGGCGCCAGTGATCGCTCACCTGCCAGGTCATGCTGGCCTCCAGGCCGTAGGAATGGCCTGCGGCGTTACTGGTGATAAAAACGAAATCGTTGGGATTATCGGTGAACTGCGCTGAGCTGCGTAACTGCATGTCTTTCCGGTCCATGTAAAACACGGCCAGTTCAGCGGTCAGCTTGCCATTGAGCCAGAGTCCCTTGAGGCCGGCTTCATAGTTCATCAGGCGCTCCGGATCATAGGCAATCGCCTGCGGGCCCAGCTCTGCACCGGGACCCAGCGCACGTGCCAGGCTGGGGTTGAAACCGCCAGCTTTGTAGCCCCTGGAAATTAAACCGTACAGGCGGGACTCCTCATTCAGTTGATAGTTAAGGCTGATGTCGCCGCCCCAGAGATTTTTCCGCGGATGAAAATCATGACGCACAGGTTGCTCCGGATCGCCATAGATGTAATCCCTGAACGCATCGGCATAGTCCGCTTTCCAGCGCTCGTAGCGCAGGCCGAAATTCAGGCGAATTCGATCCGTCAGGTCGCTGTCGAGCCGGCCAAAAATGGAATAGTTATTTGACTTGTAATCGCTTTCAAGGGTCGTGTTATCCAGACAGGGCGTGCAATAACTCAGGGGTGCATCTACGCTGTCGTCATATAAGCCCGACGAAAGAATATCATCAGACTCTTCAAGCCGCTGGGCATAGACTCCGAGCACCCAGTCGGTGTGATCATTGAACAGCCGGCCTGCGGGTGAGGACAGCAGGCGAAACTCCTGGGTCAGTGAGTCACGATTACGCGTATCAGAGTAGATATAGTCGTAGCCATACGGCGCCCAGTACGCTTGATCGCCCCATTCGCCGTCGAATGAAAACAGCACATCGGATTCGGCATATGACGTGATGCTGACAAAATCGACCGATGGACTGACTGGCCCGGTAAATTTCAATGACCCACCCCAGGTTTCCTGCTCATCCCGGCCAGGATTGTCGCTGAAGGTTTCTCTGCCGTTTTCCGGTGACCAGGCATCGTAGCCATTGTCAAAGTTTGCATACAGCATACTGAGCCTGGCTTCCCAATCGTTGCCGATATCCCATGACAATTTGCCGCGGCTGGTCCATTCATCCCGTTCATTGCTGTCATCAATACCCAGCGACAGGTTGTCGTAAAAGCCGTCGGCCTGGTAATGATGAACCGAAAAACGGCCATTCACACTGTCAGTCATGCGACCGCCGATGGCGGCCCCTGCCCCGAACGTCTGGTCATTTCCGGCGAGCACTTCTGCATTCACGTCAAAATCGGCAGACGGGTCAGCCGACTGCACGTAAACCAGGCCCGCCAACGCATTGGCCCCGAAGCGGGTGGCCTGCGGTCCCCGTAGCACTTCAACCCGCTGCAGATCGAAAACGTTGCTGATACCGCCCACGCCGGACAGGTCGATATCATCCACGATGAACCCGACTGAGGGGTTGGGTGCGCCCTCGTACTGCTCCAACTCGCCGATTCCTCTCAGCTGGAAATAACGGGCACGGGCGCCATCGCCCGAATAATTCATATTCGGGATCAGCGAAATCAACTCTTCAAAATGCTGCAAAGTCGCCGACTCGATGGTTTCGCGGTTCAGCACGGTGATGCTGGAATCGAGCTTCAGCACCGAGGACTGACGGAATTCCGACACCACGACTTCTTCCAGCGGGCCCGGCGGGTATTCAAACGATTCGTCTGAAGAATCGTCGTTTGCGTTGGCGCACAGAGGCAGCATAAATGCTGCCAGACACCCATAAATGTTTCTTTTTTTCATCTTCAGGATCTCAATCAGTATCGAGATCCAGTCGGGCCTTGAGCGGGAATATTCAGAAATGTCCTATTCCTACGCCGGCATTAACCGGATCAGGTTCAGAGGGTTCCTGAAAAACAGGTCTCAGGCCACATGGCCACCCCTGAGGAATGCGTTATATTGTACCGGATTATCGGGACAATAAGAATTCATGCTCAGGAAACTGGAAAAACTCGAGCGACTTTCACGCCAACTCGATCCCGGCCCGGACATCCGCAAGGACCTGTTCGAGCAGGCGGGAGGTTATGCCGAGGCACTGCTGGAAAATTTACCACGCACCAGGACATACCTCCCGGATGACGGCCGTGACGGCTTCAGCATCTCGCCGGTCGGTGAAGAACCGGCCGAAATGGCCGAACTGCTGGAGTTTTTCAGGCACGAAGTCGACACGACCGGGATACTTCCCGCATCCGGTGGCCAGCTGGGATATATACCCGGCGGAGGCCTTTATCCCTCTGCGATCGGCGACTACCTGGCGGATATCAGCAACCGCTATTCGGGTGTCGCGTTCGCCGGGCCCGGCGCTGCCCGCATGGAACTCAGCCTGGTGGACTGGATGCGGCAACTGGTCGGATATCCCGCTTCTGCCGCGGGTGACCTGACATCCGGCGGCAGCACCGCGACCCTCTCCGCCCTGGTCACAGCCCGCGATGCCTGTGGCATTGATTTCCGCGCCATTCCAAAAGCCTGTGTTTACCTGACGGCACAGGTTCACCACTGCATCGGCAAAGCACTGCACGTGGCCGGCCTCAAGGATGTGCGCCAGCGAACGGTGCCGATGGATGGCCGCTACCGGATGGATGTGCCGGCGCTTGAAGAAATGATCGGCGCGGACCTTGAACAGGGGTTGTTGCCCTGGCTGGTGGTGGCTTCTGCGGGAACCACCGATACGGGTGCAGTTGACCCGATAGCCGCCGTAGCCGCCGTAGCCCGAAAACACAAACTCTGGTTTCACCTGGATGCCGCGTACGGCGGTTTCTTCCTGCTGTGCGAAGAAGGGCAGGAGCCCCTTGAGGGCCTGCAGGCCGCCGACTCCATTGTTATGGATCCGCACAAGGGACTTGGCCTGCCTTATGGCACGGGCGCCGTGCTGATCAAACAGGGCGTGCTGCTGGCCAGGTCAAACGCCTACTACGCTGATTACATGCAGGACGCCAAGCGGGCCGTTCACGATGAAGAAGAGTGGACCTCTCCTGCTGATTTCTCGCTGGAACTGACACGCCCGTTCCGCGGGCCGAGAATGTGGTTTCCACTGAAACTGTTCGGACTGAAGCCCTTCAGGGCTGCTCTCGCGGAAAAAATCTGGCTGGCCCGCTATTTTCACCAGGCACTGGGCAAGCTGGAAAGGTTTGAGACCGGCCCCTATCCTGACCTGTCCATCGTTACTTTTCGCTACCATCCGGCCAGCAGTGACATTAATGTCTTCAACAAGCGGTTGATGGAAGCCGTGCACCGGGATGGCAAGGTGTTTATCACATCAACCCGGATCGATGGAGAGTTCACCCTGCGCCTGGCCGTGCTGAACTTTCGCACGCATCGGGCCACGATCGACTACCTGTTGGAACTGCTGCAGGAAAAAGCACATGAATTGGACGTCTGAAGTCATGGATTTTATAGCGGCGGACTACTATGCTTCCGATACTCTTAATTAACGACTCTTAGCTGACGAGGTTTTCCAGCATGAACCTGATGAATAACGCGGTAATCCAGACCCCTGCCCCGGTCAATGAACCGGTATTGAACTATGCGCCGGGCAGCCCGGAGAAGCAGGCACTCAAAGCGGCTCTCGAGGAAATGTCTGCCACCCAGGTCGATATTCCCATCGTGATTGGCGGCAAGGAAATTCGGACCGGCAACCTCGGAAAAATCGTCATGCCACATGATCATCAGCATGTGCTGGGCACTTATCACAAGGCCGGCCCGAAAGAAGTGCAACTGGCTATCGATGCCGCGGTAGCCGCCCAGGCCGATTGGGAGCAGTTTCGCTGGGAAGAACGCGCCAGTATATTTCTGAAGGCGGCGGAGTTACTGGCGGTTAAATACCGTGCCCGGATGAATGCCTGCTCGATGCTCAACGGCGGTAAAACGGCGTACCAGGCTGAAATCGACGCTTCATGTGAACTGATTGATTTTCTCCGCTACAACGTGCGCTACGCCCAGGAAATTTACCAGAAACAACCGGAATCATCGCCCGGCGTGTGGAATTTTGTTCAACACCGTCCGCTGGAAGGGTTTGTATTTGCCGTCACGCCGTTCAATTTCACCGCCATCGCGGGTAACCTGCCGACAGCCCCGGCCATCATGGGCAACACCGTGGTCTGGAAGCCGGCTTCTTCGCTGGTTTACACCCCCTGGCTGTTCCTGCAAATGCTGGAGGAAGCCGGCCTGCCCCCGGGCGTGATCAACTTCGTGCCCGGTTCGGGCGCTAACGTGGGCGACACCTGCCTGGCCGACCCCCATCTCGCAGGGATACACTTCACCGGCTCGACCCGGGTGTTCCAGCAAATGTGGAAAACCATCGGGGAGAATATCTCCAGCTACAAATCCTACCCGCGGATTGTCGGTGAAACCGGTGGCAAGGATTTTGTTTTTGCCCACCCCAGCGCCGACACTACAACCCTGGTCACCGCACTGATTCGCGGCGCCTTTGAATACCAGGGACAAAAATGCTCTGCCGCCAGCCGGGCCTATATCCCACGGTCATTATGGCCTGCGGTTGAAGCCGGACTGAAAACTGAAATGGCGCGAATAAAAATGGGTCCGCCCACCGATTTCCGTAACTTTTTCGGTGCGGTGATCGACCAGGGGGCTTTCAACTCGATTACCGCTTATATCGACTACACGAACGAAAACGAAGGTGCAGAAGTCATCATTGGCGGAAACTACGATGACAGCACCGGCTATTTTGTCGAACCCACGGTGATCCTGGCCGCTGACCCGCATTTCAAGACGATGGTGGAGGAAATATTCGGACCCGTACTGACCCTTTACGTTTACGAAGACGAAGCGTTCGAGGAAACACTGGATCTGTGCGACAGTTCATCGATGTATGCGCTCACCGGCGCGATTTTCAGCCGGGACCGGCGGGCTGCCAGCATCGCGATCCGCAAACTGGAGCATGCAGCGGGTAATTTCTACATCAATGACAAACCGACCGGCGCCGTGGTTGGCCAGCAGCCTTTCGGCGGTGGGCGTGCATCGGGCACCAACGACAAGGCCGGATCGCAAGCCAACCTGATGCGCTGGGTTTCGACCCGAACGATCAAGGAAACGTTTGTTCCGGCAACGGATTTTGCCTATCCGTTCATGGACGAGGAGTAGTCAGAGACTATAGTAGAGATTCATCTCGAATGGATGAGGCCGGTTGCGCACTGCAATCACCTCCTTCATTTTCTCCTCGATCCAGCTGTCAATCAGTTCACGACCGAATACGCCCCCCTGTAACAGGTAGGCGTTGTCTTCCCGGAGCGCCTGCAAGGCCTCTTCCAGGGTAGTAGGGATTGAAGTCAGCTTTTCCTGGCGCTCCAGTGGCCAGTCGAACACATTGTCATCGAATGGCCCGAACGCGTTTTCAGAGTCAGGAAGAATTTTATTGCGGATACCGTCGAGTCCAGCCATCAGCAAGGCGCTCATTGCCAGGTAATAATTGCAGGTGCCATCGCCCGTTCGAAACTCTATCCGCTTGGCCTCCTCGCTGGTGGCGTACTTGGGGATTCGAATTGCCGCACTGCGGTTGGCAAGACCGAAAAACAATTTGACCGGCGCCTCGAAACCCGGCAACAGGCGTTTGAAAGAGTTTGTGCTGGGATTGGTGAGTGCCGTCAGCGAGCGGCCGTGCGCCAGGACTCCGCCGATAAAACACAGTGCCGTTTCTGACAGGTCGGCATACCCGCCCTTTTCATAGAATACGTTGCGCCCGCTCTTACGCAGCTGGATATGAAAGTGCATGCCGTTACCCGGCTCGTCGTACAGGGGTTTGGGCATGAAGGTTGCGGTCAATCCATTTTTCAACGCGCAATTGTGGACAATGTCCTTCACGTACATCATCTTGTCGGCGATCAGTTCGAACGGCAGCAGTTCGGTTTCTATCTCCTGCTGGCCTGACAGGCCGACTTCGTGATGGTGGTAACGGATCGGGCAACCCGCCGCTTCGATCAGGCGCACCATTTCTTCGCGCACATGTGTGTGTTTGTCGAACGGTGTGTCGATGTGATAACCCTTGCGATGAGCTACAGCCGTGCCATCGGCATCCAGGTAGCCGCCCGGCAAATCCTCTTTATTTTCGTTCGAGGTAAAACGATAGCCGGCGCTGTACTTGCCATTATTGATGACTGCCTCGTTAAACAGGTAGAACTCAAATTCAGGCACCCACAGCGACTGGTCGGCAATCCCGCTCTCCACCATGTACGAATTGGCGCGCATGGCCACTGTGCGCGGATCCTTGTTCACTCCAAGGCGCGTGTCAGCATCACAAATGTAGCTCAACATCCGCAGAGTCGGTGTTGTGGTGAACGGATCGATGATTGCGGTATTCAGATCAGGTATCAGAACCATGTCGCCGGCTTCTACCGACTTCATGCCGGGGATACTGGATCCGTCAAATGGAATACCGTTAGTCATCACATGTTCCAGCCGCCGCGGCGGAAAGTTGATGTGATACCAGTTGCCGACCAGATCTGCGTACTTCAGGTCGATACTCTGGATGTGATGCTGTTCGACCAGCCTGGTGATTTCACTCAGGTTCATCGCCAACCACCTCCTTGGCTACGGGTTTGACTTTGCGGGAATTCTCTTCAGGGCTTCCATCA
>Ga0265303_10000342_pt1 | contig 25431 bp, 21 predicted proteins | sample Helome_2_FD_192494 | JGI IMG/M metagenome (GOLD analysis project Ga0265303, IMG submission 192494) | Marine sediment microbial communities from subtidal zone of North Sea - Hel_20160317 (Illumina Assembly) | ecosystem: Environmental > Aquatic > Marine > Subtidal zone > Sediment ... | reverse complement strand
TGCCGGAACCGGTAAAATTGCTCGCGCCCCCCGGGATCAGCGACAACCTGTCCTTAGACAAGAGTAAGCTGCATGTATCATGGTTGAGCCTGAAAGGTGCCGAATTCTATCGTTACCAGTTGGCAAGCGATGAGAAATTTGACCAGGTCAACGTTGACGGCAGCACCGAGAACAGTGAAATTCGCCTGGATGAGCTGTCGCCCGGGCAATATTACCTGCGGGTCAGAGGGGTAGATCAGTACGAGCTGGAGGGATTGGACTCGACAATTGGAAGCTTTGTGATTCAGGAGCCTGTCGTCAAGGAATTCAGCATCTGGAGCATCATAATACCGGTTGGGCTCTTATTAATCGGCCTGTGAACCTGTTAAAAACCAGTGGCGATCACGCGGGTGTAGTCGAACACTTCGTGCTGGTTGCTTTACTGGCATTCGTTTCCGGCCTGTTTATTCATAATAGTTTGCTATGGCGTTGGGATAACCTTTTGTACGACGCCCAGTTGTCATTCTGGACGCGGTCAGTTTCTGATGAAATCATCATTATCGCCATTGATGACGAAAGCCTGCGTGAGCTGGGACGCTGGCCCTGGTCAAGGTCAATCCATGCCAGCCTGATTGAAAAACTCGAACTCGAATCACCCCGCGCTATCGGGCTGGATATAATTTTCAGTGAGCCAGATGCCGGCAACCCGGAGGCCGATGTATTGCTCGCACGAGCGCTACGTGCGAGCGGTAAAGTTGTGCTGCCTGTTTTCATGTCCCGGAAAAGCAATAATTCGGTTCCGATAGAAGCTTTACCCTTACCCGAGTTTGCCGACAGTGCCGCGGCACTCGGCCATGTTCACCTGGATATCGGTGCGGATGGAATTGCGCGCAGGGTATACCTGCGCGAGGGAATCGGTGAACCTTACTGGAAGCACTTCAGCCTGGCATTGTTGAGTATTACCGATGCTGCTGCCGAGCTCGAGCTTGAAGTCAATATTGTCGAGCAACAGGAGCAGTATTCGTCAATGCAATGGTATAGAGAATACCCATTCCTGATCCCGTTCGCCGGCCCACCGGGACATTTTCGCCAGATCGGTTATTCGCAGGTCATGTCAGGGCAATACGCGCCAGGGCTGTTCAAGGACAAAATTGTATTAATCGGAACCACGGCAAAGGGTTTGAGCGATGCCCTGCCGACACCCCTGTCGGGTGATAGCGGGCGTATGCCCGGGGTCGAGATTATTGCAAACATCATCGATTCAATACTCAATAATTTACGTATTATCGAGCTGGATACACCCTGGTTGATATTGATCACGGCCTTTTTCGTGGCCCTGCCCATGCTGATCTACCCTTACCTGAACCCGGCCAGCACTTTACTGGCGTTGTTCAGCATTGTCGTCGGCACCCTGGTCCTGGTGGCCCTGTTATTGTGGCTTTTCAAGATATGGATTCCGGTATCCACGATACTGCTTTTCCAGTTTTTCACTTACCCATTGTGGAGCTGGCGCAGACTGGTGCTCGCAATGCGCCACATTAATATCGAGTTGAACCGACTTTCAGCCACGCAGAAAGCATTGAGTATGCGCGGGGAACGGAATCTTAGCGATGAGATGAGGTTTATTAACCTGTTCATCCCGCTCGAAGGTTGGGTGCTGCAGGATGAAAATGGCTCGAAACTTATCGCCGAGGGCTTGCCACCCGTTTGCAATTTGAGTCAATTGGCACCCGAGGGCTGGACCCTCGATGGCAGCAACTACTGGGCCCAGGTAGGCTACAACAACAAGCCCTGCAGGCTGGGGTTGAGTATCGGGTCAGATGTGTTGATTACCAATGATGAAATGCGGTTGTTAGACAGCCTGATTAATGCACCCTGGGAGGCTGAGGCACCGCAAAGCTCGTACATTGAGGATGTTCTGCAGTCGAAAATTAAGCAGGTGCAGGCCCTGGGTGGCGAATATGAAGAGCTCAGACGGATCATTGATGACAGCTTGTCCGGCATGGCCGATGGTTTGCTGATATGCAGTAGTCGAGGCCAGGTAATGCTGTCCAACCATCGGGCCGGATGGTATTTATATGATGACGACAATGCCAATATTAATGGCGAATCATTGATTCATGCAGTAGAACATATCCGCCTGAAACAAGGAGCGAGCTGGACGTCCTTGTTGCAACAGGTAATGTTCAGGTATGAACGCGTACTCGCACATGCACGGCATGAAACCGGGCGTGAGCTTATGATAGAGATCAGCCCGCTGAAAATTATCGGCGATGTGTTTGATGGTTTTGTTGTCAATTTTTCGGATATCAGCTTGCTGAAAGCCAGCGAAGAGAAGCGCAACGAGACGCTTAATTTCCTGTCGCACGACCTGCGTTCACCCCTGTCATCGATGATTGCACTGATCGAGCTGGCAAAAAACAAAAGCAGTGTCGATGAAATGCATTCCATGCTGGACAGCATGGATACAACTACGCATAAAACGCTACACCTTGCCGAGCAGTTTTTACAACTGTCACGTGCTAATACCAGTGAGCATATTAATTTCTACGACATTGACTTTAACAGCGTGGTATTGAATGCAATCGACCAGATCTGGGCCCTGTCGAACAAGGCGCAAGTTACCATCACCCACGAATTTGACCATGACGAATTATGGACACATGCCGAACCTGATTTGCTGGAACGCGCAGTACTAAACTTGTTGTCCAACGCAATAAAACATAGCACTGCCGGCGGCAGTGTCAGGGTCACGGTGAAACTTAAAGAAAACAAGATCTGCTGCTGCGTTATCGATCGGGGTTCAGGTATTCCCGGCAGGGAACTGCCGCACCTGTTCGAGATGTTCAGGCGAACCCGCGGCAGCGGCGTTGAACGTAAATATGGTATCGGTCTCGGTTTGGCTTTTGTCGATGCAGTAGCCCGGCGTCATTCAGGATACGTGGATGTGGAAAGCGAGCTCGGCCAGGGTTCCAGCTTTTGTTTGAAAATTCCAAAACTGGAACTGGTTGATGATCTGAACGAGGAAGAGTGAGCAAGTTCAGGTAATTAAATCTGTGTAACTCCCTGTTACCAGCCTGGCCAGTTACACAGAAATAATTACCGGGCGGCCCCTAAGCCTCCGCTGTGTCTCGTTCGACCTGATTTGGCCGAACATAACGCAACTTATCCTGGATTTCCTTAAGCTTGCTCCATTCGCCATTGTTCGCAAGTCTCGCCTGTAACGACCAGCTTTCGGGAGTCGCCAGGCGGTATCGCGGACCCGCCGCATTAAGAATAGCCTTAACGGACGATAGCTCGGCTACTGAAAGCTGTTGCCAGGTATCAATCCCTGCGTTACCTAACAACACTTCGATCTTGGGACCGATGCCTTCCACGATTTTAAGATCATCCTGTTTGTATCTGGCAAAGCCGCTTTTCCTGCCCTGGTACATCATGTTTTCCAGCTTGGATACACCATCAATCTTTTGCAAATTGATGAGATCGTCTACCTTACCTGCAGCCGCCAACTTTACTTGCTCGAGCCAGATTGTCGGATCGATAATTTGGTACCTGTTGCCGTACTTACCCAGAATGTCTTTCAACTCCGGCACCGTTTTAGTGGCCAATTGCGACCAGGTTGAGATTCCATTTTCATTTAATACCGATTCCATTTTCGGCCCGATGCCTTCAATAATCTGCAAATTATCGGGTTTGATACTGGTATAAAACTCTTCTTCATTAGCGCCGCCAACAGCATGCGTGGCGGTTAAAACGGGTTGCGTCCTACCCTCGTTGTCGCCGACAGTAGAAGCGGTCTTAAGAGCAGCCCGGTTGTATAATTTCCGCTTTATAAACCTGGCGATCAGGTAACCGACAACGAAACACAGCAGCAGTAAAAATATGGATTGCAAGAGGAAGATGCTCACGACGTTTCTCCCTTTCGAACGTTAGATGAAAAGCCCATGACGATTCCAAATAGAAACGCCAGTACCAGCCAGATAAACAGTTTTGAAAATAAATACGTCATTGTCTCTACTCCTAAGTTATTTGTGTTCTAGTTTAAATTCGATTCTACGATTCTGCGTTCTGCCTTTGTCAGTATCGTTAGATGCAACGGGTTGGCTCTCGCCATAGCCAACACTGCTAATCAATCCCAGATCGACATCCGCCTTAACAAAATAGGCCTTAACGGCATCCGCCCGCTTTTGGCTTAGAGCCAGGTTATATCGATCTTCACCTACGCTGTCTGTGTGTCCGGCGATGGTTAACCCATTGTCTGTAACCACCTCGTTACACTCTTCTTCGAGTAGGATAATAATTTGATTTAGTAAGGAATGACTGCCCGCCTGCAGTTCAGCAGTATTGGAAGCGAACAGTATCCTCTTATCCTTCATCTGGCTATCGAGCTTCGATTGGCAGGCCATAACCTCGGGATCTTCGGGGAAGTTAATGACCTGGGATTTAGCTGCGCTCCCAGGCTCAACCACTGCAACGTTGACATCAAGATAACTACCCAACAGTTTTCTGGCGCCGTTGACCAGTTTCAATCGCTCTCCATGTGATTCGACTTGAGCGGTTAACTGGCTCTCGCGGTCAGACATTTTGAGATGCGCAGACTTCGTACTTACAAGCCTGGGTAAGAACCCGGTGGTGGCATCGAGCCAGTTTGCCGTTTTAACCTCGCCACTGACGATTAGCTCATTGGTGACGTTATCATTGCCGTAGGTTTCATTGGCAGCATTAACAACCGTATCGATAGATGCCTGCGACTCCAGTCGTCCGCCAAGCGAAATTCTTCCATTACGTTGCCTTATCGAAAGTTCTGATGATGATGAAGACGGATTAATATCGACTTGATCATGTACCACGCGAACACCGTAAACGCCCTCAACCATTTCGATTGCAAGATCACGTGATTCCGCAGATGGCGCATTTCCGGTCAGCAAGACATCGCGCCCCCTTCCAGTCAGTTCGACCGATATCCAGTCAATATTCTCGGCATTCATATACTCAATCACTCGGGCCCCTATATCTGATTCTATTGATTTCTGCTCAGAGAAAACCATAAGCAAACAGAGCAGCGCCAGCCCGGATAAAGTGATGAACCACCAGGTTCCACCAGCCAGACCAGTCCATCTTGTATTTGGATTGCTTGACATTCTTTGTCCCTTCTTAAAATTCGATACTAAAGTTTCCTGAGCCACATTCACTTGAATGCATCTGCTCCAATTGCGGGCATGGTACCTGAATTTGGCGCGACATTTGAAGACCGGTCCAGATTTAACAAACATTTAACAAACCGGTCATCGCGTTCAAATGTAACCAATTGTTAATTATGGCTTGCAGGCATTGTCTATTGTTTTTGCCTTTCCTATAGTGCCCGCGAGACAAGAAGCTCTGCTTGCTTTGTGTCCTTTTATTAATCGCGGGGAAGTCAGATGGACTTTATAAACGAATGTTTCAACGAACACGATGGTGCTCTTGTCGAGCAGCTGAAAGACGCAGGTTTTTCATCCTATCGAGCCTGGAGATTTCTGCCCGAGGCAGCATCAGGTATTTTAGATTCTACCCGGGGTAGCGGCGTAGATCAGATAACCGAAAAACTGATGACGGGTGCTCCATCCGAGTTTTTAAGTTCAGTCAATGTAGCAGTAATAGCCCGGAAACTGGGCATGTCTTCTGACCAGGTGACAAAAGGTCTTGCAGTTATTACACCTGTTCTAGCTCAAGCGCTGTCACAAAAAAGCAATAGCATGTTCGGTTCGATGAATTCTGCTTCGATGACTTTTTTAGTACCGGGGTTGTACAGGCAATTCGGCTGATTCAGTTCGAAATTGCTTACTTTTTAAAATTTTACTTAACATTATGGGAGAGACAAAAATGTCTAGAAGTATCCAGGATATAGAAGGAATCGGTCCGAAGTATGCACAGCTGCTAAACCAGGCAGGAATTAGAACAACGGGTAAGTTGCTCGTAGCGGGTGGCAACCGGGCCGGCCGCCGGTCACTGGCAGAGAGAACCTCTATCAATGAGAAAAACATATTGAAGTGGGTGAACATGGCCGACCTGTTCCGCGTCAAAGGTGTTGCCGGCCAGTTCGCAGAGCTTCTCGAAGGTGCCGGTGTTGATACGGTAAAAGAACTGCGTAATCGCAATGCCGATAATCTTGCTGAAAAGATGGCTGAAGTGAATAAAAAGAAGCGTCTTTGCAAGGTATCACCCGGCACAAAAACCGTAACCAATTGGGTATCCCAGGCGAAAAAAATGGCGCCGATGGTGACTTACTAATTTGGTTGCAAAGTGTATTGCAGTGGATATTTATCCGCTGTACTCACGAATGAAACGGTGAGGCTCAGGCCTAACAGACCGGGCCTCACCGAATCATCGCAAACCAACCGGCATTCCGACACGGAATACCCGGTTTTCAAAACCAGGGGAATCCAAAATGAACGAATACATAAATAACCTCACAGAAATGCTTGGACCAGCAGCATCAGGAAAACTGGGCCATGCCCTGATCGGACTATTGATTCTTATAGTCGGGCTTTTTGTCGTCAAAATTGTTGCCGGTATCATTACGAGAATGCTTAAAAAGGCCGATTTGTTATATCGCACCAATACCGATGGTTCAGTCACCGACCTTGCATCACCCATCGCATCTTTAATCAAAGCGATATTGACAATCTTCATTCTGATGCTTGTGCTGGAACATTTCGGGCTGACCGATGTATTGGCGCCCTTAAAGGATCTGGTGACTGAAATAACCGGCGCATTACCCAATATTATCGGCGCAGGAATCATTATGTATGCCGGCTGGATTATCGCGAAAATCGTATCTCAGCTGGTAACGGCCGCGCTTGGTAAATTTGATCAGAAACTGGCTGAAAAGACTGGCAACGATGACATAAAAGTGTCTGCCTTTGGCGGCGCACTTGTATTGATCGCGATTTTATTGCCCATCATTGTCTCCGCGCTGGGAGTATTGAACATCCCGGCGATATCAGTACCGGCATCTGCAATGATCGAAAAACTGATGACCGCGGTACCGAATATCATTGGCGCCGCTATCATTCTGCTGGTTGCCTACCTGGTCACCAAGTTTGTCATACACATGTTGAACACGCTTCTCGAGGGCATGCACGTCAACGCATTACCGGAAAAAATCGGTGTTCAAAACATGTTCAGCGAATCATTTACGGTAACACGTCTTATCGGAGCGGCTATCATGTTTTTTGCGATGCTGTCGGCATCGACAGCAGCCATCAACCTGCTGGGTATCGATGTAATCTCAGCAATCTTTGCCAAGGTTATCGAGTTCGGTGGTGGCATCCTTATCGGCAGTATTATTCTCTTTGTGGGTTATTTCCTGAGCAACCTGGCACATACAAAGCTAGCGGCAAATACCAGTCCTGTGATCGCAAACATAGCGCGCTTCGCCATACTGGGGCTGGTACTGGCTATGGGCCTTAAATCAATGGGATTAGCCGATCACATCGTAAACATGGCTTTTGGATTTACCATCGGTGGGGTTGCGGTCGCAACAGCACTCGCATTCGGCCTCGGTGGAAAAGACGCGGCTAAGACCGTTACGGATAACTGGGCTTCGCGGATAATTAAAAATAAACGGTAAAATTCGTGTTTTTGTTATTCTTCAAAAAGCGTGACACACATCAAAGCGTCAACGCAAAGTGTTGTGTTAAACAACGACTAGATGTCTTGATCAAAGATGGCTCACGGGCCGGAGAGATTTAACACGGGTTTAACAATCCGGATCTTCGAGCTTGGTATTATAGCGTTAACTTAATTAATCAAAGGTTTAAAAATGAACAAGTTATTTATAGTTGTAGCAGTATATTCGATCACATTAGTTGCAGGCTGCAGCTCTTCGAGTGAGCAGTTTGGCAGCAACCAGAGCGAATACGAGGCAGAAATTAATGCTCGTAACATGGAACTCGATGCGCGCAACAAGGAACTCGAAGCGCGCAACCGCGAACTTAATGCACGTGACCAGGAAATCGCCGAGTTAAAAATGCAGCTGGATCAAAGCCAGCAGGCGTCTATGGCACCTGCCAGCACTGATTCCGAGCAGGCAAGTCAATCCGGTGCGATCATGAAAACCAGCTTGTTGCCACCAAAGGCCAAATCCGGTCAATGTTTTGCGCGGGTTTACACTCCACCCTCGTATAAAGCCGGAACCGAAAAAATTCTTAAAACAGATGGCTACGACGAGGTGATCATTACACCCGCTGTCTATCGTTCGGAGCCAAAAACGGTTTTGGTTAAAGAAGAAACAGAAGCCCTGGAGATCATACCTGCTGTGTATGGCTGGAAAGAGGAAAAGGTGCTGGTCAGTCCGGAAATTACCGAGTTAAAAATCGTACCGGCAGTTTATGAAACGGTTGAAGAGCGGGTTCTCGTTAAGCCTGCGCACTCGGTCTGGAAAAAGGGCACGGGGCCTATCACCAAAATCGATGAGACCACTGGTGAAATCATGTGCCTGGTAGATATTCCCGCTGAATACAAAACGGTCAAGAAACGCGTTCTGAAAACAGCGGAAACCACAAAACCGGTTGTCACCAAGAAGGCAGTTTACAAGACGGTCAAAACACGTGTTGTTAAAGAACCCGCCCGTACCGTAACCAGGAAAGTTCCCGCAGTCTACGATACCGTTTCGGTACAGAAGCTGGTCAAGGCGGCAAGCACATCGAAAATCAGTAATCCTCCAGTTTTTGAGACCGTGAGCACAAGCTACAAAGTCAGTGATGGCTACCTGAAATGGGCACCGATTTTATGTGAAACCAACGTAACCGGCGACATTGTCAGCCAGCTTCAACAAGCACTGAATAATAAAGGCTACGAGGCGGGACCGGTCGATGGTATCTATGGCGCAAAGACAACCAGCGCGGTTCAAAAATACCAGCGCGATATTCAAATTCCTGGTGATGGCCAGTTGACTATCGAACTGGTTGAAGCACTGAAGATCAAGTATTAAGCAGTATCAGCTACGCAATTATCCTGGTTGCTGCCGCCCGCATTTTTACCGGGAGGCCGCAACCAGCGATTGTAACTAAAAGGGGAAATAGTAATGAGCATGATGAGTGAATTTAAAGATTTTGCGATGCGCGGCAACGTGGTCGACATGGCGGTGGGTATCGTCATCGGCGGCGCCTTCGGTAAAATCGTGTCTTCCTTTGTTGCCGATGTGCTGATGCCACCCATTGGCTTGTTGATGGGCGGCGTGAATTTTAGTGACCTGGCAATCATGCTAAAGGATGCCGTTGGTGAAGCGGCCCCGGTGATGATCAAGTACGGATCCTTTATTCAAACCGTTATCGATTTTATCATCATTGCGTTCGCCATCTTCCTTGTCGTCAAGGCGATGAATTCGACGAAAAAGGAAGAGGAAGCACCCGCGCCTGAGCCGGAGCCAGAACCAGCTCCCAGCAACGAAGAAATGCTGCTGGGCGAGATCCGCGACCTGCTGAGAAAATAATCTCATGGAATACGCTCGAGCCATCACCGCAATGACGGATGGCTCGAGCACTCTACAACGCCAGGGTTCTTCGCATAATTAAAAACACGAGTTCCGGAAAATAAAACCCAACCCCCCGTCGTGAATATTGAAATGTGGATTAAAATCACCACTTATGTCCACGATGCATAACTTGTTTAAACGAATACCCCTGTCTTTATTGATCGTGCTATCTCTCACGCTGGGATTGGCTCCTTTCACACCTGAACCGCATCTATGGGAAAAACTCAAGATGCTGGCTTCGGGTGAACTCACCGAACTCCTCGACATTTTTGATTTATTGCTCCATGGAACACCGTGGTTATTACTGATCACCAAGCTTTTTTTGCCGCTAACTGGTAAATCGGAAGTATGAACTTGAGTGTCAGCTAACGGGAAAGCAGACGCTGAAATCCCATCGACGAACGTCGGAGATCGACCCAAAGCAGAGGCTCTGGGAGCATGTTGTTGCAAATCATCGTCGGCAGAAAATCTAATCTTTTTAAATTCTTTAACCTACAATATTTACTGCGCGCACAGAAATCCCATCTTTAATATGTGACCATTTCATGCTGATTGTGCCGCAGGGCCTGGATTTCGACTAACGCCTCTTTATCACGAAATACGTGACCGTTACGATGAATTGTTTGTTTTAAACCATCAGAAAATCCAGCAATATTCAACGAGTTGAGCCCGTCTCATGACATAATCGGGCAAATTGGACACTAGCGGAACTGGATATATTCGGATGCTCCGCGCTTCCATTTTGCTTGTCTTGCCAGGGACTGGTGCGATTACCTGGCTAATCAGGGTGACACAGGTGAATAAAACCGCCTTAATTGTTGATGATTCCAGATCTGCGCGCGTCGTGCTCAAACGCGTTCTCGAAACACATGACCTCGATGTTGATACCTCGGAGTCGGCAGAAGAAGCACTCGACTACCTCATCGACAATCGCCCCGACGTTATCTTTATGGATCACCTCATGCCTGGCATGGACGGATTCGAGGCAGTATCAGCCATAAAGAGAAATCCAGAAACGGCGACCATTCCGATCATGATGTACACCTCCAAGAAAGGTGAAGTATACGTCGGCCAGGCTCGTGCCCTGGGCGCTGTTGGCGTGTTGCCGAAAGAGGTCGCGCCTGTCGAAGTTTCCAAAGTGTTGAAGTCATTACATATCATTGGTGATGAAAAGCAGGAACAGTTAGGCGAACAAGCGCCGGCGACCAACGAAACCAGCGGCGAGTTTGCTGCACTCGAGGCAGCGGATCAGAATCTCAGAATTCTCATTCAGGACTTGTTTGAGCAGCAACGGGCAATCATTCACCGCGACATTCTCGATAGCTACGAAGCCATCTCCACACGGATTGCCGATGAAATCCGACCGTCGCCAGCGGAAGAAACCGACGAATTGCCGATACCGGACGAGAAAGCATCACCGGGATTCATGCATTTCGCCACGGTAGTGCTGACTGTTACCACAATCATCTTTGCATGGCTTTACTGGCAAACGGGACAAAGCTTGCAAGAAATTCAGTCGCAAAACAACGAGTTGCAGGGGGCCCTTGAATCCCAGCGCATTTCCAACGCGGAAGAGTTGCGGCGAGCCCTCGAATCTCAACGCATTTCCGACGCAGAGGATTCGCTGCAGGTACTGGAGCAGATTGGTGACTTTCAACAGTCACTGGACGCCATGTACGCTGTGACTATCAGCAGTCTCGAATGGGGTGCCAACCAGGCAGTGGAGTATCATTTTGGCGATCAGCCCCTCGGCGACGACAGGTTAAAAGTTGTCGAACAATTGACTGATCAGTTACTGGCGATCGACTTCTCGGGGGTGGTGCGCATCGAAACACATGTCGCGAACTACTGTCTGAAGGTCACCGGATCGGATGGTTACGTACCCGCCGAAGACCTGATGGCAGCAGACTGCGACAGGATTGGCGTTACGCCGGAGGAGGCTTATGGGATAGGTCTTGGTCAATCCGTCGCGTTCGCCAACTTCATTCGACTTGCCAATCGGCGATCCGGCAGGGAGATTCGCTACGAAATCGTTTCGCTCGGAAATACCGATCCGCTGCTGGACTATCCGGCGACAACCGATGGCGTTTCCGCCAATGCCTGGAATCGAATCGCTGCGGTGAATAATCGAGTGACGATTTCCGTTATCCCTGACAACTAATTGCGGATGTCGAGTTCTCTATTAGGCATCGTTTTCGTGGTGATGCTTTTCGATGATTTCCTGCTGTGCTCATTGACCGGTCGTCTTTGTGACTCCCTCGACGACGGCGCCTTCTTTGAACACAATTGCTTCTCCGGTAACAGAGCCGGTGGTCTTTAACCGTGCCACTAAAATTAAGTTAACCGACGCCGTAATTAGCAGGCGCGCATAAAAAAGGGCCGGTGACAAATTTATCACCGGCCCTTTGTTTTTATAAAGCGCGAAACCAGGCGCTAGTTAGGTCCGCTAAAACGCGAAGTATCTTTGTCTCCGGGCGCGTAAGATCCCGGTAATTTATCCTCTTGTCTGCGGTCCTGGCGGATACTCGAAAGCTCCTGTTCATGATTGAACAGTAATTCCAACGCAACTTTATAAGTTCTGAACGCCCGCTCGTATCGTTCCTGGTCCGGGTACAGGGTGTTGATGTATTCCATCAGCAACGCGGTCGGCAGTCCCACCAGCGAGCTGACGATCGCCACGGAAGCACCTGCCTTGATATCTCCCCCCTGGCTCAGCGCCAGGTAGAATCCCGCGAAGGTTCCGATAATCCCGATCAAAATGATCATGAAGGGTGACCGGCCCATGAGGCCACCAATCGCCTCCGAGTCGAAAATCCTGAAGGTCGTGCCAAAGTGCGGATTTCGGTCGAGTGCGATCCGGCTGATCATTTCATAATCCGGCGCGTTGCCATAGCCCTGGTCCTTCACCTCGTTGGTCGTCAGTTCGATGATCGCTTCGGTGCCTTCCACCATATCGAACCAGCGATCGAGTAGCTTCGGTTTCTCACCGGTGACCAGGTTTTTTTCCACCAGGTCTTCCTGGGTTTTATCCAGCAGAATGTTCGCCTTGGTATCGAGATGATGTGACTGGAGCTTGAGCTTTTCCGCTTCCTTGATCTTGGCCCGCAGTTCCTCCAGGTAGGGATCCTTGCCCGAATACAGCGAAACGGGAATGGCAAGTTGGGAAGTCGACAGTGTCGGGTCGAAGTTGGCGGCCAGGGCCACCTCGGCCTGCCCCCGCACACTGTCTACGTAGGACAGATCCGAAGGCGTCGTCTGCACTTTCTTGTATTCGAAAACCGCGTAATAGAACGCAGTCGCGAACCGGTTGAGCGACGCGATCTTGTAATGCAAACCGAACTTGAAAATACAGAATACGATGAAGCAACCGAAGATACCGCCGATAAACATTCTTCCGATCATCTGGTTGGTAAGCTGCGCATCGAAAACGAACACGAAATATCCTGCTGTCACCATAATTGCTAAAAATATATACTTAAACATTGTTATTCCTCAATCCGTAACGCGGATCAAAATAGAGTTTTACTCTTCCGAATATAGTCGGAATTCCAAAATAGACGCTTGTTCTTTCTTACAGTCGTACTCGAGACATTTTGCCTTTTGTCCGACCAGGTCAACCGGCACCGGTGTTGCGGTTCGATATCCCAGCGAGGCAATACCCAGGTCCGCCTTCAACTGGGCCCGATACTCGTAATCGCCCATTTCTTTACTATCGAAAATAAAGTTATACATGGCGAGCGCACGATCGTTGCTCAGTTTCATATTGTATGCATATGCCTCTTCCCCTTCGGCAGTGGTATCGTTGAGGTCGAAATAGCGGCCTCGAAAGATAGGTGATGTCATGCCGTTGATTTTGAGCGACTCGACCTGTTTGGCTGCACCCTCATGTTCGTAAATGCTTTTCGCATACTTGGGAATCATGACCCGGAGTAAATCTTTCATGCTATCCGAAAGCTCGTAAGATCCCCGTACGAAATAGGATTCCTGAAAGTTGATCCTGACCTTGCCGGTCTTTTGGTCGATGGCCACGGTTCCGCCTTCATCGTCCTTGAAGTTTTCGAGGAGATTGTCGACGATCTGTTCCCTGGCTTTCTCTGCCAGTTCCTTGGCTTTCTTTGCCTCGAGAAACGGCGCCATCTCCGCATCTTTCTCTGCTTCAAGCATGGCTAGCTGATCAGCCAACTCGTCCGCGTGTTCCTGCTCGACTTCTGCTTTTGCCTGGTCTTTAGCTGTCGCGGCCGCTGCTGCCGCAGCTTTCTCGGCTTCTGCTTCAGCCTCCTTCCTGGCCTGGTCCGCGGCTGCTTGGGCCGCTGCTTCTGCCCGCTGTTGTTGCTTCTCAGCCTCTGCTTGCGCTGCCGCCTCGGCTTCTGCCTCTGCCTGCTGCCTGGCTGCCTGCGCTGCTGCCTCGGCCTCCGCCTCTGCCGCTGCTTGTGCAGCTGCCAGTTCACGTGCCTTTTGTGCCTCAAGCTTGGCTTGCTGGGCCGCTAGCTCGTTCGCGAGCGCCTGTTCAGCCTCTGCTTGTGCCTGCTGCCTGGCGTTCTCTGCGGCTGCTTCCGCGGCAGCTTTTGCCTCTGCCTCACCAGCTGCTTGCGCCGCTGCCAGTTCCTGCGCTTTTTGCGCATCGAGCTTGGCTTGCTGAGCAGCCAGCTCGCTCGCGAGTGCCTGTTCAGCTTCTGCCTGTGCCTGTTGCCTGGCTGACTTTGCAGCTTCTGCCGCCGCGGCCTCTGCCGCCGTCACTTTCTGTGCTTCCAGTTCAGCTTTTTGCTGTGCCAGGGCGTCGCTTTGTTCCTGTTCCGCTTTTGCCAAAGCCTGTTGTTTGTCCTGCTTTATCTGTTCAGCTTCCGCGGCTGCTTTTGCCAATGCCTGTTGTTTTTCCTGCTTTATCTGTTCGGCTTCAGCCGCTGCTTGCGCCAATGCCTCTTGTTTTTCCTGTTCAATCTGCCTGGCTTCTCTCGCTGCCTGCGCTTCCTGCTCGACCCGTTGCTGTTTTAACTGGGCTACTTGCTGTTGTTTCTGTTGTTCGAGTTCTGCCTGCTGCTTGGTCATTTCCTGAACTCGCTGCAACTCGACTTGAATGAGCGCCTGCTTGGTACTTTCAAGTTGCGCTTCCTGGGCCGTAACAGTTTGCTCATATTCCTGTTTAGCTGAAGATAGTTCTGATTCCTTTTGCTGCCGCAGTTCAGCAGTCTTCCGCTCCAGTTCCTGTTGCTTTTCTGCTTCCAGCTCAGCTTTTTGCCTTTCCGCCTCTTGCTCTTGCTCAAGTTCGAGTTTGGCTAAGAGGCGTTCATAATCCTCTGCAGCCTGGCTTTGTTGCGCGGCTAACATTTCGGTAAATTGTGTGACTAATTGCTGCGCTTTCTGCTCTCGCTCTGCCTCGATTTCCTCTAATGACTTGGCGGCATTTTTTGCCAGCATCTCTCGACGTTCCTGCCTCGATTTTTCGTCTCCCTCCATCTGATCCTGCAGTTCCTCGAAATCTTCAACAATCTGGTCTATCGTCTCCTGGCTTTTTTCCTGTGAGGCGATGATTTCATCGCTCGAGTAAATCATGAAAACAATCGCCAGCACGGCGAACAGATCGATCATAGGAATCAACGCGTCGATAGTTTTCGACCGATTCGAATCAGTTTTAGTGAAGAACATGAGCTAAATTTCCGGTGTTTTCGTAGAGCGTGAACAATTTTCGTAAATCTTGATTAATAATAGGACAGATTTACAAAAAACCACGGATAATTTCGGGTTCACGTCATAGTTGCTGAAAAGGGCGGATCACGCCGGGGGGCCTCGCTCTCCGCTCAGCTTGATCTTAAGGCCGAATTCAACAACAAGCGATAAATCAATCCTGAAAACTGAATGAGGCAACGATGGCTGAAACACTGGTAGAACAATTGCACTTTTCAAAAGACGAGCTTATGGCACGCCTGGCTCAAACCAGGAAAACCCTTGTTGCACGAGGCCTTGATGGGATTTTGTTGTTTCGCCAGGAAAGTATGTATTACCTCACCGGTTACGACACTGACGGTTTTGTCCTGTTCCAAACCCTGTTTCTGGGGGTCGACGGCCAGTTGACATTGGTCACACGCTCGGCTGATCGCGTCCAGGCAGCCTATACGTCAATCATCCAGGATGTTCGCATCTGGGTAGATTCCGGGTCACAAAACCCGGCCACGGACGTGAAAAATATGCTCGATAGTCATGGTATACGCGGCAAGAAACTGGGAGTCGAGTACGATGCCTACGGCCTGTCGGCAAAACGTGGAAAAATGCTGGATCAGGAACTTGCCGACTTCTGCCAACTCATCGATGCTTCAGACCTGGTTAGATTACAGAGAATTCGTAAGTCGCCCGCCGAGCTGGAATATATGCGGGAAGCCGGGCGCATCTGCGACGCAATGCGTGACGAGGCCATACGACTTTCGGTGCCCGGTGCGTTCGAGGGTGATATCCGGGGTGCGATGCACGCCATCAACTGGTCGAGAGACGGGGATCCACCCGCTCATGTCTGGCCGATGGGTAGCGGACCATCTGCCTTGTTAGTGCGTTACAAGGCGGGTGGTCGGCATATCAGTAACAGCGACCAGATGTTTCATGAATTCGGTGCATCTTATCGTCACTACCACGCTGCAATGACACTCACCGTGATAACGGGTAAACCAGATTCATCACATACAGAAATGTTTTCGGTATGCCGTGCAGCGCTCGAGGCCTGCGAAGAAAAACTGAGGGCGGGTAATACCGTTGGCCAGATATTTGAGGCACACCGCCAGGCTTTTATCACGGGTGGCTTCGCCGACAGCTATCTTAATGTTTGCGGATATACGATGGGGGCTATGTATCCGCCAACATGGATGGAAGATCCCCTGATTCGCGAGGCCGATCCCATGGTACTTGAGCCAGGTATGGTCTTCTTTATGCACATGTTGATGGTTAACCGGAAACGCGGACTGATGATGTCCCTGGGTGAACAGGCGATCGTCACTAATGAGGCCTGTGAAATTATCACCCATGCTCCCAGGACTCTGCCAGTAAACGGTTAATACGTTGTGCACCTGGCCAGAATTGTCGTTTATGATTGTGCCTCCTGATTTTTATTTTTGAACTGTCTACTTCACCGCGGTAAAAAGGCCCCAGCGTTGATCGCCCGCCTTTGAGCGTTCGATTTTTTGCCGCCAACTATCTAACAACTTCTCGCGTACTGACGCCTCCAGCCCGGCTTCGGCGATGCGAGCCGTCTCGGCCTGCAATAATTCGGTGAAACGCGCGCTGATATCCTCTGCGCTCACACTCGTGAAACCAGCGCCCTCGATTAGCCCTGCATAGGCTTCCGGGGTGTGTAAGTCGTACTCGCGGTCACGTACATAATCGGTGAATTCGTCCGACCACGGTTTGGGACCGCAACAATAATCGGTGAACAGCAATCGCCCGCCGGTGCGTAACGCGGCATGTAAAACCGAAAACAGGCGGGATTTATCGTGGATGTGTAAAAACACGTCGCGACTGTAAATCGCGTCATAAGAATCTTCGCAGTCGAGCTTCAGGCAATCCTTCCATTCGAGATTAACCTGCCCGGCGAGGCCGTAGGCTGCCAACTTGCGATTAGCCATTTCCAGCATGTTTTTCGACAGGTCGATGCCGTCGACCTTCAGGTCGAACTCGCGCGCCATGACGAACGCGCTGCCACCAAGCCCGCAACCGACATCGAGTACCCTTGATCCCGGCGCAAGCCCCAGGCGCCCGATCATTTCGCGCGCCAGCGATTTACCGCCGGGGCTGACGAAATCCTCGCCGTAGACTTTCTCGTACTGCAATATTGACTCAGTTTGATATTGCGCCGAATCCAGAAAGTCCTGGGTCACGTTGTTTGAGCTCGCCATCTGCTATCTTTATTGGGTTTATGGCCTTTTGTTTACTAAGCCGAAATCGATAGTTATTTTCGAACAGTATATCTGTTTCCACGAATCGCCAGTTACAGGCCAGCCTGCAACTGACGTGCCGGGTCCAGCGCCCGACCATGCTTGCGGATCTCGAAATGCACGTGATAGCCGGTCGCGTTGCCAGAATTGCCGACCGTTGCGATCGTCATTCCCTGTTGAACACGCTGGCCTTTTTGCACCATATTTCGTTGATTGTGCGCGTACGCGGTTTCAATGCCGGCGCCATGGTCGATTACAATCATGTGGCCATAGCCGCGATTATACCCCGAGAATTTTACCCTGCCCGCGGCAGCCGCACGAATCGGTGTTCCGCGTGGTGCACGCAGGTCAATACCGGCATGCAAACGTCCCCGGCGGCGACCAAATGGCGACGAAACATCTAGCCGGGCCAGCGGCCAGATTAAATCGGAGCGTCCCAACCGGTTGCCAGCCTTCGATTGATCCATCTCCGGCCTCTCGAGTTGGGCGTAATCGCTGTGCGGAGAACTGTCAGGTATTACAAGTCGCGTGCCAGGCTCTATATATAATGGATTAACCCAGGGATTGGCCTCGCGCAACTGCCCGGGAGTGACTTCAAGTGCGAAGGCGATGGAATAGATGTTGTCATCCGGTTTTACGATATAGTAATTTCGCGGCGACTGGTCGGTATATGGCTGAAACGGGGCGCAGCCGAAAACCATGATAATAGTTAATAATAAAAACGGAACTTTCAGCATAACTTACAGATCGACCATGATGCAGGAACGAGTGTAATTCGATCGTCCCGATTATAGGTGAACATTCACTTAATCCGTCGAAATCGAGGGACGGTATACTTTTCTCGGAATTACGCAGTTTTTACCTTCGATCTCTGAACTTCTTGTTAATCGTTGTCTTCGGGCCATAATTTCGTGCCCGGATGGAACTGCGACCAGGCAAACCAGAAGGACTGGTGTCCACCGAGATCCTTACCGGTGACGTCGACCGCGCGAATCCCGCCTCCGTCCCTGATAAGGCGGATATTCTCGAAAGCGATCGACTTACCTTCTGCAAGCTGGTCGCGGGCAGATGCCAGATGAAAGGCAACGGCGGTACCGGATTCGCTGAAGACGCCGAGCACTTCCTCCTGAACCGGCAGCCGCGGATCCACGTCGCCGATTGGAAAGATCGGGCCATCGGCATCGCGATTGTTGCGGAAATCGAAATTGCGCCCTAGTGCCAAAGCCTCGATCAGCACGCTGGTTTCCGGGTGAGCGGCCTTCCACTCGCCCCAGGTGGTGGTAACCACCCCGACCTGGTTCAATTCCAGGCCGATTTCGGCCAGCGGTCCCGAGACCGCGTGGCCGGTAAAGGTGTCGAACACCGAGAAGGTATTGACGTCGTACATGACCTTGTTTGACCGAATCAACAATCCCGAGGTGCGAAGTACCGGTCGCTCGACCGCTTTCGGAACCTCGTCTGTCAGATAGGCCTGGGCTGAGCCGCAAAGCGTGCAATACGGGATACCAAGCTGCCGTCCGCCGAGCGTATCGTTGACCATTTCCCGGACTTCCATGATACGTCGCGGATAGGCCCGGTAATCGCCATTGATGCCAATACCGAAAACGATGTCATCGTCGCTAAGCCAGGTAGCGGTTTTCGCGTCTGAAACCGGGGGATTGTCGGCAGCGGGAATGCAGTTGCACGGCTGATCGGTTTTACCGAACGGTCGATCGTCAATGAGCACGCCACCCCAGCTTACGTATCGCCATTCGATATCCCCGGGTACGAACAATCGAGCGATTCCCGGCAGTGCGAGGTCGTAAATGCCGCGCTTGAAATCGAGATAACGCGGTGGTGCGGGTATGTCCCAGGCGATCAGGTGATCGGTCATTGTTCTCCAGTGATCACCAGGTTCAACTCTGATATTGAGTAATTCGCTGGCGGCCGCAGCCAGAACTCTACTGAAGCTGGGATCCGAGACAATTCTCGCGAGATCGCTGATGAGCCAACCCAGACGCACATCGCCTGAGCGCACGATCACAGTCAGCGCCTCGGATTGCGCTACCCCCCAACCGCTGGTTCCGAGGTCACCGAAGGCTGTCTCAACAGCAATGCGGAGTTCGGAACTCAGCTCACCGACAGGGACTGGTGGTGCGTCACCGAAATCTCTCACGACACCCCGCGGGAGTTCCCATACCGTAGACGTATACACCGGATTTTCGCTTACAGCATCTGCCGCAATCGCGCTTACTCCGATCATTCCAATCGAGCCCACTAAGGCAGTGATTCGGAGTGAAGGCCGAAAAAATCGTGTAAAAATAACCGTCAACATGTGACCTACCTGTAATCAAATTACTTGGACGCCGCAATGCGAGCTTGGTTCCCATCTGAATGGCCGGGGCCGGCAGAACTGGTCTTGCGGGAGGCCTCGAAATCGATCAGTCCAACTATAAAGGTGGATAAAAATTTATGGGTCAAGCCCATTGGCCGACCCGCTGGTAAATGCTAGCATTCGCTCTCCGTTTTAGCCGGCCATTTCAAACCTTTATTCGACAACATGCGAGCCGTGATTTACACCCGTTATGGCGGACCCGAGGTGCTCAGCCTCGGCGAGATGGCACAGCCCGAGCCGGGCGATAACGAAGTGCTGATCGAAACGCGCGCCGCTGAAGTCACCAAGGCGGATACCGAGCTGCGTCGTTTCAAGTTCCCGGTCAAGTGGTTCTGGCTGCCGTTAAGGCTCGCCATGGGAATGCGTAAACCCAGGCGGCCCATCCTGGGCGGATATTTCTCGGGCGTGGTTACCGCCGTCGGCAAGGACGTCAGCCGGTTTAACCCGGGCGACGCGATTTTCGGCACCACCAATCTCCGCTTCGGCGCCTACGGCGAATACCTGTGCCTGCCCGAAAACTTCACCCTCGAGAAAAAACCGCACAATATCAGTTTCGAGCAAGCCGCGGCGGTGCCACTCGGCGCCCTGAACGCCATTCATTTCATGCGCAAGGCCCAGCTGCAGTCGGGCGAAAGCATCCTGATCAACGGCGCCGGCGGCAGCATCGGCACATTTGCGGTGCAGATCGCCAAACGCATGGGCGCCGAGGTTACCGTCGTCGACCATGGCATCAAGGCCGATATGCTACGCGACATCGGTGCCGACCATTTCATCGACTATACGGGTGACGATTTCACCCGCGGTGACCAAACCTACGACGTAATTTTCGACATGGTGGCCAAAAGCTCCTATTCAGGTTGCGTCAGCCGCCTGAAGCCAAAAGGCCGCTATTTGCTCGGCAATCCGAGGGTATCGGACATGTTGCGCTCACTATTGACGCCGCGATTCTCGGACAAGCAGGTTTACTTCGAATTCGCCGGTGAAAAACAGCAGGAGCTGCACGAGCTCGGGCAAATGCTGGAAGCCGGCGACATCACCCCGGTCATCGACCAGGTTTATCCCCTGGAACAGATTGCCGAAGCGCACCGGCGCGTCGAAACCGAGGAAAGACTGGGAATCGTCGTCGTCAGCCTGGCCAGGCAGTCGTCACCGGTTACCTGACCTGATCGTGCAATTACAGTGACAGTTAACTTAGCTCCAAATTAAGTTAACTGTCACCATAATTCGGGATCTGAACCCAAATATTCAGTGCAACATTGACACACCCGAAATCTGTGGCATGCTCCCCACTATCCGCAACAACATAAAGGGGGTGATCTAGTGTCTACAGAGATATTGGAGAAAGGTGTCAAAATGCTCGGAGATACCGAGGTTTAAAAGAAGGCTGAAAGACCTGCAGGTTTTAGGCCAGGCCCGGTTTAATCGATGGCTTTGACAGTCTTTCTCCCAGGTAACTCGAAGGGCCACCGGAAACGGTGGCCCTTTTTTATTCTCGTTATCCAGAGTTTTTTATTGGGTCTGACTTTTCTTTGACGAACGTCGCTCCTAGTTTGCCCGGCTTGCAATACTGCTGAACTTCCTGCGATAAACAGCTGGCGTCAATCCAACCTTTCGTTTGAAAATCCGCCGGAAGGAAGTGGGGTCTTCGTAACCGACGCAGCTGCTGATCGTCTCGATGTTATCCATATCCGACTCGAGCATCTGTTTTGCCACCTCGATTCGAATTCCCTGCACGTAATCGAGCGGCTGATAACCGGTCGCTGTTCGAAACCTGCGCGCGAAGGTGCGCGATTTCAGACCTGAAAGCTCAACCATTTCCATAACCGGGTTTGAGAGGCTGTAGTTCTTCTCGACCCACGATTGACACTCACCCACGATGGCGTCCCTGTGCTGCGTATTGCAGGCCATTGCGGAATACGGCAGTTGTCCATCTTCGTGCTGCGACAGCAGGTACACTTTTGCCGTATTACTCGCCTGGTGGAGACCACAGTAGCGCTCAACCAGGTAAATTGCGAGATCCTGCCACGCGGTAACCCCACCGGAAGTAATCAGGCGTCTGCTCTCCGCAGTTAGGTTCAGAACCATGTCCGGAGTGAATTTTACCTGTGGAAAATACTCCCGGATCATGTTGCCATAGGCCCAGTGGCTCGAGGCTTCGTGGCCATTTAGCAAGCCGGTTTCTGCAAGCACAACCGCGCCGGAACAAATTGAACACAGCAATGCGTCGCGCGCGTACATGCGCTTGATCCACTTGATTTCTGGAATGAATTTTCCAAGCGGCGACTCGTTGACGGGCGTGTACATGTCGCAAACGACGACCACATCTGCCCGATCGATGTCGTCGATGCTGGCATGTGGCTGAACCTGAATGCCGTTCAGACACATAAACGGATCCTGCGAGCATGCGACGATCTTGACATCCAGCATGTTGTCGACGAAAGCCCCTCCCAGCATGTCCTCGTAATCGGGCCCGACGTTCACCAGTACATCGTAAAGACCGTACAATATGCCAGCCGACGTGTCGCTGGATGCCAACAAGCAAATCACAGGTTTACTCATGCGAATAGTTATCTGCGTGTAAAGGGGTTGTCAAATATGCCACGATATTGTGAATAATGCCATTTTAGGTGTCAGATTTGCCCCTTTTATGGATTTTATGACAATTGCCGGGGATTCGATCCGGTGCCTACAATGCACTTCTACTCATCATCGAAACGAGGTCAGGGCTATGGATCAATTGACGACAGAATTATCGGCGCGTATCGAGGGCGAAGTGTTGATGCCCGGCAGCGATGCCTACGAGGAAGCGCGCAAGGTCTGGAATGCGATGATCGATCGCAAGCCTCTGCTGATCGCGCAATGCCGTAACAGCCAGGACGTCGCACAGACGCTTGCGCTTGCCAATGGCAACGATCACCCGGTTTCGATCCGGGGTGGCGCGCACAATGTCGCCGGGCATGCGGTTTGCGACGATGGCGTCATGATCGATCTCAGCCAGATGCGCAACGTTTCCGTCGACGCCGAAGCGCGCACAGCAAGAGTCGCTGGTGGATCGACCTGGGGCGATGTCGACGCCGCTAGCCAGGCGCACGGTCTCGCCACACCCGGCGGCCTGATCTCCGATACCGGCGTGGCCGGGTTGAGCCTGTCGGGCGGTATTGGCTGGCTGCGCAGCCGCTTCGGCCTGTGCATCGACAACATCCTGTCGGTTGAAATCGTCACCGCTGACGGACAGATCCGCCGCGCCAGCGAAACCGAAAATGCCGATCTCTTCTGGGCGGTGCGCGGCGGCGGCGGCAACTTCGGCGTGATCACCGAGTTCGAATTCCAGTTGCATCCAATGGGGCCCGAAGTGATGTTCTGCGCGCCGATCTACGCGCTCGAATGCGGCCCCGAACCGATTCGATTCTGGCGCGATTTCCTCAAGGATAAAAACGATCGTATCGGCTCGCTGGTCGAATTCTCCACGGTTGCCGAGGACGATGAATTTCCGCGCGAGTCCTGGGGCAAGCAGGTTTACACGATCGCCGCCGTCTACGCTGGCGATGCCGAGGAAGGCGAGCAGATCATGCAGCCGCTGCGCGAGCTCGCGCCGATGGTCACCGACTTCTCCGGCCGCATGGAGTATTGCGAAGTGCAAAAGTTATTCGATCTGTTGATGCCTGCCGGGGAATTCCGTTGTTACTGGAAATCGCATTACCTGCAGGATCTGTCGGACGCGATTATCGATGAAATCCTCGAAGGTATAAAAACCGTCCCTTCTGCGAACACGCTAGCTTCGATCTGGAATTTCGGCGGTGCAACCGCGTCGGTCCCGGCCGATGCGACCGCATTCGGCGATCGCTCGATGCCGTACATGTTTTCGCTCGACTCGGTCTGGGAAGGCACGGATGACGACGAAACCAATATCGGCTGGACACGAGACTTCTGGGGCCGCATGCAACGCCATTCTTACAATGGCCGCATGTACCTGAATTTCCCGGGCCAGGGCGAGGAGGGCGACAAGTTGTTGCAGGATACCTACGGCGCCGACAACTTTCAGCGCTTGCGCGAAATCAAGGCGAAATACGACCCGGACAACCGCTTCCGTTTCAATCAGAACATCCGCCCATTAAACCATTGAGGAGTCAATCGCAATGCAGCCAGAATTTCCCCCACGACTGGAGAACAAGTTTTACCTGACCGAGGGAGGCACGGAAACCGAGATCCTGTACAAGTGGGGGTTCGAGTTACCCGAGTTTGCGATGTTTCCCTTGCTCGACAATCCCAGGGCGGACACGATCATTCGAGACATGTACCGCCGCTTTTTCGATGCGGCAGCTGAATCCGGGTGCGGAATACTCGTTTGCGGCCACGACTACCGGGCGAGTCCTGACTGGTCGTCCAAGCTCGGCTACAGTGCCGAACAGCTGGCGGATTTCCAACGACGAGGCATTCAATTCCTCGACGATATTCGAAACGAGTATGCCGATCGGGTTCCCCATGCCTATATTGCCGGCGGGATTGGGCCTCGCGGTGACGCTTACGGGACCGGTGATGAAATTACCGAGAACGAGGCCGAGGACTATCACTCGGTTCAACTGTCCACGCTTGCCGAAACCAGTGCAGATATGGCGATTGCGGCCACTTTCACAAATATTGCCGAGGCTATCGGTATCATCCGTGCAGCCGGGCACATCGGCATTCCGATCGGAATAAGTTTCAACCTCGGTCCAAATGGTCGCTTGCGCTCGGGCCCCAGCCTCGCCGAGGCAATTGAAACCGTCGATACCGAAACCGATGGCGCAGCCGCCTGGTTTGGCACCAATTGCGCACATCCACTGGAGTTTGAACCTGCCCTGGCCGAACCCGGTCCCTGGCGAGAAAGGCTACGTTATATTCGTCCAAACGCCGCAAAAATGGACAAGATCGCTTTGTGCAGTCTCGGTCATCTCGAGGACGGCGACCCGGTCGAACTAGGCGGTCAGATGGGCGAAGTCGCGCGTCGATTCCCGAGGGCCGACATACTCGGTGGTTGTTGTGGAACCGACGAGCGTCATTTGTCGGAAATCGCGCAAAACGTGAATGCCGTGCGCGGTGCATGATGTTTAGAGCTTAAAAGGTGTCGAAGGCACAATTGCCGGTTTTTTACTGGGTCTGGCTTTTCTTTATCGGATATCCCTTGGGCAACAATACAAAAAGCTGCCCCTGCTGCTTCATCAGGCCCGCCATTTTTTCGGCCTCGTCTCCCCGGCCCCAGAAAACATCGGCGCGAACATGCCCTTTGATGGCGCCACCGGTGTCCTGAGCTAGCATGAGCTGGTTGAGCGGTGATTGCTGTTCATCCGGCAATGTGGTCTGCAACCATACCGGTGCGCCTAAAGGGATCACGTTTCGATCTACGGCAATACTGCGCCGTGGTGTCAGCGCCACGTTGAGTGAGCCAACCGGTGCGTCTGCATGGCCGTCTCTGAGTTCGAAAAATATATAGCTCGGGTTTTTCGCGAGAACCTCGTTCAACCGGTTCGGGTTCGACCTCAACCAGTCCTTGATTGAAAATAGCGTGACCTCTTCTTTTTCAAGCTCCCCCATTTGAATCAAAACTTTGCCGATGGATTGATAAGGGTGACCGTTTTGCCCGGCATAGCCAACCGCTACCGTGGAACCAT
>Ga0265303_10000341_pt1 | contig 25489 bp, 19 predicted proteins | sample Helome_2_FD_192494 | JGI IMG/M metagenome (GOLD analysis project Ga0265303, IMG submission 192494) | Marine sediment microbial communities from subtidal zone of North Sea - Hel_20160317 (Illumina Assembly) | ecosystem: Environmental > Aquatic > Marine > Subtidal zone > Sediment ... | reverse complement strand
TATTTGCCAAAAGGGGGCAGATCTCTGTGCTGAAGACATCATCGGCTTTTGCAGTAAACAAATGGCAAAGTTTAAATGCCCCAAAAAGGTTATATTTTGTGAAGAATTCCCCCGCACCTCCCTCGGCAAGGTTCGCAAAAGGGAGCTCATTAATAATAATCAGTTGATTTAAATGGGGTCATAATCCATGGTTAATATCAATAAGTCAAATTGATATTTTAAATATGTTGGGCTAAAAAAATTGAAAAATTCGATAGGTGCACAAGTGTTGCTCTGGTCGGTGGTAAATCAGGTGGATGGATATTACAATGTTGAATTGTGCGGGGTTCCCCATTAAGGGGCCTGCACTTCAGCGAATGGTAATCGAAAAACCAAGGACGATATAAAAAATCTGGCCTTTTAACCGGCTGTGCCGGCTAAAAGGCCAGATTAAATTGCTCACTATTGATTTATTTATTTCTTTGCCGGGCCTGTTCAATCAGTTCAACCAGGCTGGTGACCTTCGGTTTAGGTTTGGCCGCCATCAAGCGGTTGAACTGATCCTCGGGCAATTTTTCCTTCAAATACTTTACGACGTCGAAGTATTCCCACCAGCAGTCCAGGATCTTAAAACAGGGATGTCGATTATCGTCACAGACCTCGCAGTATTCGAACGGCACGGGGTTGCCCAGTCGCGGGCATCTCCGGATCAGTTTTTTGTTAGATTCTCCCATAAAACTTTCAGGCAAAAGACTCAAGCCTTAACGGCTTTTGATAAGTTCCGGCTTGGGATATTGCTCCAGAATTTTTTCCGCTTCTTCGATTTCTTTGGCCGGATACTCATAATTCGTCAAATTGCCCGCCAGGAACTGCTCATAAGCGCCCAGGTCAATCAATCCGTGGCCGCTGAAATTAAACAGAATAACCTTTTCTTTGCCTTCTTCTTTTGCTTTCTTGGCTTCATCTACCACACAGGCCAGCGCATGGTTGGTTTCCGGAGCAGATATGAAGCCTTCTGTCCTGGCAACCAGCATCCCGGCTTCATAGGTGGCCAATTGCGGATACGCCCTCGGCTCTAAAATCCCCTCGGTGATTAACTGGCTTACCTGAGGAGCCATTCCATGATAACGCAGCCCACCGGCGTGGAAAGGCGGTGGCACAAAGGTGTGGCCCAGGCTGTGCATCGGCAGCAGCGGCGTCATGCCAATGGTATCTCCATGGTCATAGGCAAATGGCGCCCGGGTCATGGTGGGGCAGGCGGCCGGTTCAACCGGATGAATCGCGATTTCCTTGCCGTTGAATTTATCATAGACAAACGGGAAGGCCAATCCGGCAAAATTGCTGCCACCGCCGGCGCATCCAATGACGACATCCGGATACTCGTTTATTTTTTTCATCTGTTTTTTGGCTTCCAGGCCGATAACCGTCTGATGCATCATTACATGATTGAGAACGCTTCCTAAAGAATAGCGGGTTTCGCCGGACGCATCGGTCACCGCCGCCTCAATGGCTTCACTGATGGCAATTCCCAGGCTGCCGGGTGTGTCCGGATGCTGTTCGAGAATTTGCTGCCCGGCTTTGGTCTCGGTGCTGGGGCTGGCCACACAGTTTGCTCCCCAGACGGCCATCATGGTTTTGCGATAGGGTTTCTGATCGAAACTGATGCGGACCATAAAAACCTTGCATTCGAGTCCGAATTGGGAACAGGCAAAGGCCAGGGCGCTGCCCCACTGGCCGGCGCCGGTTTCGGTGGTTAAACGTTTGATGCCGAATTCCTTGTTATAATAAGCCTGTGGTACGGCCGTATTGGGCTTGTGGCTTCCGGGAGGACTGACACCTTCGTATTTATAATAAATTCTGGCCGGTGTATCCAGGGCTTTTTCAAGAGCGTAGGCTCTAACCAGAGGGCTGGGACGCCAGATATTGTATATGCGCAGAACTTCTTCGGGAATATCGATCCATCTTTCCGGGCTGACTTCCTGCTCGATCAGATTCATCGGGAAAACCGGTGCCAGCATATCCGGCGTTACCGGGCCGTCTGGTCCCATCGGGGGGTTCATTTTTATGTCCGCATTAATATTATACCATTGACGGGGTATTTCATCTTCTGTAAGAAATATCTTTTTTTTCTCCATAACACCCTCCTTGTTGATTGGTTGACGGTCAGGGGTTGACACAGCTTAAGAATTTACAGGATATCAAATTGCAGAAAAAATATCCGATTACGTTTTCTGAAATGCGTTCATTTGCTGGCTTGACTTCATCCTGTATACGGTATACAAAATTTAGTCAAGCAAATAATTCTTTGTAAAAATTAACAAATCACGCTCAATCAAAGGCTATACCGGGAATCCAAAAACCTGTATGGTCGGCAAATTATCCGCATCTTGGAGCAACCGGAAATATTCTAAAAATCTTTTAAGCGCTCTAAATGGATGGGCATTTAATCAGAGGGGAGACGGAATATGCCAACTCGAATTTTTAATTTTTCTGCCGGCCCATGCACCCTGCCGCTTTCGGCCCTCCAAAAAGCCCAGGCCGAGTTCGTCGATTACCAGGGTGCGGGTATGTCCCTGATCGAAATGAGTCACCGGGGCAAACATTACGATACCGTGCATTATGAAGCCATCGCCGGCATCCGGGAAGTACTGGCCGTCCCGGACAGTCACGACATTTTATTCATCCAGGGCGGCGCCACCCTGCAATTTGGAATGGTGCCGTTGAACCTGATGACCGGATACAAAACCGCAGAATTTCTCAATACCGGAACCTGGGTAAAAAAGGCGATTGCCGATGCTGAGAAACTGGGTCCGACCCGTATTCTTTGGACCGGTGAGACTGAAAATTTTACGCGCATGCCCGCAAATGACGAATATCAGGTGGGAGATAACGCGGCCTACGTTTACATTTGCGGTAACGAGACCATCGGCGGGATAGAGTATCACGCGTATCCGGACACCGGTGCGGTACCGCTGGTGGCGGACATGTCGTCACACGTCATGTCGCGTCCGATCGAATGGCGTAAACTCGACCTGGCCTTTGCCGGTGCCCAGAAAAATCTGGGTCCTGCCGGTCTGGCGCTGGTCATCATCCATAAGACACTTTTGGAAAAGTGCAGAGACGACTTGCCGGCCTATCTGTCCTACAAGACCCACGCCGCCAAAGACTCGCTGTACAACACGCCGCCGGTGTTTGCCATCTACATGATGAAACTCACCGTCGACTGGGTTCAGTTTCAGGGCGGACTGACCGAAATGGAAAAAAGAGCCCTGGCACGCTCCGGGGCGCTTTATGACACCATCGACCGCTCTGACGGCTGGTATCGCTGCCCGGTGGACAGGGCTTCCCGCTCCCGCATGAATGTCTGCTTTCGCCTGCCGACGGAAGAACTGGAGGCAAAATTCATCGCCGAAGCCCTCGAGGCTAATTTCTCGGGACTTAAAGGCCACCGCTCGGTAGGCGGCTGCCGGGCGTCAATGTACAATGCCATGCCGCTTGAGGGTGCTGAAAAGTTGGCTGAGTTTATGCGGGGATTTAAGCAGATAAACGCTTAAATCAGGTGTCCCGTCTTCGCTCTATCGAGCTTCCGTCTTTGTTAAAACTGCGCCGTGACAAGACGCCGCGGCAAGCAGGTGTCAGGTTTAAGGTGTCAGAAAACAGAGGTCAGATAACAGAAGCCAGGAGATAGAAAACAGATGCCAGCCTGCGCGTAGGGCCATCGAGTCGAGGGACGTGCTACTTTTTTTAGACGTGTCGTTTTCCGGCCTGAGGTGTCCTTCAGGGGCCCTGAGTTGTCGTTTTGCGGCTTAATCTGACATGTGTCCAAAATCCAAAACCCTGACACCTGAATCCGCCTCCGGCGGAACACCTGAAACCTTCTAATAGCTATTGTGGATCAGAGGCTAATGAATGTCAGGCAAGATATCGGCAGGAAGGCCGAGACTGTCGACTATGAGAGACCGGTAGATTTCAAACACCTTTTCTTTGATCTCTTCTTTTGTGGCGGGCGGGGTCTGAGCGATCATAATGCCGCTTTTGAGGATACAGGCCTGAATGTCTTTGGATGGATTGAAAGTGGTGCCAAGCTTTCCGGCTGATTGAATCGGAAATTGCTTTTTCATTAAAAGCTTGCGTAATTTACGCGGGTCAATACTGATTCTGCGGTTGGGAGACAGGACAAAGTTCCTGCGCCCGTCCCTGGCGCAGGTTTCTTCAAACAGACGATCTGTTATTTCATCCGGCGGGCCATCAGGATTTACCCCGCACACCCTGCAGCTGTCCACGGATTGCATTTCCAGGATATTGAATTCAAATTCTCTGAGATCGATGTAGAGCAATTTGTTGAATAATTTAGGCTCCTTTCCGATTAAAAGCCTGAGCGCTTCTGAAACCTGCACCGATGAAACCATCCCGATGACAGACGGATGCACGCCCACCACCCCGCAGACCGGCAGATCCTCATCCTTGAGTCCGGGCATAAAGCATTCCAGGCAAAACGTCTGTCCGGGTAATAAAGTTGAGGCATTGCCAAAAGCTTCTATGGCCGCGCCAAAAACATAGGGAATTTTGAGTCGGTTGCAGATGCGGTTCACCAGATATCGAGGCTCCGGTCGATCCAGCCCGTCCATCACCACGTCCATCCCGCCGATGAGTTCCTCGGCGTTGATTGAATTCAAGGACTCGGGAATGGCTTCAATCTTAACATCGGGATTGAGTCGATTTAATTTTTGTTGGGCAATCTCGACCTTCGGCAGACCGACGCAATCGGCATCGTAAAGATGCTGCCGGTGAAGATCGGAGCGGGAAACAATATCCCGGTCCACAATGCGCAAATACCCGATGCCCATGCCGACAAGCTGTGTGGCAATCGGCGAACCCAGGCCGCCTACGCCGATCAGGCATGCTCTGGCATTGCGCAGTTTGAGCTGCCCATCGTAACCGATGTCGGCCAGCACTATCTGGCGTGAATAGGTTTCCAGTTCTTTATCGGTGAGTTCTTTGGGCATTTACGCCTTTAAGCGAAGTTTTAGTTTGTGGATTATTTTTGGCCCTATACAACATACCATCAATTAACAAAAAAGCTTAAATAGTTTAAAATAGGTTAAGAAAGGTGACTTTGATCCGGTTCGATCTCATCCCTGATACAAAACCCTTATTAAAACGCTTAAGATGCGTGAAAAAGCTGCCCCTGCTTAGTTTTATTGCTTTCTTATCTGGTTTATCCGAATAAAAATATAGTTAAAGTAATACTTAATAAATATAATATTAATTTATTGTCATTGTATGATAAAATATTTAGAATATAGGTTCCCTGCCAACCTATTTACTTTCTATTTGAACATCAACATTCGTTCCATTTGACGTCACATCAAACACAGGCGAAAGCTTACTTAATGCTTTTAGCCTTTTTAGATTTTCAGCATCGGTTTTGATTTTAAAGTTTACCCGGATGTTTTGATATCCTCTTCGGACATCATTCGAGAGCCCCAGAAAGCCCCTGAGATCTAAATCACCCTCCAAGTCCGACTCCAATTCATCGATTCGAATACCGCGAATGGCGGCATGATATATTAGAGTGGAGGTCAAACAACCGGCGAGCGCATTCAACAGGTGTTCTACAGGATTTGCACCCAGGTCTTCTCCGGCAAGAACCGGGGGCTCGTCACAGTCCAGTTCAAAGGTTTTGAGGTGGGAAATTTCCTGATTGGTGCCATAAAAATTACTGACCGTCGAATGGTTGTGGCCGCCGTTGATCCAGTTATTGTGAAGCCGGAATTTGAATTTCGCAAGTTCGGGCTTCTCTTCAATCGCTTTGACAGCATTTTCCACCGTGCTGACATTTACGCCATTTAAGATTTTATCTTCTGACATCGCTGTACCTCCTTTTTAAGCAAATACGATAAGCGTAAGCAATCTGAAACTTTTCCTATGGTTTAGAGATTTAAGATCTTAAACAAAACATACTGGAGAGAAATGCCGAAAACCTTTGCGCTAGGTCTCTGTGTTCAGAACATGATTCAAGATTCGAATGAAGGTCCTACTGATGCACAATGGCAAGCAAGGCCAGGAGCAGGTACGATTAAATAACCTGTCGGAAGATAAAATACAGGACCTAATGGAAAAAGGTTATGTATAAAATATTCAAAGTCAATATAGCTGTTTCACATGTTGTTGAAATTAATCAGCGAAGAAGAATCTGTAACAAAGTTAATCTGGAACGGCCCGATATTTTTTGAATCTCCGAAAAATTGAGTCTCGTTTTCCGGTATGAGTTGGACTTTGTCCCAAAAAGAGGTCCGAGAATAAAGCTTATCTCCTTCTCTGAACACGGGTACAACAATATCAAGTTCGTGAGATTTGTATTTTCCGACAAACTTATCAAGAATTTGCGGGGGTAATTTGATTGTTTTTTTGGGCGATACTGACCGCAGGATTGAGGGAATGATGTATTTTAGCAAGAATCCTTCCGGCCCGGAATGGCCCTTTGAATTGAACACTCTGCTGGTAAAAACAGCAACTAAATCCAACTGTGGTATGATAAAAATCTTCTGCCCCCCATGACCTGAGGCAAAGAGCACCTTAATTGTTTGATTGTTGTGCGTTGTTTTGCCGATCCACCATTGATAGCCGTATCCTATTCCAAGTGCATCAATATGTCTTTTGGTAGATTCTGCGACCCATTCCCTGGATACAATCTGCCGATCTTTCAATTTGCCATTTTTCCCTATTATAACTATAAAAGTATTCTTCAAAGACAAGTTTCCCGTTTTTAATCAGCAATATGCTGTGAATGTTTTTGTCATTTCCGCCGAGAATATCGAGCATCATTTCATCGATTTTTTCTGAATGAATCTCCGCTGCATTCAAAGAGGATGTCTCCCAACCATCGTCAATTACCTCAGGCTGCTGGTATGTATATTCACGCTGCGGCAGGCCATAGGTGTTGACCCTTGGTGACCAGCGGCTGCAGGAGGTGGCCAATAAAATCAAAATGAGAAAAAAAGCCAGAGTTCTCATTTCATCCCTCCTTATTTGAAACGATTCATTAGGGTATAGCGTCTAACATCATAATATATCTTCAATTATGGGAACCAAATCCATAAAGTTTATCCGCATTTCTTTGCTCACATCTTTAGCTTCACCATCTGCATAGGAAGGTCCGAATTGGGCATTAATCGCAATTTTTTTTTGCTCGCAATATCTTTTAAGGGATGTTTTGGTCATGTTTGCGATCAAAAAAGCATCGATTCCGGCACCCCATTCAAAATGGGGCCCGTCACCGCCGCTGTCTCCCATTAAAATGATTTTGTTGGTAGCAATATTAAATGAGCGCACCGCCGCTTCTGTGTTTTTGGCTTTATCTTCGATTTCAAAAAGATCGAAGATATTATCGGGATCGGTACGCCGGTGAGCAAAACGGATCATCGGATGAGCAGATAACACCGGAAGTGGCGGCAAGCGGCCGCTGGCAAAAATTTGCTGGAAATAGCCTATCATTCCCGTGGTGTTAACCATAAACAGGATGTCGTTGCCCAAACACCACTCGATTAGCTCGGGTACGCCTTTATAGGTGATAAAGGAGGCATTCAAATATGCTTCCATCTGCTTTTGTGTTATAGGGCCCGGCAACAGCTGCTGAATCTGCCGGGCGGCATCGCCCAGAGTAATGACGTTGCCGGTGTAATTTTTAAAAACTGTTTTTAGCTCGCGGTCTAATTTCGGATAGTTAAATGAAATAAAATCAAAAGGGCCACAAGGCGCCAGACACTCATTCCAGTCCGACGAAATTAGGGCTCTGTATTTTTTATTTTTGGAATTCATTCAATAGTTTTTAGCGATTCGTGTCAGTAAAAGCAAGGTGCAATTCGGCGTTTGATTTTTGACTTTATGCAGCAAATGTGTGATTTTATCTTAAATGATTCATTTTAAAATGGGTGTTAATAATGAATAGAAGAGATGATTACAAGAAATCAGCAGATCGCTATTTTGACTTTTTGTCCCGCCGCTTTCCGGTGATGTGCGCCAGCGATGAATTTGACTTTCTCCCCAGATCGGAAAATGCCGCCAGACATTATGACAAACTGGATAGATTCGAATCCAACACAATTGAAGAATCCATCGATAAATTAAAAAGCTTTCAAAAACAATTTAAGGCGGCCAATGATGAAGAGGGGGTTCTCGAGCGTTTCATCGATCTCAAATTGCTGCAGGCCAATGCAGCCGGCATCTTAATCGAGCTGGATACCAAACGCTCCTGGCAGTATAATCCGTTGTTGTATTTGAAAATTTGCTTTATCGGTCTGGACCATGCCTTGAACAAACCTGCCAAAGACCCCCAGGAAGTCCGGGAAAGGACACTGGCGCGACTTTCTTGCATACCGGATATACTCAAGAATGGAATGGATAATATCCGATCTGTGCCCGAAACCTATTATCAGGCATCGTTGCGGATGACGCAAGATAGCAAGATTTACCTGGATGAAATCAGCAAGCTATTATCAAAGCAGACCTCCGATCATCAGGATGCGGCTCTCAAACTTATCAATAATGCCAAGGCTTCCCTTGAAAAATTTCGTCAGTTTTTAACTTCCAATTCCCCCGAGCCCGACCGGCAATTCGCTGTTTCCACTTTAGAGACTTCTTTAAGGGATCATTTTTTGTCGGCCCATTCAGCGGATGAAATATTTGCCATCGCCAGGGAAGAATGGCAGGCGATTTTAGAACAGCTGCAAAAGCTGCAATCCCAGATAGATGCGAATAAAACCTGGGAACAGCTCTATCATGCCTTTACGCCTTATCAAGTCGCGGAAACGGAAATCGTTGCCCTTTATAAAGATGAGATTCATCGGTTGCGGGCATTTTTCAGCCAAAACGGTTTTAGCGAAGAACTCCTGAGTTCACCGCTTGAGATTATATACACACCCACCTATCTTAAATCCGTGAGGAGTTCGGCTTCTTTTGCAGCCGCATTTAGCGGTGATCCACAGGAAGAGAGTTATTTTTATATTTCGACGCATTTCCCACAGCATAACAACAAAGAAACCGACCATCATCTGCACAGACGTTTGAATCGTGAATATAAAATGCTGACTGCGCATGAGACAATCCCCGGGCATCATTTCCTGGATTCATTCCGCCGCAAGCTTAACAATCCGATTCGCCGGCAAATCGAGTCGCCACTTTTCTATGAAGGCTGGGCGTCCTACGCCGAGTCCATGTTGATTGATTACGGTTACCTGTCTGACCCCCTGGAATCGCTGGTGAGTCTCAAGCGAGAATTATGGCGTTCGGCGCGCTGTCAAATAGATGTGGGACTCACAATTGGAAAACTTTCTGAACATGCGGCCTTGGATTTGTTAACAACATGCGGATTTGCTTCAGCTGAAGCATCAAGGCAACTGGATCGTTTTCGCCTAAATCCCGGGTATCAGTTATGCTATGGTTACGGCAGTCATGAATTTAAGCAATTGAAGAAAAAATACGGCCATCTGTCAGAAAGTAAAAAATTCTACGAATTTCTTTTAGCGGGTGGGGAATTACCGTTTTATTTAATTGAGAGGCGATTCGAAAAACTACATCAAAAGAAATAGATGTTGGACTATTTTGAAGGCTACCATTCAGAGTGGAATCTGGTTAGTCCGGGTGGGTGGGATTATCAGCGCGTCACTCAAATTATCGGTCGAGCTGTCTGGTTGAAATTGAACGCCATTCGTCCCTGCGAGGTGCAGTTGGACTTTAATCATCCCCTGTTTTATCCCGTAAATGGCTTTGCAAACATGCTGGTTGAGGCCCATCGGGTTCGCGAAGGGCGCAACCCCGGCTTGATTGCCATTGTTGCTGAAAAGGAGACACTGCAAGATGTGATTGAAAACCGAAATCTGGCCAGCCGTTTGAATGATATGGATGGTATCGACAGCGAATTAATGGCACCTGAGGAACTCGAAATCAAAAATGGCCGAATTTGCTGGCAGAACAATCTGAGCATTGGAAGTCATTTTACGTATGTGCTGGGCCCCATAAAAATTTCTATCAGACCCAGAATAATCAAACCCATTCAGATCGAAGCCTTGAAGAATTACGGGGTTAAATTATGGTTGGATTGCCTGACCCTTGAAAAACTGTGGTTGGCAGGCTAGTTAGCGGATTTGATTGAACTAGAAGGTGAAGAGCTTGAGATTGCACGTCTGCAACCATGGAGCGGAACTCACGCAATCATCGCTTCAGATGGATTGTTCAGCTTTGGTGCACATCTGTGATCTTATGTGAAAAAATTTAATATCTTCAGAGGAAGTGCCTTTGCGTGAGATCGATATCTGCCTGGTTTCAACGCCACTGGCATTTTCGACCGGGTTGCTCGGACAAGACCCATGTGTTAATTGTGAGTGAGATGAATTATTTGCGGTTTTTATCCAGATTAAAAATTATCCCAATCGTTTTCTTAAAAGCAATTGTGGAATGCGTATATCCGATTAAAAACATCGATACGCATTATTCCGGAATTAATACCAGATCCAGTTTCCCTTTTTTTGAACCCGCTTCAGGATAATGCTGGGTGATCAGCGTTTTGAAACCATTGGCGGTCACGCGCATATGAATATGCGGTGGCCGTCTCATGTAAGAAGGGGGGACGTGGCTTTCAAATCGGTATTGGCCCGATTCATCTGATGTTACCGTCGCCCGGTAATCATCTTTGTAATCACCATCTTGACCCGCCATCCATAATTCAATACGCACCTGCGGGATCGGCGAGCAATCCTTTGTGGACATAACCATACCACTTAATTCATATCCTTTGCCCACACTGTTTCGCAAAGGTGCCTTGGATTTATAAAAAGGGCCCAAGGCATCCGGTGGCGTGGGGGGGCATCCGATACTGTTTTCTTTTAGTTGTGCAACCATATACGAATTCTCTGCTAAAATCGTATTTGAGGATAAAACCAGAGAAAATAAAAATAAAAAAAATATAATGTGATATTTCTTTTGAGCCGATTTGTATCGACCGTGTACGATTGATTGTTTTTTCATTTTCTCATCCACAGCGTACCTCAACAGCGTGCAATTCATTATTTACCAACCCATGTAAATATAAGTCCTTTAATTTATGATTCAATTGATTTCCGACTGGTATTCTTCCAGAGGCAAAGACAGGGGGGAATTATCTAAAACCGGATGATTGACATCCGGCATAGCGCCATACAGGTAGCGAATGGACGCTTGTTCGGCAATCGGGTGCGCCGTGACAATTCTAATGGTCTGAGCATCATGGCGATAAACTTCTTGAATGGGCACCCGCTCTCCATTTGCGATGATTTCCCATCCGCTAATCCCGGAAGCCGGTTTAAAATCATTGCCGCCAGTGTGTTGGATTTTAATTTCAACAGTGCGGTCGTCGAGTTGCCGGTTATGGACGACTTGCGGGCCTCGGTGGTATTGTTCCTTGCCCAGCACATAAAGGGCTGTTTGCGCCACTCTGTTGCCCATAGAAGTGTATGCTTTTGGCTTGAGGTGCTGTCTGCCGTGATTTTTAAGATCAAGGGTAGCGGCCGCCAGGTAGCAGTCGACAACGTTTTCGACAACCTGTTTTTGCGCATTGCGGATGTCCTGGTGGGGCTTGTCTATGCCGCCGGGGCGCTTGATCATCATAACCACCAGGAACGGCAACTGCTCACGCTCCGAGCCGTTGGCAAGGTCGATTCTCACTTGATTTTCAATAAAATGTGCCAAAGAAACGGCATACTCATTTTCGGTGACTGTACCCCGGGCAGCATCTGCTTCACCCTGGATCCAGACGACGAACTCCACCGCGCCGCCGGCAGCTGATACGCCGCTAACAAAACGAGTGTAGATCGAATCCGGCGCTGTGTCTGCCCAGTAGCCCGTGCCCCAGTCGGCTTCTTTTCTCAATCCCGAGCCATTCACGGCATAATCCAGCAGACCGACCGGGATGCCAAGTCGTTCGATTATCCGGTTGCCAAAAGCGATGGCAGCATTACCCGTTGTGCCCAATCCTGACCAGCCCCTGTCGCTGAATTTACGCAAAAGCGAATGGGCCCTTAAATCGTCCCCGGTGTAAAACCATTCTTTCATGTTCGACTGCCCCAGACAGGCGATTAGCATCCCCACACCCCATCGGTGTTTACCGTTGTCGGAGACGGTGTGATCGCTATGGCTGCGGACCTGGATATTATACCACCCTCCCTGGGGGACCTGGCTCAGCTGACCCACAAAAATTCCGTTTCCCGGAGAAGGATCGATAACGGTCCAGGGAACAATTTCCTCCTGCGTGTCGCTTCGGACAACCCTTGCTACAATGGCCTCAATTGGTCCGCTGTAAGTACCGGAAATGACGATATCGGCACTGTTTCCCTGACGCTGAAAAATGCGTCCGTCTGCAAAATCGGTTAATGTGATAGCCGGTAAAGCCGGCATCGGTGTCGCTACGATGCTTGAGACCTGGTTCTGGTCTTTTTGATTAGCAGCCCCATCTTTTGAATTTTCGATTTTTCTTTCGGATCCGGTAGCGGATGTTTGGGCTATGGTGCTCGCGGGGTCATCTTTTTCAAGCTGCATTTCTTTATCAACAGCATTTTTTGATTTTTCGATTTTGCTTTTGGGTGCGGTGGGGACCGATTTCGCCATTGATGTTCCAGGGACGTTCTTTTTATACTGGATTTCTTGATTGGCGAAGACTTCGTCAAATGCCGCTTTTAGGGCATTAACGGGCGCATCTGGTTGAGAAGTTTCACCGGAATCCTGCAAAGCCACCTTCGATCCTGATAATTTAGGAGTGGGATCCGCCGCGGTTGCGACGGCCTCTGAATCCAGTTTCGCCAAGGCGATTTTTCTATCGGATAGCCATTTGGCAAGAACGTTTTTTAACTGCCGGGGTTCGGTGGTCTCACGCAGCTCAGCAAATGTCAGTATCTCTGCCGACTGCAACATCAGCACCCCTGCTTTGCTGCCAGGATTGACGCTCAATGATACCGTCGTCTGGAAGGGCAGCGGCAGATACAGCGCTGTGATGCCCGACCGGAGCGCTTTGCGCGTGACAAGGGGCGGCTCGGTTTCGAATTTAATCGTCATGATGTCAGAATGAGGTGCTTTGACGGTGAGCTTCAATACCCGGAAAACTTGACTCTCCGATCCCGGGATGGACATGAGGGCCAGGCGGGATGAATTACCGACCGATTTTATCTTTAGGATTTCAGCCTGGTTGTTGAGTGAAATGTTTGCCTGCGGCACAAAAGCCCGAAGATCGATCGGATACCGTGACGGGATGAGGACTTCAGCCTCAAAGTTTGCCAATATCTTGTCAACGTCAAGACGCAGCATTGCGAGTTCGGATTCGGCCCTTTCGAGCAAAATAATATCGGCAGCTTGCCAATCTTCGCTGTGTTGCCTTGATGGAACACTCTCGGCCTCGATGACCTCGAGCCGGCTGAACATCTGTGACAGATAGGGGGTCAGATTTTTTAAATAACCGTCGCCGTAGACAACAGCATCAGAACGATCAGGGGGTCCTGAGGACGTCAACTGCCTTATCGTCAGATTCTCAATTTCGGTTCGTAAACCCAGCATGCGTCTGGCAAGATCGCCCTGGCTGATGGGATCCTTTTGCGGGTTGTCAAAAACCTGATTTTGATCGGGGTCTTCAATGATCTGCGTTAGGATGGCCTCGGCCGCAAGCCTGGCACCCCGGGCGTTCCAATACCTACTGGTGGGGTTGTATAGCAACGCATGGCTTCGTTTGGCATTCTGCAGCCGTTTCTCAAGTCTAACAAAGCCTTTTAACGGATAGCGTTCAAGGACTTCCAGAAGCAGATCGTAGTGACTGAGATGGCATGATTTGCCAGAGGGGACAAACCCAAGAAACTCGGGATAAATGGTGGATTTGTTCGGTGCAACCGTAAAAATAAATTGGCGACCCGAAGCCGCGATCATCCGTTCAATGGCGTGAAGCTCCAAAATCAGCTGTTCAATAACCGGTGAATCATCGCAGGCCTCCTTCCGATAATCTTCGATGGATGGCCTGCTAAAAAGCCAACCCTGGTTGCCGACATGCACCGCAGCAGTGTCGGTCATGCCGAACAGTCGGTAGTTCAGCCATCTTTTGGCAAAGACAAGCGGGCTTCGCAAGGAAAAGCTGTCATTCAAATACTGGTCAAAAGAGCGATAATAGTCGTTGTTGAGCAACACCCGGGCATCGAACCGGGGCGGTTTGAGGCCGATGCGCTCCACATTGATGCCGAAATCCAGCCGGATTAGCCAGACTGCGGTCGGTGATAGCAAAATTAAGATAAATATGATTGAAAAAATCTTTCTCATAGTGCGATTAAAACCGGTAGTAAATAAATGGGCTGCTGGCTCCGCCGACAATCAGCGCTGCACAATACGGGAGCAGCAGCAGGATCATTAGGACCCCCACAACGACCGGAATCGGATCTTTTCTTTCCATAATTAATTTGATGAGGGAAACATCGGCGGGCAGTAAAAATACCGGCAGCGCTGCCATCACGAATAAAATGTTGCGATAGTTCAATGCGCGACTGAGTTCGTAGGAAAGGGGCAAATCGCTGACGGAGAACATTGCTGTGAGAAATCCGATCGCCTGGGATATGTTTTCAGACCGAAACAGCACCCATCCGACTATGATAATTAAAAGCGTTACACAGCGGCGTATAATTTTATATTTTTCGCATGATACATCACGCAGACCGCTGATACGTTCGATAACCAAAAATAGACCGTGATAAACTCCCCAGATTAAAAAAGTCCAGTTAGCACCATGCCAGAGGCCGCACAGCACGCAAACGATCGCCATATTCCAGCAGGTTCGGATTGTTCCCCGACGGTTGCCGCCAAGGGGAATATACAGGTAGTCTTTGAACCAGCGACTGAGGGTAATGTGCCAGCGTCGCCAAAAATCGGTGATGCTAACGGCAGAATAGGGACGCTTGAAATTTTCGGGAAAGGAAAAGCCAAACAGCATGCCCAGACCAATGGCCATATCCGAATAGGCCGAAAAGTCAAAATAAATCTGGAGGGTATATCCCATCGCCCCCAGCCAGGCGACTTTCGTATCCAGTAGCTCCGGTTTGAGGCCGAAAACAACGTCTGTGATCTGGGCGCAGGAATTGGCGATGATCACTTTTTTGGCCAGCCCCCAGCAAAATCGGACGATTCCGTTGTAGAAATCTTCCCATGACTCCCGGCGCCCCTTGAGCTGGCTTCTGATGTAGCTGAAACGGACGATCGGTCCGGCGATTAACTGCGGAAACATGGCGATGTAGAGGGCAAAGTCGACAATGTTATCAAGTGCAGGACTTTTTCCCCGATAAACATCGATAATGTAACTGATTTTTTGGAAGGTAAAAAATGAAATTCCTATGGGGAGGACTACCGTTTGCAACTCGATCGGGGAAAGTTGCCACCCCAAAAAAACGCTGTTGAGCTCGCTCACAAAAAAATTGGCATATTTAAAATAGGCCAGCAGCCCTAAATTCAGCAGCAGCGAAATACTCAGCCACAGCCGCTTGCGCTTAACCCGGCGGTTGATCAGACGTCCGAGCACATAGTCTGCCAGTGTGGACAGGATAAGGATCAGCAGAAAGCCGGCGGCACCGTACAGGTAAAACAGGTAGCTGAAACACAGAAGGACGGTGTTGCGCAGTCGTTTATGGGCAAATAGCTGCTGCCCGAAATAGCAGATGATGACTGCCGGCAGGAAACCGAAAAGAAAAATTGTGCTTGAAAATACCATATAAAACCGTATTGAACTTCTCGCGAACCGTCAGGCGATAGGTCATAGAGTTTGCCAAACGCGATTGCTGGCTGTCAATCACGCAACGCAAGCAGCCCATTCATTTGCAATTGAGCCGGCTGAAATTTATACCGTTTTCCATAATAATGTTCCGGAATACGGAAATGCGGCATAAGGGGTTGTAGAAGTTTAGCTGAATCTAGTATAGATTCTATCCTAATTTGACCACAGAATCAAAATTGTTCAGACAAGTTCTGGGAATTTTTTAATGCGGTGCTGTTCGGTAGATGCGTCTGTATATGTGAATCCGTGTTATACCATGCGATGGAAACGGTTTGTTCATATGGTCAAGCCGGATTCAGCGCAAAAACATGCTCTTTGCCCTTGCGGCCTTTGATGGGGATGGTCCCGAGATCTTGAAGTGCAAAGTCGTTGCGAACCAGATCTGCCGTTTGGGAGCAGATAATTATTTTATCAGACAGATCTTTGTTCGCAATCCCGGATAAACGGAATGCCAGATTGGTGCAATCGCCGACCAGAGCCAGATCAGCCGCCCGTGAACCATAGTGCGACAGGGTCACCTTGCCGGTTGTGATACCCCATCCCATCTCTAAATTAGCGGTAGCGCTATTTTTGCCGGATAATGTGGTGCGTATTTCGTTGATTGCCTGAGTCTGCTGGACGGCAGCCTGACAGGCCAAAACAGCTCGCTGGCGCATCGGTTCGACATGATGGTCCCAAAAGGCATAAACGGCGTCACCGGCGTAATCCTTGATGGTGCCTTTACAATCAAAGACAATGCTACTGAAGGCATCAAATATTTCCTTCATGAGGGCATAGACATCCGCTGAAGCATGGGCTTGGGAGAAAGTAGAGAATTCTCTGACATCAGCGACAACGTTGGTGACCACAACCTCGGTGGGCGTTACCATTGTACCGTCAGTCAATATTGCCTTTTCCTGTGTAACGGTATCACCTGACAGGGCAGATACTTTGATCGAGACCCCGCCAACACTGATGACATCTTCATCTGCCAGATCACTGGATGCGCCCGCGGCCAGGCGTATGCCGTTGACCCAGGTTCCATTTTTACTCATATCCTTGATTTTAAGTGATTTTGCACGGCGGCTGATTACCGCATGGTCTCTGGATACCTGAGCGTTGCACACCAAAATTCTTTTTTGGCGGTCTATACCTTTACAGCTTCGTCCGATAAAGATCTTATCGACGATTTCTAAACGTTGGACCTCTTGGTTTTCGTCAAGCCATTCTAAATACGGATTTGACATGATTTGACCTACATGACTTTAATTTTGGGACAACTTCAAAAGAAATTACGGGATAGCGACTAAAACAACGGTAATGTTATCAAGGCCGCCGGCAACCTTGGCGGACTCAATCAGGCTGTCGGTTTTGCGGTTGATATCCGTATCAGCGCACAGAATATCTTGAATCTGATCATCTTCTACCATATCCGTCAGACCGTCTGAGCACAGCAGAAACAGGTCGGCGGGATGTGTTTTTCCTGTTAACAGGTCGATGGTCATTTCTTCTTTTATGCCAACGGCACGGAAGATAACATGGCGCATAGGATGCTGTCTGATCTCGTCTTCAGATATCAGGGACTCTTGAAATTGACGCTGGACAAGGGTGTGGTCATCGGTGAGCTGTTCAAGCACTCCGTTCCTTAACCGATAGGTGCGGCTGTCGCCGATATGCCCGAGAATAAAGCTGTCTTCAAAGAATGCCAGGAGCTCTGCGGTGCACCCCATGCCCCTGTGATTCGGATGCGCGAACACATGCTCAAGGATGGTTTTATTTGCGGTGCTATAGGCTTTTTGAACCTGATAAAGTGTGTTTTTCTCAGAGCGATTACGATTAGCTGAAAAAATTTCAAGCGTTGCTTTGGCAAATATTTCACTGGCCACCTCTCCGGCAGCAGCACCTCCCATTCCATCCGCAGCGAGGCAGAAATCAAGCTCGGGGTTCACCAAAAAAACGTCTTCATTATTCTGGCGTTTAAGCCCCATATCCGTTTTTCCGGTGAAGATTTTGTTGGTCATATCGTTTATTGACCTCCATAATCTACTTGACACAGATGAGAAATCCCGTTTTGACAGGACAACAAAATTCGCGGCCGCGTGCCCGTCTCAAGCGGGTATAATGCATTGTTGAGAGTGCTTCTAAGTTGTTTGGGTGCTGTTAAAAAATTTCTTCATGAAAGCTGCGAGGTCGGTAGCACCAAAAGCTGAATTCTGTTGTTTCTTAAATGATATCAGGTCAGCATGCACCGCCGAAGCGTTTTGGTATCTCAAATCTTTTTGTTTCTCCAGGCATGTCATCACAATGCGATTTAGTTCTTCCGGGATATCAGAAATGGCATTGCGCAAGGGTTCGATGTCCATGACCGGAATCTTCCGAATTGCATCAACTTCATTGCCAAACTCGTAAACTCTTTTTCCGCTGAGCGTTTCATAAAAGACCAGCCCCAGGGCGTAAATGTCGGCCCTATGGTCAACCGGTTCTCCCAATGCCTGCTCAGGTGATAAATAAGCAAGTTTTCCCTTTACGACACCGGCCTGCGTTAAGCTCGGTTCCGATTGGGCCTTTGAAATGCCAAAATCGCTTATTTTTACCTCTCCCTGATAAGAAATCAGCAAATTTTGGGGACTGATGTCGCGATGAATGATTTTAAACGGCTCACCGGTGGTTTCGTCTTTTTTGTTATGAGAATAATCCAGGCCCTTGCAGATTTGCGACATAATAAACACGGCTATATCGACAGGTAAACCGCGATTTAAGACTTTAAGCACTTCTCCCAGGTTTTTCCCGTCAATGAATTCCATGGCGATAAAATACGCGTTTTCAATATTGCCGTAGTCAAATATCTGAACCACATTCGGATGTTGTAATAAGGCGGCCACCCGGGCTTCGCGGGTGAACATTTTTATAAAATCTTGATTTCCGGCAAGATGTGGTAAAATGCGTTTGACTGCAACTTTGCGACGAAAGCCGTCTTCGCGGACGTAATCCGCTAAAAACAGCTCGGCCATCCCACCACGGGCAACCTTTTGATGCAACTGATAAGGGCCGATGCGGTCCATTTTTGCGATATCCGCCTGCATCCTAAGCGTCCGGGCCTTGGCACTGCGGTCCAATACAAACACACCGGCACCCAACAAGATTAACGTCCCCAAGACGCCGGTAAAATATAAGAACCGCAATTGATTAAGGTCGCTATGAAGTCGAACGGTAGATTGAATAATGCCAACCTTTCCAATTTCTACATCTGAAAAATTAATCGTTTTAAAGAAACCAACGACACCTGTTTTGTTCGGCAGCTTTCCAGATACGATTTTGATGCCGTCCTGCATAAGGATTGGTTTTTCATCAAGCAGCGGATCAAATTTTCGATTCATCAATTCTGCTTTTGTATGCGCCAGAATGTTATTTTGGTGATCCAAGATAACCGCATATTTCAAATCTTTGACATTCTGTAATTCTTTGACGGCAACATTGAGCGATAAAATATCCTTTTCTAAAACGAAAGGACCGATTTTGGATTCAAGACTTTGGGCCTGGGTAATTCCTTGCTGCAAAAATGCATCATTTTTGCGTTCAAAAGCAGAATGGTAAAACAAATAGCCGGCAATGTTGATCAGAAGCCAAACCACCAGACAAATCGCTGCCTGTTTGGGGTTGCGTTCAATAAATTTTAAATTGGAAATGCGCTTCATGCTTCTCGCGACTTTGGTAAAGGTGCTCGTTGAAATTTCCTTGACTTTCACCGCTGTCATGGTTGCAATTTCACCGACCAGCATGGAACACCTCCTTGCCATCCGCGATTAAAAATCAGGCGGTCAGCTTTTTGATAATCTCAGCGCAGCGTAAAATGATCCGGCGTTTGAGCCAGGATAAATCGTCTGATTTTGTAAGGGGCTGCGTTTCCTTTGCGGGGTTATCCGCAACGGAGTAAATGTTTGATTTTTGTTTCCAGGTTCGGCTTTTCAGAAAATGGTCCAGATTTGACTGCTTGAAAATTGTTGCGGATAACTGGTTGCGGGTTCCGCACAACGGGCAGACGACAGGAGTCCTTTTCGCACCGGTATCAATTTCGGCTGTTGAGTGGCTGAAATTTAAAATCTTTACCAGAGATGCTCTGATCGATTGGTACCGGAATAGGATAATCAAAACCAATAAAAACAAACCGCTGACAACAGCGAAGATCGTAAAAATTTTCCGCGTCTGAATCGCCTCAGGGGTTGATAAGCCGATGAAAATTTCACCAATCTTGGTGCCGGCATAGGTGATGTCAGAGACAAAATTTATAATTTTAGCATGGCTGGCAAAGCCCCCTTCCCGAATTGACACTTCTGCATCGGAGCGAGCTGTTGCGGTCATATCCGGCATAAGATGACCGGTGCCGGTAAAGGCCACAACCTTATTGCGATGATCAACCACAGAGACGTAAATGACACCAGATCTGTTGGCGGCCTCGGTTAGCAATTTGTGGACAGACTGGGAATCCCTTTCCAAAAGGGGCAGGCTGGCAAGATTTGCAAACTCATTCGTTAATTCAACACCTGAGTTTTTTAAGCGGTTTTTGAGGTGATTGACGCGCAGGCTCAAAATTGAGTAAGCAATCAGCATGGCCAGCCACCAGACGACCACACCCAGAATCACATAACGCCAGTTTAGACGTCTGATGAATTGCTGGATGGAATCCATGAGGTGTTTTTCCTCCTCCTGTTAACCGGTCATGGTTTAGCTGTTTTTGCCCTTTTGAATCGTTTGCGAGGATCGGTTTGAAAAGGCAGCGACTGCTTTCAACATTATTAAATTATTATGGTGTAGAATCAATGTCAAGCAAATTAACTGCCTTAAATTTATACCATTTGAGTTCCCAATGCGCCGAATGACGTTTCAATATTTCACCATTGGAGGTGAATATGATAATATATTTGACAAGCGGACAAAAATAGGCCTAATGATCATCAGCGCAAGCATTGATATCAGGCGACCGGACGTAAGGCTTAAAGATAAATAACTGTCGACGGCATTTCAGAATCGACTTTAGTCTCCGAGGGCGGCTATGTTATCTGATGTTATTTTTCCATCTCGAGTGGATCGGCATTCAAATCTTCTACAGATTCTGATTTTTTTCATGTTCCTCGGTACGGGTTCTCTTGTTTTGAGTGCCTGTGCGTCCAATCAAACAACAACGCCACCATCGCATAAAAATCTTTTTCGCTCTGAAGACTATGTTGTTTATCAGCTAAGGACGGGCCAATCACCTGCAGAACTGGCAGCAAAGTTTCTGGGCGGCCCCCAGCACGCCTGGATAATTGAGCAAGCAAATCCGGATATTCGCTTCCGACGGGGCAATGCTGTTGTGATTCCGCTAAAAGAGCGAAATCGGGGAGGTCTAAGCGCAGATGGATTTCAAACCATCCCCATATTGACGTATCATCGGTTTGCTGAAAATTGCAGCTCGCCATTGTGTATGCCGAGCCGCACCTTTGATCGTCAAATGCGTTATCTGAAGGAAAACGGGTATCACGTGATTACCGCTGAAGAACTTCTCGCCTTTCTCGAATATCGTCGGGGGCTTCCCCAAAAATCGGTGCTGATCACCATGGATGATGGCTATCGCTCCGTTTATAGTATTGCGTATCCGATCCTTGACAAATACGGGTTCAAGGCGACATTGTTTGTTTACACAAGCTTTGTTGGCGTTTCCAAAATGGCCATAACCTGGAACCAGCTCAAAGAAATGAAGGCCAATGGCTTTACCATCGGTTCGCACACCATTTATCATAGCGACTTGACGCAGCTAAAACAAGAAGAGACAGAGCAGGCGCATTTGACGAGGATTAAAGAAGAGCTCTTTGGTTCCAAAAAAATCATCGATCAAAAATTGGGCCAAGACACCTATTTTTTGGCATACCCGTTCGGTTATTATGACCAAAGATCGATTCAAATGGCCAGGCAAGGGGGATATAAAATTGCCATGTCCGTGAAAAGAGGCATCAACCCCTTTTTCGCAAATCCAATGACGTTGAGAAGAGATCAGATATTGGCAAAGGACATGCAGTCCTTCATTTCAAGGCTAAAAACGTTCAATCCTCTTATACTAAAGTGAGGAAACCATGAAAAACATGTCAGGAATTATCAGCGTTGTCCTTTTGGTTTTACTGCTGGCCGGGTGCGCGATAATGGGCACCAAATCCCCGCAGGCACTTGCAAAAGAGTATACGGCCAAAGCACAGCAGTTCGAAAAACAAGGGGATCTGGTTGAGGCTTTGAAGCAATACAAACTCGTGCTTACCGTCGACCCCGACAATCAATTGGCCCGGCAGAAAATAGCAGCGCTTGAACCCCAAATGCTCAAGCTGGCTGAGAAGCATTATAAAGAGGGGCTCAAATTCTATAACAGGGGCCAGTATGCGCCAGCGCGCAAAGAATTCTTAACGGCCCTGCGTTATAACCCCGATCACACCAAAGCCAAAACGAGGCTGGCGGGTACGAGCAAAGATATGGAGCAGGTCAAAAGATATATTGTGCACACCGTTCAGCCCGATGAGAGTATCTCCACATTAGCCGAACGCTATTATGGCGATTACCGAAAGTTCCATCTGATTGCGGAGTACAACGAACTGGCAGATCCCACCCGGGTTGCGGTCGGCCAGGATATTAAAATTCCTGTCATTGAAGGAATTCCGATTATGGCGGACCCCGACGAAATACAATCGGAGGAGGGGGCGTCTGCGGAAACATTGCCTGGCGAAATCATAACGGTAAAACGATATATCATCCATACCGTTCAACCCGAGGAAAGCCTTTCCAAGCTGGCCATGATGTATTACGGCGATTACAGCAAATTTCATGTCATCGCCGAATTTAATAACCTAGGAGATGGAACCAGCGTAAGAGTCGGGCAGGAGCTCAAGATCCCTGAAGTTGAAGGCGTTCCTTTTCAGGTTACGGGCAAGGTGGCCGAAACTCAAACGGTCACAACCGCCAAGCTTGAGCCGGTGCCTGAAACACCCGACGAGAAACAAAAAGAAGCGGAAATTAGCGCAAAGCCTGACACCCCCGAAGATCAGTCGATGAACTATCGCAAGCTCGGAATCGAGCTATATGAGAACAAGGAATATGCAGCTGCTATTGCTGAATTCGACAAAGTTTTAAACGTCAACCCTGCCGATCAAATGGCACGCGATTATATGGCCCTGGCTTATTTGGAAAAGGGGCGGCAATCATTTGGAAACAAGGCTTACGCGGCAGCCGAAAAGGAGTTTGAAAGATCCCTGATATACAATCAGAACTGCCCCGATTGTCAGACATACATCGCTCAAATCCAAAAAGAGAACCGCGAAGCTATCCATAAAGACGCCATTGCGCTATACAATGAAAAGAAATTCAAGGAAGCTATTGCTAAATTTGAAGCCATTGCCAAAAACGACCCCGACGATAAGCAGGCACGCGCGTACTTAGAAAAATCTCATTTCGAACAGGGGTTGCGTCTGTTCGGCAAAGAAGAGTATTTGGCTGCCAGAGATGAGTTCCAATCGGCGCTGCAATACAACAAGAATTGCGAGCAATGCAAAAAAAATATCCAAAAGAGTGAAGATATTTACAAGGAAGTTCACTACGAAAAGGGCCTTGCCTACTTCGGGGATCAAAAATTGGCGGAAGCCATTCAGGAGTGGGAATCTGTCTCGGCAGTCGATCCGAATTACAAAGACGTTAACAAAAACCTCACAAAGGCCAAAACGCTTTACGAGCGACTGGAAAGCATCAAGCGCAGCAAAACCCAGGAAAACACCCAGTAAGGCGTCTGGTTTCAGATGACAGAAGTCAGATTGAAGAAAACAGATTGCATTAGGTGTCGTTGGACGAAGATGATTTTTCGATAATCAAAATAGAGATTTACTTGATTTGATAACTGTCACTTAGGATATCTGTATTTTGGCTAAAGTTTGGATCAATATATCGGTACCTGGGTAAAATTTTGTTTTCTGTCAATTTTTCCAAAAATATGTTGATTTTTCTTTATCCTTTCCATAACAATCTATTCACAACGATCTGAGGGGTTGATAGCAAGACTTACGCATCTGTGGGGTACAATGCAATGTGTCTTTAACAATGAGCCAAGTTGCCTTTGATGGTGGCGTGGCTTTTTTATTGGTGTTAGGAGGCAGGGAATGGATAGGATATGTCTACCACAGATAGTGCAATGGCGTATTTTTATATTTTCGACAATCTTGGCTTTGATGGGTTTTTTTTGTGCCGAGCAACTGAATGCTGATATTTATCAATGGGTTGATGAAAATGGCGTAAAACATTTCAGTAATGCGCCTCCGGCTAATGCCGGAAATGCTAAAATCGTGTTTGACGAGCACCAACACGATGAAGCCGCCTATGAAAATCGCGTTAAGACCGATCAAAAAACGATAGATGCGCTCATTGAAGAAATTAAAAAAAAAGAACAGCAAGCCAAAGCCATTGTGGAGAAACAAAAAAAATTCATGAATGTAAAACAAAATCAACAGTCTTTGTTCGGTTCTAAATGTTTTGGTCCCTCTTACAGTATTCAACAGGGCAGGGGTGTGCGTCATGGAATTGTTCCAAGGTATCTTATGCCAGGCGAATTCGACGATCTTTTAGAGCTATTCGAAAGTTTAAAGGGTGACTGGTATGGAGCTGCATGGGAACGGACTTGTAAAGATATCAACGGCGAAGTGTATCAAGAGATAAACAATTATACAATTAAGTCAGAAGGTACAATACATTCAAGGGGCCAGTTTATTTTAAAGAGTAATTTATATTCTCGGGAAAGTAACAGCACGCACCTTGAAGCACTTCCTCTTTATTTAGATCCCAAAAAACTAACAACCCAAGAGGGTATTTCAGTCTCGGATCTTGAATTAATCTCAGTATCATCAGATCACCTGGTTTATGTTCAAAAAGGAGCAACTTTATTGCCAGGCATCGGTGATCAGGTGGCACTTCGAAAAGATAGGGAGCGCGAATTTGTGACTACCATCATAAAAACAGGAATAAATTCTTTTTCATTTGAAAGATTATTTTATACTAGTGGAAAGCTGAAAACAATCAATGCCTGGCATCTCGAAAATAATTAGAATTTTCAGTACTGGTGAACCAGAAGAGATTAATTAATTCGAGATATCCCAAATGCAGGGGCGCAACACCTCATTTATAATTAGCTTTGCTATTTGTCGCTGGATAAACTTATCGTTTTGTCGATTTCATATAACTCCCAAAAATAAAAGGTTTTTAAGGCCACAAAATAGTTGTGCTATATTTGGATATCTGTAATTTTGGTATTTCCAGGTACTCTCATCAGCACTTTTAAATCCATGAAAAACCTATGATATCAATTTTATATCTCAACTGTAATAATCCGCTAATTCCGTTTCGTTCCAAGATTGTATATTAGAGGGGGCAATCGACACTTTCACTGAATTGTATATGTCGGCTATCCAGGTAAAATATTTGGGTAGCCGATTTTTTTCAGATTAGCATTCGTTATTTAACCACAAGCTATTTTAGATTGCCCCGCATAATACACAACTGCTCTCCTAATGATTCTCAACAATTACTTGCGATATACATTTCATACATGTAATTTCAGCTTTGTTGGGTCTATTTTAACAGCCGGCTTTCGGATTTCACAAGAAAGGTACAATAAATTTAATGGGGTTTCAAAGATTCGATGCAGGCACG
>Ga0265303_10000340_pt1 | contig 25512 bp, 23 predicted proteins | sample Helome_2_FD_192494 | JGI IMG/M metagenome (GOLD analysis project Ga0265303, IMG submission 192494) | Marine sediment microbial communities from subtidal zone of North Sea - Hel_20160317 (Illumina Assembly) | ecosystem: Environmental > Aquatic > Marine > Subtidal zone > Sediment ... | reverse complement strand
GGTCGCATAGACCACGTCACAGGCATAAGCCGCGCGCTTCGCGGCCGGTGTCATACCGGGAATCGCAACACCTACGGTCAAACCCACTGCTTCGTAAATGGGCTTCATCCATTCCGCGTCGCGCTTGGCCAGGTAGTCGTTGACCGTTACAACATGAGCACTCTTGCCGGTCAGGGTGTTCAGGTACACCGCCAGTGTTGCCATGAGGGTTTTGCCCTCACCGGTTTTCATCTCGGCAATCTCGCCCTGGTGAAGCACCATGCCGCCAATCAACTGGACATCATAGTGACGCAGACCCATGCATCGCCAGGAAGCCTCACGAACCAGCGCAAAAGCTTCAGGAAGTAATGCGTCAAGAGACTCACCTGCTTCGTGCCGTTGACGAAATTCAATCGTTTTTGACTTCAATTCATCATCGGACAAAGTCTTGGTGGACTCTTCCAGATCATTGATTTTGTGGACAGCTTTGCCCATCTTCTTGACCAGCCGATCGTTGCGGCTGCCCACCATTTTTGTAATCAGCTTATTGAGCATCTGAATGGGTTTCTTTGTGATTTCGCGCCGATTGCTATCTGGGGTCAATCAGCCGCAGTTGCAAGCCAATCTTGGCGATATAACGGGATTAACGGAGGTTACCAACAAAACGGCCGGGATTAACCTGTGAGCCATCTTTCAATACTTCAAAGTGAACGTGAGGTGCAGAAGCCCTGCCCGTGCTGCCCATCCGGGCGATCACTTGCCCGGCGGTAACATGATCGCCGGCATTCACTTTCAATTCGTCACCGTGTGCGTAGCGGGTAAGGTATCCATTACCATGGTCGATTTCTACTGTTTTTCCATATCCATTACGGCTGGCCGCCCAAATGACAACCCCGCTCGCGACACTCAACACCTCGGTTCCCCTTACACCGGCAAAATCCAGGCCACTGTGCTGTTCACGTTCACCGGTAAATGGATCATTGCGTTCACCAAAACGGGAAGAGATCCAGCCTTTTCTCACCGGCCAGCCGGTGGGAGTAAGATCGTTTTCCAACTGGCGGTTAGCCATCAGGAATTGCAGTGCGTCCAGTTGGGAAGACTGGCGCCGTAACTTTACGCTCAGAGTCTCGATGGCGAAACCCAGTTCTTCTTCATCCGCAGACCCCATAGCCACGTCATCCCCAGGCCCACCCACCGGGGCGGGCTCGCCAAAATCAAATTCGTCCAGCGACAGTTGACCCATGTTGGCCAGGCGCTCACCCAGTGCATCGAGTCGCGTTGAAGCCGCCTGCAATTCAGCGAGCCTGACAGCAAGGGCGTTTACATTCTGCAGATTGTCTACCCGCAGCCGATCCACTTTTCCCTGCTGTTCGTGAATCTCCAGTTGCAGTGCCTGAACCTGGTAGGCCAGTTCATCCGGGACACCTGCCGTACTGCGCCCGAACAGGAATATGAGCCCGCCACAGCAAACAACTGTCGCAACCCAAAACATACGCTTGATTCCAGCCAGCTTGCCGGGCCAACGGGCACATGCAAGACTGGTAATCAACAATGATGCTGAAGTACGCTTCATAAATGGCTCGCAATCCTCAGTCCGGTAAAAAAATATTTCGCGTTTCCGAGGTCATAACGGACCATGGAACGTCACTCGGAAAACTGCTGCAACGGGCCAACCTTCTGATGAAAGTCGAGCACCTGATCGCGGATTTTCTGGAACCCGGGATAGCAGCACATTTCCAGGTAGGCACCATCCGGGAAAACAGGCTAATCCTGATCTCACCTTCAGCATCGTGGGCCACCATGCTCCGCATGGAAGCTCCCGCGATCATCAAGTTCCTACACTTGTCCGGTTATACGCAAATCGAACACATCGATATTCGCGTAGCACCTCTTGTCCAACAGCGTGAAACGCCTCGTAAGCAGAGATCGTTATCTGCTGCTGCTCAACAGGCCCTCGCACAAATGGCCCTTTTAGAGGACGATAGCGAGGACTAAAGCAGGTTAGAAAAACGACTCAACCATACGGACGGCGGATAATATCAGAATTTGGACGAATTGTCCTGAGTTTGCTGCAAGGTTTGAACCCCAGGTCAGGCCAGGGAATCAGGCGCCAGCCTGGGCCGGGTGCGCGTAAGAGACCGGAATGGCTTCAGAATCATCGAATGTCACCTCTTCCCAGGCTGAAGCCCGTTCGAGCAATTCCCTGAGCAGCAGGTTGTTCAATTCATGCCCTGACTTATAGCCGGAGAAAGCACCTATGAGTCCGTGACCAAGCAAATACAGGTCACCAATCGCATCAAGCACCTTGTGTTTGACGAACTCATCTTCGTAACGTAGTCCGTCTTCGTTGAGAATCCGGTAGTCATCCAGTACGACTGCATTGTCCATGCTTCCGCCAAGTACCAGGTTGCGCTCGCGCAGCATCTCGATGTCACGCATAAAGCCGAACGTGCGGGCCCGTGCTATTTCCTTGAGATACGAAGTGGTGGAGAAATCCACAGAAGCAAACGACTGGTGCGAACGGAACACAGGATGATTGAAATCGATCTTGAATGAAACGCGAAAACCGTCAAACGGATCAAACCGGGCCCACTTGTCATCCAGGCGGACTTCAACTGGCTCGAGAATGCGAATAAAACGTTTCGCAGCGGATTGCTCTTCAATGCCTGCAGACTGGATAAGGAATACAAACGGCCCTGCACTGCCGTCCATGATCGGTACTTCGGCATTGCTCAAATCGACGTAAGCGTTATCTATGCCAAGACCCGCGAAGGCAGACATCAAGTGCTCAACCGTAGAAACCCGAACACCATTCTGCTCCAGCGAAGTATTCATGCTGGTGTCACCTACGTGGGTGGCAAAAGCGGGAACTTCCATGACAGGATCCATATCTGTGCGCCGGAAAATGATACCGGTATTAACCGGTGCCGGGCGCAGCGTCATGAATACTTTTTCGCCGGTGTGAATTCCAACACCGGTGGCACGAATGACATTCTTGAGGGTGCGTTGATTTATCATTGTTGGGGCTCCGCAAGGACCTCAAAATCAGCGGCATACTAGCACAATAGAGACTGGCTTGATAGCTGAAAAATCGGCAAAAAGACCACATCTGTTGTAATTTAACAACATCTTAACGAGCACATAACATAATCGTCACACTCCCGCTGTCCGGCAACCGGAAGACACCAGCCTGCGCACAGGCCGGCACGGCGAGTCGGGGTCTCCGGTTGCCGGACTTCTTTACCAGAAGCCGGCGTGTTGGGTGGCTCACGCCAGCGGACCTGCTCAGTCGGCCTGAGTTCGGAGAAATGAAGGGATATCCAGGTAATCGATATCCTTCTGCCTCTCGAACAGGTCCTTGCTCCTGGTTCCGGAAACTTCATGTTGGAAATCCTTTTCGCCTTCCATAGCTGCAGCCTCATCCGCTGCAATCAACTCCGGCCGGCCGGTGGTTCCGTTGGCCACAAGACGCATGGGTTGCTCTCGGGTGAGGCAACTGCGAGAGGGCTCGCCCAGTCCGGTGGCGACAACTGTCACGCGTAAGTCATCACCCAGTTCGGGATCGATTACGGTACCCATGACGACGGTTGCATCATCCGAAGCCAGGTCAGAAACCGTGCTGCCCACTTCTTCAAATTCTTTCATGGTCAGGTTGGTCCCGGCCGTGATATTTACCAGAATGCCGCAGGCGCCTGACAGGTTGATGTCCTCCAGCAACGGACTTCCAATCGCTGCCTGCGCGGCCATGATCGCGCGATCATCGCCCGACGCCTGTCCAGCACCCATCATTGCCATACCCATCTCGGACATAACGGTTCGCACGTCCGCGAAGTCGACGTTGATAAGGCCTGGCCGGGTAATGAGCTCGGCAATGCCCTGAACGGCACCCTGCAGAACATCGTTTGCCGCCTTGAACGCATTGAGCAAAAGCGTTTCACCACCCAGCACATCACCCAGCTTGGAGTTCGGTATTGTAATCAGGGAGTCGACGTGGGCCGACAGCTCTTCGATGCCTTTCTCAGCAATTTCCATCCTGCGCCGGGCTTCAAAATGGAATGGCTTGGTCACGACTGCAACGGTCAGGATGCCCTGCTCCTTGGCAGCCTGTGCAATTACCGGAGCCGCTCCTGTACCGGTTCCGCCACCCATCCCCGCGGTGATGAAAACCATGTCAGCACCAGCCAGCATTTCCATGATGTGATCCCGGTCTTCCAGTGCCGCCTGTCTTCCGACCTCCGGATTTGCACCGGCGCCCAACCCCTTGGTTACGCTGGATCCGATCTGCAGGATGGTTTTTCCTTTGAACTGCCTCAATGCCTGTGCATCTGTGTTGGCAGCTATAAACTCCACTCCATCGATGCTGGCATCAATCATTTGAGCGACGGCGTTACCGCCGCCACCACCCACGCCAATCACTTTTATTGTCGCGCTCGGTGTGTAATTTTCCACTAATTCAAACATTTCTTTTTCTCCTCTCGCTCGCCGTTATAATTATTTAAAACTCACCCCGGAACCAACTCCGGACTCGATCAAAAAATGTGTCACCACTTCCAGCCGTCAACAGGGCTTTGCCTGGATCTGCCTGGTTTCCATACAGCAATAGACCCACACCTGTGGCATGTATGGCATTGCTCACCACATCGGAAAGGCCACTGACATAGCGCGGTGTCGCCAGGCGCACCGGCATATGGAACAGCTCTTCCGCCAACTCCTCCGCGCCTTCAATGCGCGAAGCGCCGCCGGTCATGACCAGACCGGCTGCAATCATGTTCTCAAATCCACTGCGCCGAAGTTCGGCCTGGACCAGTGAAAACAACTCCCTGTAGCGCGCTTCAACAACCTGGGCCAGCGTTTGCCTTGCCAGGTGGCGCGATGTTCTGTCGCCCACACTCGGAACCTGGATGCTTTCGTCATTGCGAGCCAGTTGTTCCAGTGCACAGGCGTATTTGATCTTGATGTCTTCGGCATGCTGGGTTGGTGTCCGCAAAGCGACAGCAATGTCGTTGGTAACCTGGTCACCTGCGATGGGAATGCAGGCGGTATGGCGTATCGCGCCATCAGTAAACACCGCGATATCGGTTGTGCCGGCACCGATATCCACCAAACAGACACCCAGGTCTTTCTCATCATCGGTCAGAACGGCATAGCTCGCGGCCAGGGGTTGCATGATCAACTCATCCACGGTCAAACCACAACGGGCGACGCACTTACCGATATTTTGAGTAGCGCTGAGTGCAGCTGTCACCACGTGCACATGGGCTTCCAGCCGAACACCGGCCATGCCGATGGGCTGACGAATTCCGTCCTGGTTGTCGATTACGTATTCCTGTGGCAGCACATGCAGCACTTTTTGATCGGCCGCAACGGGTACAGCACGCGCTGCGTCGAGCACTCTGTCCACGTCTCCTTCAGATACCTCCTTGTCCTTGATAGCTACCGTGCCGTCAGAATTCAGGCTGCGAATATGGCTGCCGGAAATACCGGCATATACGGAATGAATCTCGCACCCAGCCATTAACTCAGCTTCCTCCACGGCCCGCTGAATCGCTTGCTCGGTCGAAGCCATGTCAACGACAACGCCCCTGCGCAAACCGGTCGATGGATGGGACCCCAGGCCAATAACCTCCACCGTGCCGTCAGCCTGGCTCTCGCCAACAATGGCAACAATCTTCGACGTTCCGACGTCCAGCCCGACGACCAGTGATTTTTCAGATTTCCTTGCCTTCATTCAGCTATCAGTCCCTTTGGTGGTCTCCAGGTGCTGCGGCCACATGACCGCGAACCCATTGGTGTATCTCAAATCGACATCCTGCGGTGGCGCAGACTGCTCCAGCATCAGTGAATCCCAACTCGCGAGTAGTCGTTGCAGTCGCTCCAGAGCCGAATCACGGCCCAGTTGAACGTGGGTTCCATTATTTAATTCCATTGACCATGCACCCCGTTCATCCAGGTTTATCCCACTTATTTCCAGGCCGAGAGGAACCAGTAACTCAGTGAATTCCGACCAGGACCTCAAGACTTCATCCAGCTGGCCCTGTGGTCCCCGCAACCAGGGCAAGCCCTGGATTTCATCTGATTCAGGAACGGAAAATGCTACGCCTTTGTGCGAGATCAACTGCCCGCGATTCCAGTGTGCTATGGGAGTAAATTCCCCGATTGTCACCATCACCGTGTCGGGCCAGTTTTTCTGGATGCGGACCGACGACACCCACGAAATGCGAGTGGCGGCATCGCGCAATTCCTGCAGATCGATCGTAAAAAAGCTTTCATCAATCAGTGGCGAGATGCTGGCGCGTAACTGCTCAGCACTGACCCGCTGAAACCCGCCGTTGAGCTCCAGCCAGCGAATCGGCCAACGATCGTTCGCCACGATTCCCATACTGACCCAGCCGGCCCCCCCGACGGCCAGCAGGAACAGGGCGATCACCGCCAGGATACTGCCGGCAAACCCACGGTTGCTCTGATAGTTGAATTCCATGTAGCGATTCACAAACTTGTCTCCAGGATTCGCCAGACCAGTTCATCGAATCCCACTCCAACTTCAGCAGCCGCCTGGGGAACAAGGCTATGATCGGTCATCCCTGGTGTCGTGTTGACCTCCAGGAACCAGGGCTTGCCTGATTTGTCCAGCAGGAAGTCCACCCGTCCCCAACCTGCAGCGCCAAGAATTTCAAACGCCCTGAGTGACAATTTTTGCAATTGGGTTTCAGAGTCCTTATCCAGGCCACAGGGGCAAAAATAGCGGGTAGCATCCGATTCGTACTTCGCCTCGTAGTCGTAAAACGCGTTGGGGGTCTCAACCCGGATCAGGGGCAAGGGGTTTTTGCCCAAAACACCGGCAAAATATTCGTCACCGCTGATCTCTGCTTCAATGATCACGGTATCGCCATAGCTGCGCGCCAATGCCACGGCCGGTTCAAGTTCCTGTTCGCTGGCAACCCTCGAAATCCCGATACTGGACCCAAGCCCGGTGGGCTTTACAAACAGGGGTAAGCCGAATTTTTCCAACGCGCGACCGGGATCATCATCATGAGGGCCAAAATGATCAAAAGGCGGTGTGGAAATCCCGTTCTGGGCCCAAACCCATTTTGAACGCACTTTGTCCATGCTCAGCGCTGATGAGGCCAGGTCTGCCCCGGTCACCGGAACATTCATCAGCTGCAGCGCTCCCTGCAGTGAGCCGTCCTCGCCACCCGGCCCATGCAGCAGATTGAACACCCGATCAATCTCGCCCAGCCAGATAGCCTCGAACAGGGCCAGGGGGCCATCGAATACACGGCAATCTATGCCATTACGTTCGAGGGCAGCGCCCACCGCCTTGCCTCCATTGAGGGACACTTCCCGCTCAGCACTGTCGCCACCAATGACCAGGCCTACGCGACCGAAATCTGCAGGGTCTTTGACCTTGACCGATGGAAACACCTTCATTCGGGCGCCTCCGTTGTGAAGCCCTGCTCACGGACCTTTTGGGCCATGTGGCCGATATTTCCTGCTCCAAGAAAGAGGACGAGATCGCCATCTTCAAGCATCGCAGGCAACTCGGTGAGAATATCGTTTACATCAGAAACCAGTATCGGATTGACCCGGCCCCTGGCCCTTATGGATTGGCACAGGGCACCACTGTCGATGCCATCAATTGCTTCCTCGCCTGCCGCATAGATATCGGTCAAAACAACAACGTCCGAGGATGCAAGCACTTGCGAGAATTCATCAAACAGATCACGAGTTCGGGTAAACCGGTGTGGCTGAAATACCGTGACGATTCTCTTGTCCGGCCAGCCGGCGCGCGCTGCGGAAATCGTGGCATCCAGTTCCGAAGGGTGATGGCCGTAATCCTCAACAACCATTACTTCACCGTTGGGAACTGCAAATTGTCCGACTTCGGCAAAGCGCCGGCCAATTCCTTCGAACGACCGCAGGCTGTCCACAATTGAAGGCAGATCCAGCCCCAATTCCCAGGCAATGGCGATAGCACCCAGCGCATTTTGAACATTGTGCACTCCCGGCAGATTCAGGCTGACTTCAATGGCATCATCCTGGTTAGGAAGGTGTGCCCTGAAGTACATCATGCGTCCTTCCTGGATCAGGTCTGAAGCACGGACATCAGCCTGCTCGGAAAGGCCATACGTCACCACGGCGCGAGTGACTGAGGGAACCATATCCGCAACCTGTTCATCATCTATACAGAGAACCGCAGCACCATAAAAAGGCAGGTGATGGAGAAATTCCAGGAACGCTTTCCTGAGATTCTCAAAACTGTTTTCGTATGTTTCCAGGTGGTCCCGGTCGATATTTGTGATCAACGCAATAACGGGTTGCAACAACAGGAACGATCCGTCACTTTCGTCCGCTTCGGCCACCAGGTACTCACCGGCGCCCAGTCGCGCGTTCGAACCCCAGGCATTGAGCAGCCCACCGATAACGAACGTCGGATCCAGACCCGCTTCCGCCAGCAAGCTGGCCGTCAGGCTGGTTGTCGTTGTCTTGCCGTGCGTACCTGCGACGGCAATTCCCCGGCGAAAACGCATCAGCTCAGCCAGCATTTCCGCCCGCGGCACAACCGGAATTCTCAAATCCCGGGCGGCCACCAGTTCGGGATTGTCATCGGCAACTGCCGTCGATACCACCAGCACATCAGCGCCTTCAACCTGTAATGAACTGTGTCCCAGGTAAACCGTTGCGCCCAATTTTTCCAGATGGCGTGTGGCCCGGCTTTCTGACAGGTCCGAACCGGATACGGTGAATCCCTGGTTTACCAGTACTTCAGCAATGCCGCTCATTCCGGCACCACCGATACCCACAAAATGGACCCGGTTGATCCGCCGCATGGGCCTGAGATGTGTACCGCTGCCTCTCATGCCGCCAGGTACTCCATGCACAGGCTGGCCACTCGTTCGGCAGAGTCCGGAACAGCAACACCACGCGCTTTGTTCGCCATATCCAGCAGTTTTTCACGGCTGTTCATCAGCTCTTCGAGCACAGCGGCCAACGAGCGTGCGTCGGTTTCGGACTCCGGCATCAGCACAGCCGCCCCTGCCTCAACCAGATATTCCGCATTCCGTGTCTGATGATCATCAACAGCATACGGAAATGGAACCAGCACAGACGCCATACCAGCCGCAGCGAGCTCTGAAACAGTCAACGCGCCGGAACGGCAGATGACCAGGTCAGCCCACGCGAAGGCTGCTGCCATGTCAACGATAAATTCCGTCACATCAAGACTGATTCTCATGTCGCCATAAGCCTGGCGGGTCTCTTCGGCCCGGCCTTTTCCTGCCTGGTGCCTGACTTCAAATGTGATATCCGAAGGCAACATTGACAGCGCTTCAGGAACGAGAAGATTCAAAGCGCGGGCCCCCTGGCTGCCACCGGTTACCAGGACCCGGATTGCGCCCTTGCGGTCCGCCATACGAATGGCAGGGCTGGCAAGGTCAACCACGGACTTGCGCACCGGGTTACCACAACTCACCGGGTTCAGGCTCGCCGGCCAGGTACCGGGAAAAGCCTGCAGAATATTTCGGGCCAGCCTGGCCAGCACCCGGTTTGTCATTCCGGGAATCCGGTTTTGCTCGTGCACCAGCAAGGGTATGCCGCGCAACCGGGCGGCAAGCCCACCCGGTCCGGCTGCGTAACCGCCGAAGCTCACGGCACAGACCGGTTTGTTATCACCGAGAAGTCTGAAAGCCTGAAATACTGCGCGCAACAATTTCCAGGGCATCAAAATCCAGCGGACCAGTCCTTTGCCCCGCAGTCCCGAAATGTCCACTACATCCAACGGGATTCCTGCTTCGGGTACTTTCTGGCACTCCATTCCACCGCGGGCGCCTAGCCAGCGTACTGTCACCCCCTGGCGTATCAGTTGATCTGCCACTGCGAGCCCTGGAAAAATATGGCCGCCCGTGCCGCCAGCCATGATCAACACTGCGCGCGGCTCCGAGCTCATTTAACTGCTCCTGAGGACGGTTTCTTTTTCCTGAAATACACTACGTTATCGCGGTCCATTTCATATTTGATGCGCAGCACAATCCCGATCGCCACCAGGGTCATCAACATGCTGCTGCCACCAGAACTGATCAAGGGCAAGGTCAAACCCTTGGTTGGCAATACACCAAGATTCACCCCGACGCTGACGATGGCCTGAAGGCCAATCCATAAGCCGATGCCATAGGCCACGAATCCGGCAAATGGTTTGTGATTACGGTGGGCCATGATGCCAATGATCATGATCCGGGTGACCAGCAGCAGGAACAACATAAGTACTGCAATGACACCGGCCAGACCAAGCTCTTCCGCCAGCACCGCGAATATAAAATCAGTATGCGCTTCAGGCAGGTAAAACAGTTTTTGAATACTCGCGCCAATGCCAACGCCGAACAGTTCACCGCGCCCAACGGCAATCAGTGCCTGGGTCAGCTGGAATCCGCTGGCATAAGGATCCGCCCAGGGATCCATGAAGCTGACAATGCGGCGCAGGCGATAAGGCTCCATCGCGGCAAAAGCGAAGGCCGGCAGGGTCAGCATGCCCAATACAAATATGTGGCGCCAGGCAGCACCTGCCAGCCACACCATTCCGACAACGATGGCAGTAATGACTGCCGCACTGCCCATATCCGGTTGTATCAGCAGGATGGCGGACAGCAGGCCTGCAAAGATCAGCGGCTTGAATGTGTCAAAAAACCGGGATTGAACGAATTGCGCCTTTCTGGCCAGGTAGCCGGCCAGATATATGATGACCATCAATTTGACCGCTTCAACCACCTGGAAGTTGACGAATCCCAACCGGATCCAGCGTGTACTTCCATTCACGGTATGTCCAATACCGGGAATCAACACTACCAGCAGGAGCAAGATGGACATGGCCAGCATCGGCCGGCTGATTCGCTCCAGGAAAGCGATCGGAATAATCTTAAGCGACCAGGTAAGAGTTACCCCGGCAGCAATGAAGATCAGGTGTCTTATCAGGTAGTGATAGGTACTGGCGCCTTGCCCTTCTGCAATCGCAATCGAAGCTGATCCCACCATGATGATCCCGAAAGAAAGCAGCAACAGGGCCGGCAGCAGCACCCAGGAATCAAGTCTCACCGGCGCGGGCATGGAGCCTGCCTGGCAGGCCTGGTTCCTGTTTACCGGTTGCCTCATTGCCGCTGTCATTTTTCTCATTGTGCTGTCATCACCTGATTTTCAATGTAGCCAGCCCGGCCAGAACGAGAATGACTGATATGATCCAGAATCGGACAATCACCCTGGGTTCAGGCCATCCTTTCAGTTCAAAATGATGATGGATCGGCGCCATCCGGAAAATGCGCTTGCCGGTCAATTTGAACGAAGTTACCTGTAAGATCACGGAAACTGTCTCCATAACGAAAACACCCGCCATCAGGATGAATACCAGTTCCTGCCGAACAATGACCGCGATCAGTCCCAACGCTGCTCCCACGGCCAGTGCACCGATGTCTCCCATGAATATCTGGGCCGGATAGGTGTTGAACCACAAGAATCCGAGGCCGGCGCCTGCCAGTGCACCGCAGAAGATAGCCAGTTCACCCGAGCCTGGCAGGAAAGGTAGTGCAAGGTAGTCCGAAAACACCGAGTGGCCGGCCACATAGGCAAAAATACCCAGTGCGGCCGCCACAAAAACCGACGGCATGATGGCAAGTCCATCAAGCCCATCTGTCAGATTGACCGCGTTGGAAAAGCCGACAACCATGAAATAGGTAGTCACTATGTAAAACACGCCCAGGGGAATGGCTACATCTTTGAAAAATGGAACGATCAACTCGGTTGCTGCCGGGACATCAGCCGTCCAGTACAAAAAGAAAGCAGCAGCCAGTCCGCCAATGGATTGCCCGAGGTATTTCCAACGCGCCGGCAGGCCCTCTGAATCTTGCAGCACCAGCTTGCGGTAATCATCTATCCAGCCAATGAGTCCAAATACCAGGGTTATCACGATCACGACCCAGACATAACGGTTGGTCAGGTCCGCCCACAGCAGGGTCGCAGTCACGATGGAAAACAGGATCAGGGCACCGCCCATTGTTGGCGTCCCGGCTTTCGCGAAGTGGCTTTCGGGCCCCAGCTTCCTGATCGGCTGACCCACCTGCTGTTTGACCAACCGGCGGATAAACCAGGGGCCCAGCAACAATGAAATCAGCAAGGCAGTGAGTGCCCCCAGGATGCTTCTCAGCGTGATGTATCCAAAAACGGCGAACCCGGAATTTACTTCGGCCAGTTGTTGGGTCAGCCAGTAAAGCATCAGCTGGCCTCTCTCATACAGCTTGCATCGGTGATAGCTTCAACGATGGCTTCCATACCCATCGAACGCGAACCTTTCACCAGGCACGTCGTTCCAGGCCGGAGTTGGGAACACAGCGCGCGGGCCAATTCCTCACGCTCATCGTAGTGTTCGGCACCCTCGCCGAAAGCCTCTGCCGTGAAGGCCGATAATTCACCCGTTGTAAATAGCCGGCCCACGCCCATGGCTTTTGCCGCCTCCCCCACTTCGCGGTGCATTTTGCGGCTGTTTTCACCCAGTTCTTTCATATCCCCCAGCACCAGCCAGGGGGTGCCCTGCATTTGCGCCAGGACCTGCAATGCCGAATAAAGGGATGCAGGGTTCGCGTTATAGGTGTCATCGATCACTGTCCAGCCTGCTTCAGCCTTGATCAGGTTGAGCCTGCCAGGCACCGGTTTGACCGCTTTGAGGCCTTGCTCGATTTCTGCAAGACCGATATCAAGGGACAGAGCAACAGCCGCGGCAGCTGCCGCATTTTGCAGGTTATGCCTTCCGGGGAGGGCAAGATGCAGTTCAATCTCACCACCAGGCACCTTTAACTTCGGGTGCACCTCCTGATCTACAAGCTGAACGTCACACCCCGGATGACTGCCGAATGTGATTGAACGGCCAGCTTGATTCATTTCTTGCCACAAATCAGACCAGGGCTCGTCCGCGTTGATGACAGCGCAGCCGTCCACGGGCAAAGCTGAATAGATCTCTCCCTTGGCAGTGGCAACTCCCTGCTCGGTGCCAAAACCCATCAGGTGAGCAGGCCCGATATTCGTGATCAGGCCAATGTCGGGTTGGGCAATGCCGCAAAGATAGGAAATGTCACCGCCTTTGCTTGCCCCCATCTCCAGCACAGCATAGCGGTGCTCTTGCGTTAAACCAAACAAACTCAGGGGTACGCCCAGCTCATTATTGTAATTTCCCTGGGTGGCCAGGACAGAAGACTCCTGGCGCAGGATGCTGGTCACCATTTCTTTGACCGTTGTTTTACCATTGCTGCCGGTGATCCCTATTACAACCGGGTCAAGACGCGTGCGCAGGAAGGCCGCGAGTTTGCCCAGGGCCAGCAGAACATCATCTACGATCAACTGGGGGACGGCGAGGTCCAGCGGGTGATCCAACAGCAAAGCGGTTGCACCGAGATCAACGGCTGTAGAGGCAAAGTCATGGCCGTCCACGTTGTTGCCTGGAAGGGCGGCAAACAGCGTTGCGTGATGTACTTTCCGGCTGTCCGTGGCAATGTTTTCAACCACCGCATCCATTGCAGGCACGGGACAACCCAGGGCCGCAGCCAGTTCACCGAGATGCAAGCGGATCATGCTGCATCCTCCAGCGCTGCGTTCACAGCGGCTTCATCGCTGAAAGGGATTTTCTGTCCTTTCAACTCCTGCCAGTTTTCATGTCCTCGCCCGGCCACCAATACGATATCTCCGGAACCACTTTCCAAAACTGCCTGGCGAATTGCCGTGGCCCTGTCTTCAATCACCAGTGCGTCCTGCGGCTGATCAAGGCCGGCAAGCATGTCGTTGATGATCGCAGCGGGTTCTTCATCTCTTGGATTGTCCGAAGTCAAAACGATGCGATCAGCCAGTGATTCCGCAATGCGCGCCATCAAGGGGCGTTTGCCGCTGTCGCGGTCACCCCCACAGCCAAACACGCACACCAGGCGACCGTGCAAATGTGAACGCAGGGCAGTCAATGCCTGCTGCAGAGCATCGGGGGTATGGGCATAATCTACAACCACCACGGGCTGCGCGATCTCACCCCCCATGCAGTGCATACGGCCCGGAACGGCGCGCATGATCTCCAGGTGGTGCATCACCTGGCCCCAGGGCATACCCAGCAAAGCCAGGGTGCCGGCTGCCGCCAGCAGGTTTGATACGTTAAATGCGCCCAGCAGACCCGTGCGCACCTCACCATCACCCCAGGGAGAGGCGAGTTTCAATGTCATTCCCAGAGAATCCATTTGCAGTATCGAACCTCGCAACTCACTGGAGCCGTTGGTTCCATAGGTGAAGACCTGCGTGCCATTGCTGATCTCTCCAGCCAGGCTTTTACCAAATGCGTCATCAAGATTTACGACGGCAAAACGGGGGTGTGCATCAATAAACAGGCGGCGTTTGGCAGCTGCATAAGCTTCCATTGTGCCGTGATAATCAAGATGATCCCGGCTCAGGTTAGTGAAGACGGCTGCGTCAAAAGCCACGTCATCACAACGGCCCTGGTCAAGGGCGTGGGATGAAACCTCCATGGACAGCTTTTCAACACCAAGGTCGATACTGTCGGAAAGCATGGCCTGGAGTGAAATCGGGTCCGGCGTCGTCATGTTTGCAGGCTTCAGCGCAGCCAGCGGGCCATAGCCGATTGTGCCGATGATACCGGCGTTGCCACTGCTTCTTTGCCAGGATTGTGCAATAAAATGTGCTGTTGAGGTTTTACCGTTCGTACCCGTCACACCGGCTATCACCAGGTGATCCGAAGGGGAGTGGTAGAACCGTGCTCCAATGCTCGACATGAGCCGCCCAAGCTCCGCGACCTCCACCAGGGGAATGTCCAGGTCAGGCAATTCTGCCTGCCCGTCGTGAATGACGACAACGGCGCCCCGGGCGCAAGCCTGGCCGGCGTGCACCATGCCGTGAGTGCTGGCGCCTGCCACCGCCAGAAACGCGTCACCCGCTTTAACGCGACGGGAATCCAGCGCAATCCCGGTGATGATTACATCAGGGACCCTTTCGCACCAACCTTCCAGCAGCGTCTGAACACTCATGGGACAGCTCATTGGCCACTTCCCGTGTTCACTTTCTCAGCCCGTACCATCATTCCTTCGTAGTTGTCCGGTGGAATGTCCAACAACCGCAATGCGCCGGTCATGACTTCTGAAAAAAGTGGTCCTGCAACCAGCCCACCATAATAAACCTTGCCTGAGGGGTCGTTGATCACAACAATGCCGACCAGCCTCGGGTCGCTGGAGGGAGCGTACCCTGCGAAACTCGAGATGTATCGCGAGGCGTATCCGGAAGCACTGGCTTTGCGCGAGGTCCCGGTTTTACCTGATACCCGGTAATTATCTACCCGCGCCGCCTTACCTGTACCTTCCGGTCCCGTAACGGTTTCAAGCATCGCCGCAACCTGCCTGGCGATGATGGGATCCAATATGGATGCCGGCGGATTGGCTGCCCCCATTACCAGGCTGGGACGTCGCAACCGGCCATCATCAGCCAGCGCCGCAAAAGCTCCGGCCAGTTGCAATGCCGTGACCGAAATTCCGTAGCCATAGGCCAGGGTTGCCTGCTCCACGCGCCGCCAGCGGCGATGATTACGCAACACGCCCGCGGATTCACCCGGAAAACCGCTTCCGGTCACATCACCAAATCCAAAGCGGTCATACGTATTCCACATATGTTCCGGTTCAAGATCGAGCGCAATCTTGGTTGCGGCTACGTTGGAAGATTTTGTAATCAGGCGGGTTACGTCTATGGGGCCGTAATTATGGTGGTCGCTGATCGTATGACCTGAAACATTGATATGGCCGGGTGTCGTATCTATCGGTGTCGTTGGCGTCCACCGGCCCGTCTCCAACGCCGAGGCAACCGCGAAAGGCTTCATCACCGAGCCAGGCTCGAAGACGTCGGTAACGGCGCGATTCCGCAACCCCTCGTTGTCCATGCTGGCATGGTTGGGGTTGTAGGACGGCTGGTTAACCATTGCCAGCACTTCACCTGTTTTCACATCCAGCAACACAACGCTACCGGAGCGCGCACCGTGCTTGAGCACGGTGCGCTTGAGCTCTCGGTAAGCGAGGTACTGCAGGCGGCGATCGATAGTCAGGCTCAGGTCATGGCCAGGCACGGATTCACGAACCATCTCAACGTGCTCAACCGTTCGCCCCAGCCGGTCCCTGATGATTCGTTTCTTGCCCGGCTTACCCTGTAGCCAGTTGTTGTATGCCAGTTCCAGGCCTTCCTGTCCCACGTCGTCAATATTGGTAAAACCAATGACGTGGGAGGTTACTTCTCCAGCCGGATAAAAGCGGCGATATTCTTTTTGCAGGAACACGCCATGCAATCCAAGCGCCTTGATTTGCGTGGCGACGTCGGGATGCAATCTGCGGCGGAGCCATACAAATTCCCGGGTCGAGCGCTGCGTCAAACGGCGCTCGATCTCGTCAGCGTCGACTGCGAGAATATCTGCCAGTGGCTGAATGTCTTCGGGTGATTGCAACAGCATTTTCGGATTGACCCAGACCGAATCCACTGGCGTGCTCACCGCCAGCGGTTCGCCATTGCGATCAAGGATATTGCCGCGGCGGGTCGGAACAACGACTTCGCGAAGATAACGGGCCTCGCCCTGGTCTTGCAGAAACTCCGTATCCACGATCTGCAGGTTGACGGCACGCGCAACCAGCGCGATGGAACACAGCAGAAAAACCAGCAGGAAAGCATACAGCCTGCTTACCGGTGCTCTGTGCTGCCCACGCTCGGTCATGGCTTTTCTACCACGAGGATTACCGCTTTTTCAGGAATTTTCATGCCGAGATGTTCGCGTGCCTTACTTTCTACATGACTGGCATCGGCCAGCCAGGCCTGCTCCAGTTGCAAGCGACTCCACTCGGCAATAAATTCGTCCCGCTGATCTTCCAGCAAGCCGAGCTGCACCGCAGCGCGTCTGCTTTCATGACGGGTATAGACCACCCCAAGCGCGCTGCATATCACAGCTGTAAGTGCTATTAGTAAGACAATTAAACGTGCATTCAACCGAGTTTCTCCGCAACCCTCATGACAGCGCTTCGTGCACGGGGATTGACGGAGAGTTCGGTTTCAGAGGCTTTGATGACTTTACCAATTGGCTTCAACACAGGCTTCAGATCAGGGTGCTGCGGTATGTTTCTCCGGACCTTTCCTGGTCGCACGGCTTCTCTAATCGTCCGTTTGACCAGGCGGTCCTCGAGGGAATGAAAACTGATAACCACCAGCCTTCCTCCCGGGCGCAACAACTCTATTGCTGTAGCCAAACCTGTTGCCAGGTGAGCTAGTTCATCATTTACAAATATCCGGATTGCCTGGAAACATCGTGTTGCTGGATGTTTATTTTTTTCCCGGCGACCTATTGTGTTTTCGATCAATCTCGCCAATTGACCTGTTGTTTCAAGCCGCTGCTTTTGCCGGGCCGACACAATGTTTCTGGCAATCCTGCGCGCGTGGCGCTCCTCTCCGAACTCCCAAAACACGCGGGTCAATTCCCGTTCCGGCGCATCAGTCAACCACTCTTTGGCCGACACACCCTGTAATGGGTTCATACGCATATCCAGTGGACCATCCCCCATAAAGGAGAAACCCCGATCCGGATCGTCCAGTTGCGGTGAAGAAACCCCCAGGTCAAGCAAAATGCCATCAAGGCCTTCTTCAACGCCCCATTCACGGACGTAGCGTTCCAAATCTGCAAAGTTGCCCTGGACTATGGAAAATCGAAAATCGTCCTTTTCTAGTTCCTTCCCGGCGGCTATCGCCTCCGGGTCCCTGTCCAGGGACATCAAGCAGCCTTGCTTGGACAAACAGGCCAGAATCGCCCTGCTATGCCCTCCTCTGCCAAAAGTTCCGTCGAGATACTTCCCGTCGGGCTGGATGTTGAGCGCTTCCACCACTTCTTCCAGTAATACCGGCTGGTGTTGGTAACCGCCCATCTACTCCGTTGCGCACCTCTGGCAGTCTTGCTCCCGCCTATAAAACCAGGCGGGTCATTTCTTCAGATGCAGCCTCGTCAAGACTGCGTTCTTCCTCTACCCGCTTCTGATTCAGAATCGTTTCATTCCAAATTTCGAAACGGGTGCCCATTCCCAGCAGCACCACCCGTTTTTCCAGGCCTGCTACCTGCCGCAAGGTCTGCGGTAATTGAATCCGTCCGTTGCCGTCCGGCTCAACTGCGCTGGCACTCCCCACCAGTTTTCTCTGCAAGCTGCGGTGCCCCGGGTTGAATGTACTCAGTCCCGTCACTTCGTCCCGCACTCGCTTCCATTCTTCTTCCGGGTAGAGATACAAAGCTCCGGAATCGAAAGCACTGTAGGTGAGAACCAGCTGCCCCCCGCTTTGCTCCTGGATAGATTCCCGGTAGCGCATCGGTATGGCCAGACGCCCTTTCGCGTCCAAATTGATTGCGGTCTCTCCAAAAAACACTGCTTCCCCACTAATCCGTCACTATTTACCACAAATTCCCACTAAAGTGCACGATAGTGATTTCAGAGGCGAATGTCAAGCACGACAATGACTTAGATTTGAATTCCGTTTTCAATTACATACGAAAGGGGTGGCGAGGCGGGGACCGCAATATGGCAATTACGTGGCTTCGTGGCTTCGTGGCTTCGCGACTTTGTGGCTTCGCGACTTTGTGGCTTCGAGGGTTGGAGCAGGGGTCCTCACATGGTCGAATCGAGCAATTTTTCCAAATGCACCTATACTCACTTGTGAGGGATATCCAGGATGAGAAGCATGGTCAGCCTTTCCGAAGACTGATTCATTCTGCACGTAAATAAGATAAGCGCGGCTCTTATTAAATGCGCGAGAGTGCAATCGTTTCGAACACCAATCCCCTTATTGAAGTTCAATTTATGTTTTCTTGGGTACGCGTGTCAGTTACGCGTTTTACATTTGGGAAATTCTTGATGGAGATCACTAATGCACACTATGAAGATGACGAAAAGATCGCTGTTGGCCAGCTTAATAATTGCCGCTGGCCTGTTAATGTCAACCCACGGATATGCGGCGACGGAAAAGTCCAAAACAATAAGTCCCGAAGAGTTCCGCAATCGGATGGTTGACTGGGCCATAGCATCAGAACTGGCCAGCCCATCGGGAGAAAATCTTGCTTTCAAGATTAATGTTCTGACAAACCAACAGATCACTGACTGGATTGCCACGATCGATGATCCCGCGGCATTCCTGGGTTCGATGGAGCGGGTTTCCACGCTGCTGGCCGAGCAGGGAGCGGACAAGTATCTGGCATCAGGTCCGGAGTCAGATGCAGGTGCACGTTCTGCACCAATGAGTCCCACGACCCTGACCACATTGTTCCCGCCTGATTATCCACCAGGTTCAGGGGCCTACAAGGACACAATTATCGACGCCATTGCGGGATTTGGTATTAGTGGGGCGTCGAGCACTAATCGTTGCGATGCGAGCGACTGGGGCGACTACGTCGGCGTTTGGTGGCCATTGAACAAAGGAATCGATACGCTTGATGGGGCGTGTGTAGTAGCCGGCTGTGATCCGATAGGAATCGCCTGTGCAGTTACTTGCGGAATCCTGGAGACTGCGAAAATCGCGCTGAAAGTTGCCGCTGTACCGCTGGAAGCCTGCGACATACACCAGGGCGCCATCGATGGGGCTGAAATTGAAGCCACCTACGAGAATACCAAAGGGCTGGTCGGAGATGTCTCACACCTCCACGAAGATCTCGGAGCGCACGATGCCAACATTGAAGCGGACCTGGCAGCACACGATGCCAACATTGACGCGGACCTGGCAGCTCATGATGCCAACATTGACGCGGACCTGGTCCAGCATGACACAGATATTAAAGCTTTACTGGAGAACCTCCAGGGAGCAGTAGATGAAAACCAAAGGCTGATCAAGATCACCATGGCCCGCCAACTGGAGATCATGCGATTACTGATCACGCCCTCCGGGAGGCGCGATATCAACCCGGACGTATTGACGTGCACGGGCGATGATTGTCCAGTATATCCAGCCTTACAATTGTGCGCCAACGGTACCTTGAGCTGGAACTGCAGAAACTAATCACTATGTCAAAGTTCGGGGCCGCCACTCTGGCGGCCCCGTTTCTCGATGACCAATTCCGCTTTTAGCAGAACCCGTTTTTTGGCATCGTTGAATTTAGTATTCAAATGAGTTCAGCTTTCGGGCGCAAAGCGACGAGTCATTTCTTTTGCCGCTGCCGAAAATTGGGCTCATGGCCCGTTGTTTCCGGCCATTTATCCGCCGAGGGAAGGGTTCCGCCCAGGGCGATTTTCAGGGACGAAAATCGAGGACCGAACGGGCAGGAAGCCCGTCCGGGCCGGTCCTGATCAGGCGGGTTCCTGACCGAGGGCAGCCCGAAGGGCCGGTTAAGAAAGGCCGGAAACAACGGGCCATGAGCCCAATTTTCCCCCGGCCAAAGGAAATAAGGAGGAGCCGGCCGATAAGCCGGGTTCTGTCGCGGACAATCATTCATCTGGGACTGCCGTCACCGGCAGCCTCAAGCAACCTACCCGAAAGCACCGCGGGCCACGGCATTGCTTTCCTATTTGGTCTTGCTCCAGGTGGGGTTTACCATGCCGCAGAGTGTTACCACCTGCGCGGTGCGCTCTTACCGCACCATTTCACCCTTACCTCCTTCACGTCGAAACGATCCGGGGCGGTATATTTTCTGTTGCACTTTCCGTAGGCTCGCGCCCCCCAGGAGTTACCTGGCACCCTGCCCTATGGAGCCCGGACTTTCCTCCCCTTTCCAACCCAAAGGCTGGAACGAGGCGATTGCCTGGCCGGCTCCAGAGGCTATTTTCTCTTACTCCGGCTCAGAATCATAGCGCTGTGAAGCTTGCCGCGACCTAAGCCAGCGCTGAATACAACTCACGGCGTGACACTTCGTGGATTCGGGCAGCCACACGGGCGGCCTGGCTGGCTGGCATAAAGTCCCGCAGCGATTTCGCTAACGCCAGCGCCTGGACAAAGCTGTCCCCGGCCTGCTCCTTACTTCCTTCCACCACCAGCACGAACTCGCCCTTAACCTGGTTGGGATCGTCAGCTACCTGACTCCCGACTTCGGCCAAATTGCCGCGCAACACGGTCTCAAACTGCTTGGTCATCTCTCTGCAGACTGCAATCGGCCGCCCCGCACCGAACACTTCAGCCATGTCTGCCAGAGAGTCCCGGATACGGTGGCTGGATTCAAAAAAGACCAGGGTACGTGGCTCATTGAGCAGTCGTTCAAGGCATTTCACCCTGGCGCTGTGACGAGACGGCAGAAAACCCTCGAAGGTAAAACGATCGGTAGCCAGCCCACTGATCGACAACGCTGCGGTGATTGAGCTGGGACCGGGTACAGTCACCACTTCAACTCCCGCGGCGGCAGCCAGGGCGACAAAACGAAATCCCGGGTCAGAAAGCAACGGTGTGCCGGCATCGGAAACCAGGGCGATGGATTCGCCGTTACAGAGCCTTTCCACGAGACGTGGCGCCTTTTTCTCCTCGTTATGCTCCTGTAAAGACTGCATCGGCTTGTCAAGACCATGTCTGGCCAGGAGAATTCGGGTGCGGCGGGTATCTTCTGCAGCAATCACAGCAACGCTCGAAAGCACATTCAACGCGCGCAGAGTGATGTCTTCCAGGTTGCCAATCGGTGTCGCCACCACGTAGAGTCGGGCATGTGTCATTACGGCATATTATTATGAATCAAAGATCTGCGCATTGCGGTATCATTCTGCTGCCATGGTTATTAGCATCAAGAACCGATCCTTAAAAGAAAACTGCCTTAAAGCAACTGCGCTGCTCCGCGCTCTAACCCTTCTGCTTGTACTGATGCTTTTTGCGTGCACCAGCACAGGTCCTGGCTGGACAACGGATCAGGCCGGCGGCTCCAGCGCAGAGGCCGCGTTTGCCAGAGGACAATACGAACAGGCGGCCCGAACCTGGCAGCAGGATGCCCTGAATGCCGGTCCCAACCTGGCTTCAGGCCTCAGAGTCAAGGCCGCGGATGCCTGGCTGCTGGCCGGCCAAGCGGTTAAAGCACAGGATGAATTGCGCTGGGTGGAGCGTGCAACCCTGTCCCGCCGTGAGCAAGCCAGGCTGGACCTCGTGCTGGCGGACCTGGCGCTGCGTAACCAGCGCCCTGACGAGGCGGAGGTCCTGCTCAAACAAGCCAGGCAAGGCATGTCTACCCGCTCCAGCAAACGCTACGATGGGCTCTATTCCCGAATGGTTCAGCAGCTTGCCAGCCCCGGTTCCAGGGACATTGGGCGTGCTGCAAAGCTCAGTGAAGGCATGCGGTTTTATGACCCGGCCAGTGCTGTCGAGCTGGTCCGGTCACTGGAAAATGTTTCCTCCGGTGAACTGGCCGTTCGCGCCGAGAACCCCGGGGGTGAACGCCAATTGACCGGCTGGCTGGACCTGACCAGGGTTATCCGGGAGCACCTGGTTATTCCCGAAGGTGTTGCTGAAGCAGTTGGCGGCTGGAAGTCACGCCACCCTTACCACGTTCTGACTGAACAACAGGCGCTCGACACCTGGCTGCGCTATCGTCAACTGTTTGCGCCACCCCGCAAAGTCGCGGTACTCCTGCCCCAGACCGGCCGGCTGAAAGCCGCTGGCGACGCCATTCGTGACGGCGTCATGAGTGCGTACCTGGCGAACCCTGGTGGCGCAGAAATTCTGTTTTTCACTACCGGTGATAACGAACAATCTGCGGTTTCAGCTTACTTCAATGCCCTGGACGCCGGTGCTGACCTGATTATTGGGCCACTTCGAAAAGAATCAGTTGAGGCCATGCTGAACCTCGCAGGAATGTCGACGCCGCTGCTGGCACTGAATGATTTACCGGAGGGTTTTGTGGCCCCGCCCGGACTGGCCGGACAAGTCTCAGCCATCTCTCTCTCACAAGACAGGGAGGCCAGTGCCATTGCCGGACACGCTGTCAGCTCAGGCTTTGAACGCGCCATCGTAATCGCGCCGGAAGACGCCTGGGGCGAGAGAATGGCTTATGCTTTCGAAGCCGAATTCCTACAGGAAGACCGGCAAATCATAGCTGCGGCACGTTATCTTTCGGCACAGAATGATCACAGTACAGACCTGGAACGAATACTTGAAATTGATGAGAGCAAGGCACGTAAACAACGGCTGCAGAATACACTGCAAATGACATTGGAGTTCGAACCTGTTCGCCGGCAGGATATTGATGTCATTTTCCTGGCTGCAAACGCAACACAAGCCCGCTTGATCCGGCCTCAACTCAAGTTTCACGATGCGGGCGACATCCCCGTCTACGCCACGGCCCGGATTTACTCCGGACAGCCCGATCCCGCACGTAACCAGGATTTGAACGGCATGCGATTTCCAGCAAATCCCTGGCAACTGAACCACCCGCGGAAAAGCGACATCCCGGGGCTGGCGAGCATCAGGCAGGGCAGCCTGGGTTCTTTGTTCGCGTTAGGTCAGGATGCCTGGAATCTCCTGCCCTGGCTGGAATTGATGAAAAAGGACCCTGATTTCAATTTTCCGGGACAATCCGGAAGCTACCGGTCTGCCTACAGCGACATGCTCCGCCGTGAACCTGCCTGGGCCGAGTTCAGCCGCGGTATTCCCACAGCGCTAAAGAACACAGAAACTCCGGACGCTCCATAGAACGCGTGGCGACAACCCGTGAGCGCGGCAGCCACTGGGAACTCGCCGCTGAATCCTTTCTGCAGAAACGTGGATTGCGCACAATCGAGCGCAACTACCTGGCCCGCGTCGGTGAAATCGACCTCATCATGATGGACGGAGAAACGCTGGTCTTTGCCGAAGTGCGGTATCGGGAAAACGAAACTCATGGCAGTGGTGCTGACAGCGTCACCTGGTTTAAACAGCAGCGAATCATTCGTGCCGCCCGCAGTTTTCTTTGCCGCCACCCGGCCAAAAGCCACCTTCCTTGCAGGTTCGATGTTATTTCAATTGGCAGCCGGGACGGCAGAACCCTGTTCGACTGGATTCAGAATGCGTTTGATGTGAGCTAATCAAAAAAGCTGCCGCAAGCCGAACAACAACAACATGGCATACGCAGCTGCAACAATATCGTCCAGCATAATGCCCAGGCCGCCACCAAACTGTTTCTCCACCCAGCGGATGGGCCAGGGTTTGACGATATCGAAGAATCGAAACAGGCCGAATGCCAGCAACCACCACTGCCAGGTCACGGGGATGAAAGCTACTGTCAGCCAGTAAGCGACCATTTCATCCCAGACGATGCCTCCGGGATCGTGTTCTCCAAGACGCTTGCTGCTGACATCACAAAAATAGATCCCCGCGAAAAACAGGCCAGCGAGAAACGTCCAGAACCAGACCGCTGGTAAGCTCTTTAGCAGAAAAGCGAAGGGTATCGCAGCCAGTGTTCCGATCGTTCCTGGTGCGTAACGGGACAGGCCAGAACCGAAACCAAAGGCCAGAAATCCCGGCAGAGTCCGTAGTGCTACCCTGCGCAGCGCCTGGTCGGATTCAAACAGCATGATCAAGACAGGTTCTCCAGGTCAGCAAAATGCTGATAACCACTGGAGGTCAACTCAAACACCTTGCCTTCCTGGGTCTTCAAAACCAAACCTGGTTGCTGCACGATCGTTCCGATGGTGGTTAAAGCGAGCCCGCAGGAACTCGAGATTTCAGCCAACTGCGAAGCGGCGCCGGCAGGAACGGTAAAACACAATTCGTAATCATCGCCACCTGCCATTTGCAGATGCCAACGCAGCTCATCCGATTGTTTCGCAAGGCTCTGCGGACAAGGCAAGTGATTCAATTCAATTTCCGCACCGACTCCGGACTGATCCAGAATATGACCCAAATCCGCTGCCAGTCCGTCGGACAGATCAATACAGGAAGTGGCCCAGCCGAGCAGTGAGCGCCCCAGGCGCAGACGAGGCTCAGGGTATTCCAGGGCCGCTTTGTCAGATGGCTCGGGCTGCACGCCGTTTTGCATCGATTGCAAAGCCCAGGACGCGGCTCCGGGCGTTCCGGAAACCACGACCAGGTCACCGGGACTTGCCCCCGTGCGCAGTAAGGCCTGCCCTTTTTCCACCGTTCCCAGGGCGGTAATCGTAATGCTTAAAGGACCGCATGAGGTATCGCCACCGGCCAACTGGATATGCGCTTGCCGCGCGAGCCTGGCCATACCCTGTGAGAAAGACTCCAGCCATACCGGATCATCGGCTGGAAGTGTCAATGCCAGCAAAAAGAAAGTCGGCTGTGCGCCCATCGCGGCAAGATCACTCAGGTTGACTGCCAATGCCTTGTGGCCAATGGCTTCCGGCAGAGTTTCCTGCGGAAAATGAACGCCTTCCACCAGCGTATCTGTGCATACCACGAGTTCATGTTGAGGTGAGATTTCAAGCACGGCGCAATCGTCGCCAATTCCGACACTGCAGCCACTGACTTCATCATCGGCAGGCAGACAGATCATATGCTTCAGCCTACCAATCAGGTCGAATTCTGACATGGTATTAAGGTGTTGCTACATTG
>Ga0265303_10000337_pt1 | contig 25554 bp, 20 predicted proteins | sample Helome_2_FD_192494 | JGI IMG/M metagenome (GOLD analysis project Ga0265303, IMG submission 192494) | Marine sediment microbial communities from subtidal zone of North Sea - Hel_20160317 (Illumina Assembly) | ecosystem: Environmental > Aquatic > Marine > Subtidal zone > Sediment ... | reverse complement strand
TTGTTGTTTTCGGCTTCCTGAATATAAAAGTCTAAGGTTTGGGCTTTTAGAGCCGTAATCATTATTAATCCTATTACTATGTTTATTATATTTTTCATGCATTTATTCTTTTAAGTTGCCACTCGCTTTTCCAACTATACAATACCGGAACCACCAAAAGGGTTATCAGGGCGATCAACATGCCCCCGAAAGAGGGTATTGCCATGGGAATCATAATATCGCTTCCCCGACCTGTAGAAGTCAACACTGGTAATAAAGCCAGAATCGTTGTTGCCGTGGTCATCAAACAAGGACGTATACGTTTTTCCCCTGCTTCCACAACCGATGCCCTAACGGCTTCCAGGGTGCTGGGTTTGTTCCGGTCAAAGGTCTGGGTCAGGTACGTGGCCATGACCACACCATCATCTGTGGCTATCCCAAAAAGGGCAATAAATCCTACCCAAACTGCTACGCTTAAATTAATAGTATGCATTTGAAACATATCGCGTAAATTCTCGCCAAAGAAATTGAAATTCAAGAACCAATCCTGTCCATAGAACCAAATCATAATAAAGCCTCCGGCAAAAGCCACGGCGATTCCCGTAAAAACCATAAGCGAAGTGGATACCGAACGGAACTGGAAATACAGAATCAAAAAGATAATAAGCAAAGCCAATGGCACGACTACAGATAAAGTTTTTTCTGCCCGTATCTGATTTTCATATGTGCCTGTAAATTGATAGTTGATGCCATTAGGAACTACCAGTTCTCCGTTGTCTATTTTTTGTTGGATAAGGGCCTGCGAATTCTCTACTACATTGACTTCGGTAAAACCGTCCAGTTTATCAAAAAGCACATAACCCACTAAAAAAGTATCTTCGCTTTTGATGACCTGAGGTCCTTTTTCATAGCGGATGTTAACCAGTTCGCTCAAAGGAACAGAATTGCCCTTTGCCACAGGAACATAAATGTTCTTGATGTCAGTTGGATTTTCCCGGAGTTCCCTTGGGTAGCGTACCCGAACCCCATACCGTTCCCTGCCTTCCACCGTCTGGGTCAATATCATACCACCAACAGCCACTTCTAACACCTGTTGCACATCTTCGATTTGGATTCCATATCTGACCAGAGCCTCTCTATCAATATCAATCAGCAGGTAAGGTTTGCCAATTATCCTATCGGCAAATACCGCTTCATCCTTGACCCCTTCCACCTCTTTAAGGATATTCTCCAGTTGGATGCCAAAGGCTTCAATTTGCTGTAAATCCTGGCCCTTGACCTTAATCCCCATCGGTGCGCGCATTCCTGTTTGGAGCATAACCAACCGGGTTTCGATAGGCTGTAATTTGGGAGCAGAAGTAACTCCGGGCAAACGCGTTAGACGTATAATTTCGTTCCAAATATCATCGGGAGATTGTATTTCTGGTCGCCAATTACGGTAGTACTCCCCATCGGGATCGGGAACCAAATTATCAAAACCGATTTCCGAGAAATCTTCAAGATCGGTTTCCTTGTATTCGTGGGCTTTTTCATCAAGTACCGTATTCGGGTTTAAAATAAAATTGCCATTATTCAATACGAATAGTCCATCATCATTTACCTTAAAGCGCTGCTGTTTGCCGGCCTCGTTCAGAATGTATTCACGTTTGTACTGAATCATATTTTCGTACATGGATAATGGCGCAGGATCTAGTGCGGATTCCGTTCGCCCCGCCTTACCAACTACCGTTTCGATTTCAGGGATAGTGGCTACGGCCATATCCAATTGTTGCAACACCCGTTTATTTTCTTCAACTCCGGCATGGGGAAGTGATGTAGGCATCAACAAAAAGGATCCTTCGTTTAAGGAGGGCATAAACTCCTTGCCTGTATTTTGCATGATAAGTACTCCGAAAACGACGATCACTGTTGGTATGAACAGGAACAGCAATTTGTTACGCAAGGCCCAACTCAAGATACTGGTGTAATATTTACGAAAGCTTAAGAATACCGCTAAAAGCCCAAAGCAGATTAGCGATACAAAAACCAAATTCCATAAAATATTCTTGTCCAATCCCAAAGGCCGCCAATATTCTGCCAGAAGAAAAATGATGACCAAAACCGAGATAACGATATTGATCAGATTTGCACGTTTTTCGGTTAAAGAGAACCCTTTGAACAAACGTGATGCCAGTTCAGGATTCTTTAACAGTCCTACTATTCCAAATGCAATTAATACCAATCCTGGCCAGTAACCATAGACAACGGCCAGAACCCCTAGAAAGGCAAAAATTCCGTTGATGACAAAACCCAAGGTCTTTTTACCACTTTTCTTTCTAAAGAGAAAGGCGGAAAAGGGAGGTATGAGAAACAAAGCGACTATTATGGATGCGGTCAAAGCAAAGGTTTTTGTAAAAGCCAACGGTCGGAATAGTTTTCCTTCGGCCCCTATCATGGTAAATACAGGAATGAAACTGATAATGGTGGTCATAACCGCCGTAACAATAGCACCGGAAACTTCCGCTGTAGCATTATAAACAACCGTGTTTATGGGAAGTCTTTCTCCATTCTCGTCCAGATGCCGAATAATATTTTCAGACAGAATAACCCCAACATCGACCATAGTGCCAATGGCAATAGCGATCCCCGACAGTGCCACAATGTTTGCGTCTACGTTAAAAAGTTTCATTGCTATAAAAACCATTAATACGGCTACCGGCAACAACCCGGAAATTAATATTGAGGCACGCAAATTGAAGACCATGATAATGATAACCAAAATGGTAATCAGAATTTCCAAACTCAGAGCATCATTAAGTGTTCCAAGGGTTTCCTGAATTAACTCGGTCCTATCATAAAATGGTACAATTGTAAGTTGCGAGTTTCGGCCATCGGATAATTGTTTGGAAGGAAGTCCCGGGCTGAGTTCATTAATTTTATCTTTTACACTATTAATTACTTCAAGCGGGTTTGCTCCATATCTGGCCACGACTACACCCCCAACTACTTCTGCGCCTTCCTTATCGAGAATACCACGGCGAACAGCCGGTCCCAGCGAAACATAAGCAATATCCTTTATACGAATGGAAGTATAATCCTCCGAAATGACTACAGCATTTTTTATGTCTTCCAAAGATTCCACATAGCCAAGACCTCTTACCAGGTATTCAGCCTGATTGATTTCCAAGGTCTGTGCACCAATATCACGATTGCTCTTTTTGACCGCATTAACCACATCATGAAGACCTATATTATACTGCTTCATCAATTCAGGATTCACATCAATCTGGTATTCCTGTACATAACCACCAATAGAAGCTACTTCGGAGACGCCACTTGCTGCGGAAAGTGCAAATTTTACATAGTAGTCCTGAACACTTCGCAATTCCTGCAAATCCCAACCGCCTGTAACGTTTCCCTCTTCATCCCTACCTTCCAAAGTATACCAGAATATTTGTCCCAGGCCCGTAGCATCCGGCCCCAGTGCAGGGCTTACTCCCTCGGGCAATAAATTATTCGGCAGGGAGTTCAGTTTTTCAAGAATTCGGCTGCGGCTCCAATAGAATTCAACATCCTCTTCAAAAATGATGTAGATGCTCGAAAACCCGAACATAGAGGAACTGCGAATTGTTCTGACTCCCGGTATGCCCAATAAAGATGTTGTTAACGGAAAGGAAATCTGGTCTTCAATATCCTGGGGAGAGCGACCGGGCCATTTGGTAAAAACAATTTGTTGGTTCTCACCTATATCCGGAATAGCATCAACCGCCACGGGATTACTTGGTAAAAATTCAATGTCCCAGTTAAACGGGGCGTTCACAATTCCCCATCCTACAAAAAGGACAAGCATCAGAACAGCAATCAGTTTATTATTTATGAGAAATTTAATGCTCTTGTTTAGCATATGAATTGATTATTAAACATTTAGAAACTGAAGTTGACCAATAATATAATCAACAGCTTAAGCCCATTAAACAGCAATAACTGTCGGGCTATAATTTCAATGTTTAAAAATCAAATGAGAAAAGTCTGATCGAGAATTTGTATATCCCTGATCAGGAGCGGTGGGGAATACTCTTTAAAAGAAATGAGGTTTTTATCAATCGTTGCAAATAAGTTAAGATAAGTGTAATGGAATGTCGAGATAAAGATCTGTTGCTCAAAAGTGAATTGATCAAAAGAAATTTTCAAATCATCTTGTCCTTCCAGGATAATTTCCAAATCGGTACAGCAATCCATCTCCATTTCCATAACGGAATCCTCGTCTGTTATTCCGGAAGCACTTGCATTCATATCGCAACCGTCTGCAGCTTCAAAAAAACTGTAATCTACCAAAAGGTCTCCACAATAGTGCATATCTACTGTAAAAGACATAGTAGAGAACAACACTAAAAGTGCCATGGTAACAGATACTATTTGCCGTAAAAATTCCTTCATCAGTAATACAAAACTACGAAAATTTGTCTTTTATTGTATTGGTTAACAAAAGTTTAAATGTTCTTTCGCTCTAATTCAGAAGATCATTTCGCTAAGATTTGTTTAAAACACGATTATTAAAATCTACATTTTGAATACTTTTACAAAAAAATAATATGCTAAGTGCATTACGCCCAAAAATAGAATCTATACTAAAAAATAAAACTGTTGAGGTAAACAAACGCCTTAAACAAATATGCGATCTTCTACAGGGAAATATTTCATATTATGACTGGGTAGGCTTTTATTTTAAAAACGGCAATAAAGAAGAATTAAAACTTGGTCCTTATGCCGGGCTACCTACAGACCATACTATCATCCCTTTTGGAAAAGGAATTTGTGGCCAGGTTGCCCTTAGCAATGAAAACTTCGTAGTCCCGGATGTAAAAGCTCAGGATAATTATATTGCCTGCAGCATTAATGTAAAAGCAGAAATTGTTGTTCCCTTATTTGTAAATGGAGAGAATATTGGACAGATTGATATAGATTCTAACACTCCTGACCCATTTTCTCAGGAAGATGAAATATTTTTAGAATTTATAAATAAGGAGGTAGCAAAAATTCTTTAAAACTTTAGCTCTTTTGTTAATAACACAATCTCATTTATAGCTTCAAAAAAATTACATTTGTGACCTTTAGCTATTCTATTTAAGCACTACAATATGAGCACTACAAAAAAAATTAAATCAGCCCTAATTTCAGTATTTCACAAAGATGGTCTAGAACCTGTTGTAAGGAAATTTGATGAGCTCGGAATTTCAATCTACTCCACAGGAGGCACCGAAAAATTTATTAGGGAATTGGGGATTGATGTAATCCCTGTTGAGGAGGTAACCAGCTATCCATCTATATTGGGTGGAAGAGTTAAAACATTACATCCAAAGGTATTTGGAGGTATTTTAAACAGACAGGATAACGAAAGTGACGTTGCCCAATTAGAAGAATTTGATATCCCCCAATTAGATGTTATTATCGTGGATCTCTACCCCTTTGAAAAAACTGTAGCGGTTGGGGCATCTGAACAGGAAATCATTGAAAAGATTGATATTGGAGGTATCTCCCTGATAAGGGCCGCCGCAAAAAATTACAAGGATGTTTTATGTGTTTCTTCAATGGAGGATTACAAGGAATTCTTAGAATTAATAAATACAACCGGAGCGGAGAGTACACAGGAAGACAGAAGACATTTTGCCACAAAAGCATTTAATGTTTCCTCCCATTATGATACGGCTATTTTCAATTACTTCAATAAGGATCATAAGGAGGCTGCTTTAAAGATTAGCGAAACCAATGCTAAAATTTTACGATATGGGGAAAACCCACATCAAAAAGGGTTCTTTTTTGGAGATTTCGATGCCATTTTTACCAAATTACACGGAAAAGAATTATCCTATAATAATTTATTAGATGTTGATGCCGCTTTAAATCTCATGAATGAGTTTAAAAACGATGATCCTACTTTTGCCATTCTAAAACATAACAATGCGTGCGGATTAGCCACCAGAAATACAATACACCAGGCATATGTTGATGCATTGGCAGGAGATCCGGTATCGGCTTTCGGTGGCATATTAATAAGTAATGTAAAAATAGACGTCCCTACAGCTCAGGAAATTCATAATTTATTCTGTGAGGTAGTTATTGCCCCCTCTTATGATGATGAGGCATTGGTTATTTTAAAGGGTAAGAAGAACAGAATTGTCCTGATTCAAAAAGAAACACCTCTCCCTGATACTCTAGTCAGGACCTGTTTAAATGGTATTCTTGTTCAGGATAAAGATTTTAAAACGGATACACTGGAGGATTTGGAATATGTGACCACAAGGAAACCAAGTCAGGAAGAATTAAATGACCTCATTTTTGCTTCTAAGTTATGTAAGCATACAAAATCCAACACTATTGTATTGGCAAAGAACAAACAATTATGTGCAAGTGGAACCGGGCAAACTTCCAGGGTAGATGCCTTAAACCAGGCTATTCACAAGGCAAAGTCCTTTAAATTTAATTTGGAAGGAGCGGTAATGGCAAGCGACGCATTTTTTCCATTTCCCGATTGTGTTGAGATTTCAAATAATAATGGTATTCAAAGCGTTATTCAACCTGGAGGCTCAATTAAGGATCAACTGAGCATCGATTATTGTAACGAAAATGGAATGGCGATGGTAATGACCGGCACTCGTCATTTTAAGCATTAATTTTACTACTTTTGTCGATGAAATACACCTTTTAAACCGAAACCAAATTAACGCGAATGGGATTTTTTGATTTCTTAACTGAAGAAATAGCTATAGACCTGGGTACTGCAAATACTCTTATTATCCATGATGACAAGGTAGTTGTAGACAGTCCGTCTATTGTTGCAAGAGACAGGATAACTGGTAAAATAATTGCAGTGGGCAAAGAAGCCAATATGATGCAGGGAAAAACCCATGAAAACATTAAAACCATCCGACCTCTAAAGGATGGGGTGATCGCAGATTTTGATGCTTCTGAAAAAATGATCAATATGTTCATTAAGAACATACCTGCTCTAAAGAAAAAATGGTTCCCGCCCGCCTTAAGAATGGTAATATGTATTCCTTCAGGTATTACAGAAGTAGAAATGCGCGCCGTAAAGGAATCTGCCGAACGTGTAAATGGCAAAGAAGTTTACCTTATACATGAACCCATGGCAGCAGCAATAGGTATTGGCCTGGATATTATGCAGCCCAAGGGTAATATGATTGTGGATATAGGTGGTGGAACGACGGAAATAGCGGTAATTGCTTTAGGAGGAATTGTTTGTGACAAATCGGTTAAAATAGCGGGCGATGTATTTACGAATGACATCATCTATTATATGCGCACCCAGCATAATCTATACGTAGGGGAAAGTACAGCAGAGAATATTAAAATAACTATAGGTTCTGCCACCGAGGATCTTCAATCTCCACCAGATGAGATGTCTGTACAAGGTCGGGATTTGCTTACAGGTAAACCAAAACAGGTTTCTATTTCATTCAGAGAAATTGCCAAAGCCTTAGACAAGTCCATTTTACGGGTAGAAGATGCTGTAATGGAAACTTTATCACAAACTCCTCCGGAATTAGCGGCAGATATTTACAATACGGGTATTTACATGGCTGGCGGCGGATCAATGCTTCGTGGATTGGATAGAAGGTTATCTCAAAAGACAGACCTACCTGTTTATATCGCAGAAGACCCTTTGAGAGCTGTAGTTAGAGGAACCGGCATAGCACTAAAAAACCTGGAACGCTATAAAAGTATTCTTATTAAATAACCTGAATTCGGTGAGGATTAAAGTTAAAACTTGGCATCTCATTTTAAACGCTTAACATAACAAGTGAATGCAGCAGATAATCAATTTTATCATTAGGTATAAAACCTCGCTGCTTTACTTATTATTGCTGTTAATTTCCCTGGCCTTTACTATTGATTCTCATTCTTATCACAGATCCAAATACTTCAATTCTTCAAGCCGAATATCGGGTTCTATCTACAATACTGCAGATGGTGTTACACAGTATTTTAACCTGAATGAGGAAAACCAAAAACTGGTTGAAGAAAATAAAAAACTACGAGATTTGCTTCTTAATCTAAATATTGAAGACACTGTCCAATTGGATACTGCCAAATTAGATTTTGCTATAGTTACCGGAAGAATTATTAAGAACAGTTATTCAAGCCCAAATAATTATATAACAATAAACAAGGGAACAAATGATGGTATTAAACAGGATATGGGTGTAATTACGGCCAAGGGAATTCTTGGGATTGTTGAACATACCACGAAAAATTATGCCTCTGTTCAAAGTATTTTAAATACTAAATCCAATATAAATGCGAAAATAAAGAATACTAATTATTTTGGTTCTTTGGTTTGGGACGGGCGGGGCTATAACCAGGTTAAACTGGAAGATATTCCCAGATTGGTGCCTCTCTTAGTTGGTGACACCATAGTTACGGGGGCCATGTCTAGTATTTTTCCAGAGAATATTCCAATTGGCACCATTAAAAAATTTGATCTGAATGTATCAAAAAGTTTTTATAGTATAGATGTGGAGCTTTTTAACGATATGTCCAATGTTAAAAATGTCTATATCATTTATAACAAAAACAGACCTGAGATCTTAGAGCTCCAATCAAAAATTGCCAATGACCAGTAGTTTTTACTATATTAATTTCATTAGATTCGCCTTACTTGTTCTGGTTCAGGTATTAGTATTTAACAGGTTGAATTTTTTTGGCTTTATCAATCCAATGGTCTATATACTTTTCCTCTATTGGTATCCAATAAAGGAAAATAGATCAGTTTTTATATTTACCGGATTTTTACTGGGTTTATGCATCGATTTTTTTTCAGACACCATGGCTTTACACGCAGCATCTACGGTTACCATTGCTTATCTGCGGCCTACTATTATGCGTTTTGTTTTTGGGGTTAATTACGAATTTCAGAGTTTCAAATTATCTAACACTACCAGGGTACAACAAATTACTTTTTTGACGTTATTAATTGTAGTGCATCATATTATTTTCTTTACTCTGGAAATTTTCAGTCTATCAAATTTGCTGCTAATTTTGAAGAAAGTTATTTTTACAGGAATTGCCACACTAATACTATGTTTGCTTTTTGGTTCACTTTTCAGTGTAAAGAAAGAATGAGAGGCATTCCAGCAAAATATTGAAATCTAAATTTCAATGAAGAAAATATTATTATCGTCCATAATTGTCCTTATTGGAATTACCTTTATAGGCAGGCTTTCCTATTTACAAATATTCAGCTTTTCACCAGATCAGGTTTTGGAAGACCCTGCTATTAAAGCGATATACGATTATCCTGAACGGGGGTATATATATGATAGAAACGGGAAACTTTTGGTGGGAAATGATCCGGCCTATGATGTGATGGTTATTCCAAGGGAAGTGAAACCCCTGGACACCCTTGAGTTTTGTAGTCTTTTAGGAATAGATAAAGAAAAATTTGTACAAAAACTCCGGAAAGCCGGAATATATTCTCCAAGATTGCCTTCGGTATTAGTACCTCAACTTTCTAAAGAAGACTATGCCATGCTTCAGGAGAAAATGAGGAAGTATGAAGGGTTTTATATTCAAAAAAGATCTTTAAGATATTACGACACCAAAGCCGCTGCCAATGTCTTGGGATATATTAGAGAGGTAAATGAACGCGACCTGGAAAGAAATCCTTATTACGTGCAGGGAGAATTAACCGGAGGTAAAGGTGTAGAACAACAATATGAGGAAATTTTAAGAGGTAGAAAAGGGGTGCAATATATTCAGAAAGATAGATTCAACAGAGATATAGGACCCTATAAAGCTGGTATTCTTGACACCCTTCCGGAACAGGGTAAGGAAATAAGCCTAACTCTGGACAAGGAACTTCAGGAATACGGGGAGTTACTAATGCATGGTAAATGGGGAGGAATTGTTGCTATAGAACCATCATCTGGTGAAATATTAGCTATGATCTCTGGGCCAACCTATGATCCGGCATTACTAGTTGGCAGGGAACGTTCAAAAAACTATAGCAAACTACATTATGATACTATATCCAAACCCCTTTTTGATAGATCTATTTCGGCTGAAGGCTCACCGGGATCACCATTTAAGACATTAAATGCCCTGGTAGCATTGCAGGAAGGAGTCATCCGGCCAAGCACAACATTTCGCTGTTATAACGGATTTTATGTGGGTAAAACAAAGAGAGGGTGTCATTGCGGGGGCGGAATAAGAAATTTAAACACCGGTATATATAAATCTTGTAATGCATACTTCGCAGGTACATTTCGAAAATTTTATGAAAATTTTCCAACTACAGATGAAGGTCAGGATGTTTGGGAAAAACATATGAATAGTTTTGGCCTTGGTAATTTTTTAGGCTATGATCTTCCTACCGGAAGACCAGGAAGAATCCCAGGCAAGGAGTATTATGACAAATGGTATGGAGATAATCGTTGGACTTCATCTTATATCATTTCCAATTCCATTGGGCAGGGAGAAGTAGCAGCTACACCGGTTCAACTAGCCAATATGACAGCGGCAATTGCAAATCGTGGTTACTATTTTACCCCTCATATCCTGAAGAAAGTTGAAGGTAAGGATATAAGCATTCCAGAATACGTCCAACCCAAATATACCACAATAGACAAAGAGCATTTTGAACCTGTAGTTAAAGGCATGGCCGAAGTGTATAAAAAAGGTACGGCCAGGTGGGTTCAAATACCCGGAATAGAGATTGCAGGTAAAACAGGTACCGTAGAGAATTTTACAAAAATAGATACTGTACGTACGCAACTTACAGATCATTCAGTATTTATCGCTTTTGCCCCTGTAGACAATCCAAAAATTGCTATAGCAGTTTATATTGAAAATGGCTATTATGGCTCAAGATATGCAGGACATATAGCGTCTCTATTAATAGAAAAGTACCTAAAAGGAACTATTACAAGAAAGGATCTTGAAAAAAGAATGCTCGACAAAACTCTTGAACATGAATATGCCAAGCCATACAGCGGAGAAGAATTCAAGATAAATGAGTATGTCTGGTAGGAAAGTATTTAAGCGAATTGACTGGCTTACCGTTTTATTTTACCTTTTATTAGTAGGGATAGGTTGGATAAATATCTATTCCAGTACATTTTCAGGAAACAACTTCTCTGTTTTCGATTTTAGTCAGTTGTACGGAAAACAATTAATTTTTATTGGATTAAGCCTGATAAGTATCCTGGTTATACTTGCACTCGAGGCCAGTTTTTATGAACGTTTTTCCAGTGTTTTGTACATTATTTCTATGGTCCTTCTTTTAGGCCTTTTTGTATTTGGAAAGACCATTGCCGGAGCAACTTCATGGTACAACCTGGGATTTTTTAATTTTCAACCTTCTGAGCTGGCCAAAGTTGCCACCGCTTTAGCTTTGGCTAAGTATTTAAGTGATATTCAAACAGATATTAAAAACCGGAAAGATCAATATTATTCTTTTTTAATTATTTTGATTCCGGCCTTTTTAATCATCCCACAACCAGACCCGGGCAGTGCATTGGTATTTTTCTCCCTGGTTTTTGTCCTTTTCAGAGAGGGGTTACCACTTTTTTATCTGGGGCTTGCCATTTTAGCTGTCGTGGTTTTTATTACCACCTTAATGTTCGGTACAATTTGGGTAGGTATTGCCCTGGCTTTAATAATTGCTCTTTTTCTCTTACTGAAGAGAGCCTCTTTTAAAGTTCCTATCTTGCCATTAATAACGGTTTTTGTTTTTTTAATAGCCTTTTCTTTGTCTGTAAATTTTGTTTTTAATAATGTATTTGAGCAACGTCACAGAGACAGATTCAGTCTTTGGCTTAGGTTGGAAAAAGACCCCAATAAGCTCGAAGAAATTCGCAAAACTATAGGATATAATACGTACCAATCTGAAAAGGCTATCGAATCTGGTGGATTCTTTGGCAAAGGCTTTTTAGAAGGCACCAGAACAAAGGGCGATTTTGTACCTGAACAGCATACAGATTATATTTTTAGTACTGTGGGTGAAGAGTGGGGTTTTCTGGGCACAACAATCGTTGTAATTCTCTTTACATTGCTGCTTTTACGACTTGTCTATCTGGCCGAAAGACAAAAAAACAGTTTCAGCCGAATGTATGGATACGGAGTAATATCCATACTGCTGATCCATTACTTTATCAATATTGGAATGGTCATTGGCGTACTCCCTACAATTGGCATTCCATTACCCTTCTTTAGTTACGGAGGATCCGGCCTTCTAGGGTTTACAATTCTTTTATTTATATTTCTGAAATTAGATGCGAACAGGTTAAATGAGTGGGGCTAGAATTTCCAATGCTTTGTATTTATACTACGTTCCAGGCGTGATTCGATATTTTCATCCATTTTACTAAAAAAATCTATCCCGCTTAGCTCCTCCAAATCATCTACGCTCACCAAAAAATTACTAAGCGATTCCTTTGTGTCCTTATGAGGAATTAGAAAAGCAAGAACTTTAATATCCCTCCCATCTTCTTTGACTACAATTTTATAATACATTTTGGGGACTGCCACATCTTCTTCTCCAATCGTCGGAAGGTCTTTTTCCAGAATACCACCAGTAATAATATACAGCTTACCATATTGCTTACTCCAACTCCTTATCTTCCTTTCCAATTCGTTCCATATCCCCGAATTAAAATCTTTCTTTTGAGGTGTTATGTTGCTGGTATAAAAAGTTTCATTATAAGCATAAACTGAAAACCTTCGGTCTCCGGCCGGACAAAGGTGCCCCCTGTCATATCCGGAACCTTTATAATTTCTCCAATCAGCAGATTTAGTGCTTACTTTAGGGTCTTCAATATAATCAGGACGTTCCCTGTCGTCATAGGTAAGATGACTTCGATTTAGAACGTAAGCTACCCATTCGGCCTGTTCATAACGTTCCTTATAAGAAAGAATATAATTACTGTGAACCACTATTTCTCCAGAAGTTGAAGCTGGTAATATTTTATCCGGCATTTCAGAAGTTAAAACATCATTAGTGGGGGCGGAATACAAATCGGGAGTATAAAAATTCTCAAACAACCAAAAACCTACTATACAAAGGATCAACAAAGACATATAAATATTTCTGTTGGTTCTTCGTGATCTGCTTTGCATCATAGATCAAATTTAGTTTAATTTCACTGAATATTATATTGCATAGATTGTAAGTTAGAAGCAATAAATCCGACAAAAATTACCTATTTTCCCTTTCAGGAAATTTATTGAATTTTAATTTGAAATACTCACCATAATTGTAATACGATGTTAACCTGGAAAAATATAATGAGCTTTACAGTAAAAGGAAATCCCGCACCAGACAGGCGCGTTATAAAAACAGAAAATGAATGGCGTGAAATACTCTCACCGGACCAATTCCGGATTACCCGAAAAAAAGGAACTGAAGCACCTCATTCCGGAGCATTATGCAGCATACATGATGCCGGTAAATATTCCTGTGTATGTTGCGGCACCCCTTTATTTGATTCCACTATTAAATTTGAATCAGGAACAGGATGGCCCAGTTTTACACAACCTATTGAAGAAAATGCCATAAAATATGAAAAGGATGTCACATTTGGAATGATCAGGGTGGAAGTGCTTTGCAATACCTGCGACGCACATTTAGGGCATGTATTTCCAGATGGTCCTGAACCTAGTGGGCTTCGCTATTGTATTAACTCTGAGTCTATGACAATTGAGAAGGAGGTTGTTGATGGAAAGTAAAAAATTGGAATTGGCAACACTGGGTGGAGGTTGTTTTTGGTGTACCGAAGCTGTTTTATTAGAAGTGAAAGGGGTAGAAAAGGTAGTCTCAGGATATTCAGGCGGGAATGCTCCGGGCAAGCCTACTTATAGGGAAATATGCTCCGGACTAACTGGTCATGCAGAGGTAATTCAGCTAAGCTTTGATCCTGACGTTATTTCTTTTCATGATTTATTAATGATTTTTATGACTACTCATGACCCCACGACCCTAAACAGACAGGGTGCAGATGTTGGGACACAATACCGTTCCGTCATTTTTTACCATGACGTAAATCAAAAAGAGGTGGCAGAAGGGGTTCTAAGTGAAATGTCTTCCTATTATGAGGATCCGGTGGTTACAGAATTAAGCCCGCTAGAAATATTTTATGAGGCTGAGGACTATCACCAGGATTATTATCAGAATAACCAAAGTCAGGGTTATTGTAATTTTGTAATTACTCCAAAGTTGGCTAAGCTTAGAAAAATACATGCAGACAAACTTAAAAATACTATTTAAGTATTTCTCTTCTGACTATAGTGGCACTGAAATTAACTAAAAAGAGCTCCAGTAAAATTACCGGAGCTCTTTTCTTAACTGTAAACAAGTATTTACTAGTCTTTTACACTTGCTAATTTACCTTTTTTAATATTGTTTATTTTTAAATCCTGAAGCACATTTATTGCCTCTTCTACATAGACGTCCTTTGCAAGATTAATATGCCAACGGTCGCGCTTTTCCCTTAATACAGGATCTTTCGTGAAAAGTTCTTCTTCGTATTTCAGAGATTCAAATGTCAAATGCGAGTCGTAATCCGATATAGTCTTGTAATAGGTAGATTTTGCCTTATCCTTTTTCTCTTCTCTTTTGTAGATATCAAAATTAAGAGAAACCACATTTTCATCCTGCTGTTCCTTAAGCCATTTGGCGTTTTCTTCAATTAAAGCAATTTGCGGATTCGCAGACATGCGCTTGGTACTATTCTCAATGGTTGTTTCATAATCAATATACCCGTCCCAAGGCTCGTAATCTGCTGGTGATATTTTGTCCCAGCTCAAAGGGTTGCGCTGATCTCTTTCCCCCAGGTCAATATAGCTGTATCTATCCGGAACAACAACATCACTTTTAACGCCTTCCAACTGTGTTGATCCTCCATTTATCCTATAAAATTTTTGAGTAGTAAGTTTTATAGCTCCCAGATCACCATGCTCATTACTTCTAACAATGTTTTCTAAAGGGATTACATTTTGTACTGTTCCCTTACCAAAAGTCTGCTTGCTGCCTATCACTACAGCTCTTTTATAATCTTGCATGGCAGCTGCCAATATTTCAGAAGCTGAAGCTGAAAGTTCATTTACTAAAATAACAAGCGGACCATCCCATTGAATTCTTTCATCTTTATCCTCATATACATCCTTATCTTTTCCGGAAGACCTAACCTGAACTATAGGGCCATCTTTTATGAAAAGACCAGCCATTTCCACTACTGTTTTAAGAGATCCGCCTCCATTGTCCCTAAGGTCAATTACAAGGCCTTCTGCACCTTCCTGCTTTAAAAGTTCTACTTCTTTAGCCACATCTGTGGCTGCATTTCGTTCGGCATAATCATTAAAGTCCACATAGAACTTAGGAAGGTTGATAATCCCGTATTTTTGATTTTCTTTAATTACTGTTGAAGATTTGGCATAGCTCTCTTCAAGTTCAACTACATCTCTTGTAATGGAAATTTCTTCTATAGAGCCATCCACTTTCCTAACAGTTAAATCAACTACCGTACCCTTAGGGCCTTTAATTAGTTTAATGGCATCATCCAGACGCATCCCTACAATATTTACAGGCAACTCACCGTTCTGGCCGACTTTTAATATTTCGTCACCAACTTCCAGTTGCTGATTTCTCCACACAGGTCCGCCGGAAATGATTTCAACAATTTTTGCTCCCTCTGGTTTTTTCTGCAATCTTGCGCCTATCCCTTCAAATTTACCAGACATGCTAATGTCAAATTTATCTTTATCCTCCGGAGCGAAATAATACGTATGAGGATCAAACTCATCTACTATTGTATTGATATAGTATACAAACCAGTCTTCCCGCTTAAGATCGTCTACAAAATCGAAATATTCATCCAAAGTCTTTTTGGTAGATTCTCTGGCCTCTGATTCCATTTGTGAAACTGCCATACTTTCGTAATCTGAATCATCTTTCTTTTTTTGTTCCTGTTCTTTGAACTTAGAATCATAAGTTCCGATAGTGGCATATTTTAGTTGTTTTCTCCATCTTTCTTTAAGTTCATTTCTGGTTGCTGCAAAATCCTGGTCCTTATAATCTATATTAATAGATTCTTCGATTGAATAATCGAAAGGATCACTTAAAACTTCGTCATAAACGGATTTGGCATTTTCCATTCGCTTCATGAATCTGGAATAAACCATATTAAAGAAAGATATATCTGTATTTCTTATCTGATCATCTATTTGAAATTTGTATTTCTCAAATTCCAAAATATCTTCTTCTAAAAAGTATCTTTTTGTAGGGTCAATGACATCTATAAAATCTTCAAAAACACTGACTGAGAAATCATCATTAATTTCTTTTGGCTCATAGTGCCCGCGCTCTAAAATATATGTAATAAGATCTAAGAGTAATTTATCCTTATCATCATTTTCAAATGACTTATTGGTAAAACTGCATGATGCAACCGCAATAAGTATCACCAAAAATCCAAGCATGAGGTTTCTTTTCATGTATTTTTTTTTTGTATGGTTATTGTTAAACCACTTAATAACAAACTTAAATAATTTAAAAATCCATGGCATTGCCATTGAATTCCCTAAGATAATGAAAAAACCATGCCACTTTGTAAGCCAGCAGCATTAATTTTTTGTTAAACACCATTAGAATTTGTTTCCAACAAGCTTTAATAATCAACCAGTTGTACCGATTTTTCAGTATAGAGAAACTATTTTCAAGAACATACCATAACTATTGTTTTTGAACAGGCCCTCCATTCACGCGCCATAATAACATATTAAAAACGTATTTTTGCCGTAGAAAGTATACAGTATGCAAAAACCCCTTATTCTGGTTACCAATGACGATGGAATAACGGCCCCGGGCTTAAGAGCACTGGTTCGATATATGAAGGCAATTGGAGAAGTTGTAGTTGTTGCGCCAGATAGTCCACAATCGGGAATGGGACATGCCATTACACTGGATAGTACGCTTTACTCCAAGAAAATTACCATAGATCTTGAAAATGGAGGCCATGAAGAGTACAGCTGTAGCGGAACTCCTGCCGATTGCGTAAAATTAGCACTTCAGGAGATACTTGGGAGAAAACCTGACCTCTGCGTTAGTGGCATAAATCACGGTTCTAATTCTTCTATAAATGTTATCTACTCAGGAACCATGAGTGCTGCAATCGAAGCAGGAATTGAAGGTATCCCTGCTATTGGGTTTTCCTTATGTGATTATTCTTGGGAAGCAAATTTTAAAACTGCTGAAATAGCAGTAAAAAAAATTGCAGAAGAAGCTTTATGCAATGGAATCCCTAAAGGGGTAGTTCTCAATGTAAATATCCCTAAAACCAATAATGGTGAAGGCTTAAAAGGAATAAAAGTATGCCGACAGGCAAGGGCTAACTGGAAGGAAAAATTTGATAAACGAACCAATCCAATGGGTAAAGATTACTATTGGCTTACTGGTGAATTTGAATTATTAGATAAAGGAGAAGACACCGATGAATGGGCCTTAAGTAACGGCTATATCTCGGTAGTTCCCACACAGTTTGATTTAACAGCACATCACGTCATACAGGATATAAACAGCTGGTCTTTAAATGAATAATAAAAAGGAAATATTAATTGGTTTCGCGGTAGGAATTATCGCCAATATCACAGGAACACTTTTGTACATACTTTTGTTTTCCGATTTTGGGATTATGGAAACATTCAATGCAGCAGTTAAACAAGGGCATATTGGCAGTTTGTTAGCCTTAGGCGCAATTTTAAATCTCTTCGCCTTTTTTGGCTTTCTAAAATTAAGAAGGGATCAAAGGGCAAAGGGAGTATTAATTGCCACTTTACTTACTGCTTTGGTTATTCTCTATTATAAGATTTTCTAGAATGAAGTATTATATTATCGCCGGGGAAGCTTCCGGGGATTTGCATGGATCAAATCTTATTAAAGCAATTCTTGCTAAAGACACCAATGCCGAAATCCGTTGTTGGGGCGGCGATCAAATGCGAAAAGCCGGCGGTACTCTTGTAAAGCATTATAAGGAGATGGCTTTTATGGGGTTTATGGAAGTAATTGCCAACTTAAACACCATATTTAAAAGTATTAAATTCTGCAAGGAAGATATTAAATCTTATAATCCGGATGTCATTATTTTTATTGATTATTCAGGTTTTAATTTGAGGATTGCCAGCTGGGCCAAGGAACACAAATACCGTACTAATTACTATATTTCACCTCAAATATGGGCTTCAAGGGAAGGGCGTATTAAAAATATCAAAAGAGATATTGATGCAATGTATGTCATTCTGCCATTTGAAAAAGAGTTTTATGAAAAGAAACACAACTACCCGGTAAGTTTTGTAGGGCATCCATTAATTGATGCCATAGGGCAAATAGATATTGGTAATGATCAAGAATTTAGAAATGAACATAATCTGGATCCCAATAAACCAATCATTGCCCTCCTTCCCGGTAGCCGAAAGCAGGAGGTTCAACAAATGCTTGGCCTGATGTTAAAAATTACATCTTCGTTTTCAGATTATCAATTTGTAATTGCAGGGGCTCCGAGCCTGGATATTGATTTCTATTCAGAATTCTTGAAAAATTATACTGTAAGTATTGTTTTTAACAGTTCCTACGAGTTGTTGAGCCATTCACATGCTGCTCTGGTAACCAGTGGTACCGCTACCCTTGAAACGGCATTATTACAAGTCCCGCAGGTTGTCTGCTATAAAGGCAACTGGATTTCCTATCAGATTGCCAAACGAATAATTACCTTGGATTATATTTCACTGGTTAATTTGATTATGGGCCAGGAAGTAGTAAAAGAACTGATTCAGGCAGATTTGACAACAAAAAACCTGAAGCAAGAGTTAACCAAAATCCTGGATGGTCCCACACGCGAAGCACAATTAAATGCCTATAAAGAGCTAGAAAAAAAGCTTGGCGGGAAAGGTGCAAGTGACAAAGCTGCTGCACTTATTATAGAAAATGCTTAATTTTAGTTCCTAGTAGATCATTTATATCCCTGGATGAATAGAAAGATTTTTGTTTTTTTTATCAGTATACTCCTAACCGGATGTGGTATCGTAAAAAAGAAAACCACTTATGGTAAGGAACGGACCATTACTGTTGCGGCATCAGAAAAAGACAGTTTAGCCAAAGCTGAAAAAATTCCTGATTCTAAAGTAACTGTCGTTGTCCTCGAAAAAGCTGATCTGATTATCAATACCGCTATGGCTTACTCCGGTGTTCGATATAAGTATGGCGGAACCACAAAAAAGGGTATGGATTGTTCCGGCCTTCTTTATGTTTCTTTTGGAGAAAACGATATTCCTTTGCCCAGGGTATCATCTCAAATGGCCGACGAGGGTAAGAAAATTAAATTAAAAAAAGTCACCAAAGGTGACCTTTTGTTCTTCAAAACCAGTAAAAGAGGAAAAAAAATCAATCATGTCGGACTGGTTGTTGACGTAGACGGACGTGATATCAAATTTATTCACGCTACTTCCTCAAGGGGGGTCATTGTTTCTTCTTTACAAGAAGGATTCTGGAACTATGCTTTCGTTAAAGCGACCAGAGTTCTATGATTGCAAACCAGTAGTTCTATCGGATTGCTTTATCCGAATTTTTCATTTCAATTTAATCTTGTTAACTGAACTTAACATTCAGTACCCTATACTACTTTAATAACTTGTAGAATTAACCTGATAAACTCCATGAAGCTATTGGATTTTATCCCGGTAAAGCTAACTCTATTTTTGATTTTCGGGATACTGATAGGGTATTATAACAATATTTCCCTTTTGTTATCGACAGGACTTACCGGTGGGTTCATAGTTTTACTGGGTATATCGTGGATGCGGAAAACCATACTGGATAATCTGCCATTCGGTTTCCTTTTCCCATTGTGCACAATTGGTCTGGGCATGGTGTCCGTGGCACTTACTTTACCCGATAACAATTCAAAACATTACACGAACTTTAAGCTTCCAAATCAACAATATTTACATCTTAAAATCAATGAGATCCTAAAACCCAATAGCTATAATGAACGTTATATAGCTGATGTAATTGAGATCGATGGTGTACCAGTAAATGGAAAGATTCTCATTATTAGTAAAAAAGACACGCTTAAGGACAAATTCAGAGTAGATGAAGAAATTTATACCTTCAATCCAGTTGAAGAAATTAGTCTGTCCCTTAATCCATATGGATTTAATTATGCCGATTATCTTAAAAAATTGGGGGTTCTCCATCAACTTAAATTAAACAGTCGGGATTATTTAATTAAAAAGAATGCTTCTTTAACTCTATTGGGTCTCACAGCGGCCATAAGACGCAAAATTATATCAGATTTAGGCAAGTCTAATTATGGAAGAGAGGAGCTTGGAATTATCCAGGCCCTACTTCTGGGACAACGCAATGAAATTAGCAAGGAAACTTACAAGAATTATAAGAATGCTGGAGCTGTGCATATCCTGGCCGTTTCGGGATTGCATATTGGAATAGTATTATTACTATGTCAATTTCTGCTAAAACCTCTGGGACGATTACCCGGGGGAAAGATTATCGTCCTGATACTTACGGTGATTCTTCTCTGGGGATATGCCCTGCTGGCTGGTTTATCACCTTCTGTGATAAGAGCCGTTAGTATGTTTTCTTTTGTTGCCTATGCCATGTACCTGAACCGGCCAACCAGTACATTTAATATCCTGGCATTATCCATGTTTTTTATTCTGTTGATCTATGACCCTATGTTACTTTTTCAAGTGGGGTTTCAATTGAGCTATGCAGCAGTATTTTCAATTTTTTGGTTGTTTCCCATGTTACAAGACCTCTGGAATCCAGAAAATATGATTTTTAAAAAATGTTGGCAATTGGTTTCAATTTCCTTAGCCGCTCAAATTGGGGTCCTACCCCTTAGCCTTTTCTATTTTCACCAGTTCCCCGGATTATTTTTTATCTCAAATCTGTTAATTGTACCATTCTTAGGTTTAATTCTAGGAATAGGTTTTCTGATCATAGCCCTTATGCTTGTAGATATCCTTCCAAATAGTTTATCCGTACTATACAATAAGCTTATATCCCTGATGAATAAAGTTGTTGAATGGGTAGCCCAACAGGAATCCTTTATTTTCACGGATATTCCCTTTGATTTTTTACAGCTTGTATTGAGCTATCTACTCATTTTTACTTTGATATATAGTCTCATCGAGAAGAAATTTAAAAACATACTGACAGCAGCTTTATGCATTATGGCCTTGCAATTATGGCTTATTTCTTCCACAGCAAAAAAAGGGAGGGAACAAAAAATTATTATTCTGCATAAAACCGGCACCTCGGCACTTCTATATAAGAAAGGTAATTACTTAGATGTAAATTGCTTAGATTCTGTTGATGTGATAAACCTGGTTAAAAATATTGTGTTAAAAGAAAACATCAAAAAAGTTAACTATAAAACCTTAAAAAACAGATATAACATTAAGGATCAAAGTCTTTTAGTCTTGAATAAGCCTGAAATTATCTTACAAAAATTTCAGAAAACCGATTATGTAATCCTTGGAAATTCGCCTAAAATAAATCTTAACCGCTTCCTGGACTCTATTAAACCAAAAAGCATCGTAGCAGATGGAAGCAATTATAAAAGTGATATCCCAAGGTGGAAAAAATCGTGTTCAGACAGAAAACTGCCATTTTATTATACCGGTGAAAAAGGAGCGTTTATCTTAGAAATAGAATAAATCAGCGCACTCCGTGCATGAGTCTTTTTAAAACCGGATTTAGTAATATAGCAATAAAACCAAAAGTAATAGGCACCAGGGTAAACATTAAAAAGAACGTACTTAAAGAATACTGCTCAGAAATTTTATCTATCATTCCCCCCATAGTTCCAGCCGCTTTTTGTCCTATGGCTATTGCAAGATACCAAATACCAAACATAAACCCGATCATCCTGGCAGGCACCAGCTTACTCAAATAAGATAAACCTACAGGTGAAAGACATAATTCTCCCATCGTATGAAGCAAATAGGCCAAAATAAGAAAAACCATACTTACAGAAGCCGTTTTTGATCCGGGTGTAATTCCTGCTGAGCCATAAGATAAAATGGCAAATCCAAGACCTAAAAGAATTAATCCCAGACCGTATTTCATAGCAGCACTCGGATTGTATTTGCTTTCCCACCATCGTGAAAACATAGGAGCCAGGGTTATTATAAAAAAGGAGTTTAGAATTCCAAACCAGGATGCATCTATCTGATTTCCCTCTTGAGAAAATTTATCAAACAACCGATAAAGAACTAATCCCCAAATTCCGACAAATGCCAATGCAAGTACAATATTAGACAACCATATTCTTGAATAAGTCTTTTTAAACAACAAATATAAAACCCAGGTAATAATTATGAGAGGTACAGTTGTAAGTAAGGCATCCACCACTTTGAAAATCATTGCCGAAGAGCCTACTAAATTTCTATTGGTGTAATCTCTTGCAAAGAGGGTCATAGACCCTAACGCCTGTTCAAAGGCTGCAAAGAAAATAACAGTAAATATCCCAAAGAAAACAACAGCAATAATCCTGTCTCTAACCAAAGGAATATATCTTGAAATCCTTGAGACAAGAAGAATAAGGAACAAAACTAGTGCAAAAAGTACTACAAAATTCGAACCTGATAATCCCCAAATATCGAATGGCAATAAATTATCCCCACTTATCTTCTCAATTGGATCATTAAAGAGATAGAGCAATCCTCCTATAGCTGACAGGACTATAAGGACATAATCCAATGTGGTAAACGGATTTAATTTTTCCGCCGCTTTTTCTTCTTCAATAATCTCCGGAGACTCTTCATTAATGTTTTGAGGCAATTCTGCCTTCTGAACTTTGCTTGGCTTACCACCTACACTGCCAAATAGTTTTTTAGCTAACAAAAACTGCATCATTCCGAAAAACATAAAAATACCTGCCAGTCCAAATCCCCAGGACCATCCAAAATTCTCAGCCAAATACCCGCATAGCATCATTCCGAAAAATGCCCCAGCATTTACACCCATATAAAATATAGTGTATGCTCCATCTTTTTTGGATTCTTTGCCCTTATACATTTCCGAAATAATCGAAGTAATATTAGGTTTAAAAAACCCGGTTCCTATAACCAAAAAGGCAAGACCCAGATAGAAAGTAGTGGTAGTTTCTACTGCCATAAAAGCATGACCCAAAGTCATAATAGCGCAACCTATTACAACAGCTATACGATATCCCGTAAATTTATCTGCAATATAGCCTCCAACTATAGGAGTTAAATAAAGTAACGAAGCATAGGTACCTATAAGTGCCAGGGCATGTTCTCTTGGCCAATCCCATCCCGGATTATCGCTGACAAATGGGGCAGTAAGGAAGAGGATCAAAAGAATACGCATTCCATAAAATGAAAAGCGTTCCCACATTTCAGTAAAAAACAAGACAAATAGGCCTGCAGGATGTCCTAAGACTTTATCCTTAAACAGATTTTCGATATCAGTATTCATTTGCTATAGTTTGGTTGTTAATATAAGGCTAAATCCCTGGCTCTAACCCAGGGTCTTAATGGGCGGGGTCTCCCTCATCATCCTCTGCACCGTGTGTTAGTCTTTTTAAGGGTTTCAGGACAGCGATCACCAACAATCCGAAGATGACACAAAAGATAGTAATCCCTGCAAAGATATTCAGCTCCCCAGCATCTGAGGCCGATTCTCCTATTAATCCGGCTACCTTATTCCCCAACCCGGTAGCAGCAAAATAAACCCCCATCATAAGGGCACCATAACGTACGGGAGCGAGCTTGGTTATAAAAGATAGCGCTACCGGAGAGGCGCATAATTCCCCTATGGTGTGGAAAAGATAGGCCAGTGCTAACCAATACAGGGCTGATTTACCCAAGGTTTCATACTGCATAGAAGCAAAGACCATAAAAACAAATCCTAAGCCCATGATGATAACTCCATTTGCCATTTTAAAAAGTGAGGAAGCTTCTTTCCCTCTATGCCTCCACCACATCCAGAAATTGGCAACGGGAACAGCAAATATCATTATATAGAAAGGATTGAAAAACTGAAAAGCGGCAGCAGGAATTTGATAGCCAAATAAGAACCGGTCCGTCCTGTTCTCTGCATACAAATTCATCAGGCCACCAGCCTGTTCAAATGCCCCCCAAAAGACGATTACTATGATAAAAGAAAGTAACAAGACCAGATAACGGTCCTTCTCTATTTTTGAACGCAAGTCCCCATAAATGGTTACCATCATGCCAACAACCATAGAGAGGAACAAAAAGAAAATAATATAGGCGAGCCTCTGATTCTCTATGTAGTACCAAGCTACAATACTGGAAGAAAGGGCAAGGAGAAAAGTGACCAACAAAGGGGTCCTGGTACTGAATTGCCTGGTAAAAATATCTTTTATGGACACGTTGTCGCTATCGACTTTTATTGCTTTAGGCTTATTTCCCACAGTTACCAGATACTTTTGTCCTGAAAGGTAAATGACCTGTCCCAAAACCATCCCTATAGCCGCTAAACCAAACCCGGCATGCCAACCCCACTCATCGGCTACCCAGGCCACAAGTAAGGCAGCCAAGGCTGCTCCGGTATTTATCCCAATGTAAAAAATTGAAAATCCTTTATCCCGGCGTTCGTCTCCTTGTCGGTACAAGCCCCCAACCAGGGTAGATATATTGGGTTTAAGCATCCCTACCCCCGCTATAATCAGTCCCAGGCCGGTATAAAAGGCCCACATAAGCTCTACAGATAAAATACCATGACCGGCCACTAGTAAAAAGCCCCCTATCATAACAGCTCTTTTTTGTCCTATTATCTTATCTGCTATAATGCCCCCGGGGATAGAAGCCACATAGACCAGCATTGTATACCAGCCGTACAAGGACAAAGCCTCTCCGTCTAACCAGCCTAATCCGGGGTTATCTCCCCTGGTCTGCGCAGTCAGATACAAGACCAGAATACCTCTCATACCGTAGTAGGAGAAGCGCTCCCACATTTCAGTCATAAACAGAATATAGAGCCCTGTTGGGTGTCCGAAGAGTTCTTTCTGATGTGCTGGTTTTGGTGTCGTAGTCATGGCTTGTTTTGGTTTGTTATAGATTGTTCTTTATAAAAATGGTCATTTTGGTATATAGATGTAATCTGGTATTACCCCCCTTAATACTATGGTCTTTGTCGGGATATATTGCCCAGTCGAATTGTTTGTTGGCCTGTACCAGGGCCTCAATCATGCGCATACTGTTTTGCACATGTACATTGTCATCACCTGAGCCGTGGACCAACAAATAATCTCCCTTTAATAGTTGGGGATAATTAAAAGGTGAATTCTCATCGTAACCTCCCGGATTCTCAGCCGGGGTTCTCATGAATCGTTCTGTATAGATAGAGTCATAAAACCTCCAATTAGTGACCGGTGCAACGGCAATGGCTAATTCAAAAGTATCGTTGCCTTTCAGGATGCAGTTTGTAGACATATGCCCGCCAAAACTCCAGCCCCATATCCCAGTTCTATCCGGGTCTATAAAAGGGTATTCACTTAGTTTTTTAGCTGCCGCAAT
>Ga0265303_10000336_pt1 | contig 25598 bp, 23 predicted proteins | sample Helome_2_FD_192494 | JGI IMG/M metagenome (GOLD analysis project Ga0265303, IMG submission 192494) | Marine sediment microbial communities from subtidal zone of North Sea - Hel_20160317 (Illumina Assembly) | ecosystem: Environmental > Aquatic > Marine > Subtidal zone > Sediment ... | reverse complement strand
CGGCCCCGACCAGGCGTCGCGTCTGGCCTTTGCCAGGCGGGCCAACGAACTCAAACGTGTGGTCAAGGGTGCGGTCTCGGCCATCGACGAATTTGTCACCGATCTGGATGCGGCAAAGGAGGTCCTCAAGCGTTCACAAGCCGATGCCGCGCTGTATGCCGAAGCGGTGGATATCCAGCAACAGGCCAAACGGCTGCGTGACCGGCTGACCAACACCGAGGAGCGCGATCAGATGCGCTACCCTGGACCCATGCCGATCGACAAACGGCTCGCTCATGCGACCGCCGGTGCGACCACCACGGTCTATGGGCCGACCGGGACTCAGGCCACGACACTGGAAACTGCGGCACAGGAATTCGCACAGGTCGGGCCTCAGGTACGCGCGCTGATCGACCAGCGTTTGCCGCAGCTGATGCAGCAGATGGATGCTGCCGGCGTGCCGTGGTCACCGAGCCGCGGGGTGCCGGTTGCCGACTGAGATCGCCCCGGCAAGACAGCGGCGCGGACAGGCTTGTCTCCTGGGTCTGTGCGCGCTGTTACCGGGTTTGAGCCCGGCGACGCCGGCCGACCTGGAAACGATGCAGGTCACCGCCACCCGTGACGCGCGGCCGGTGCAGGAGGTCGCGCAGGCGGTGACCATCGTCGGCGCAGCGGAGATTCTGCGCGAGAATCCCCAGGTGCTGGCGGAATCCCTGCGCGGCCAGGTCGGCACCTGGTTCCAGCAGACCACGCCGGGTCAGGGCACCCCGGTCGTGCGTGGACTCAAGGGTTCGCAGGTGTTGCATCTGGTCGACGGCATGCGCTTGAACAACGCGTTCTTCCGCAGCGCGCCCAACCAGTATCTGGCCCTGGTCGATCCCTATGCCACCGAGCGGCTGGAAGTGGTCCGCGGCGCCTCGCCGAGTCTCTATGGCTCTGACGCGATGGGCGGGGTGGTGCAGGTGTTGACGCCCGAACCCGGTCTGAGCGGGAGCCGCTGGGGGATACGCAGCCAGGCCCACGGCATGGCGGACACCGCCGACCGGGCGCGGATTCTGCGTCTGCAGACCGAGACCGGCCGGGACGGCTTCGGCATGATCGGTGGCGTGACCTGGCAGGATTATGGTGATCGCCGCACAGGCGATGGACGGGTAAAGCCCACCGATTACGACGCCCGCGCCGCCGATTTCAAGCTGCTCGCAGGGCTCGGCCAGCGCTCGCAACTGATGCTGTCGGTCCAGTATGCGAATCAGCCCGAGACACCGCGTATCGACGAGCTGGTGCCCGGCTTCGGTCAGGACGCGCCTTCGTCCGATCTGTTCGAGTTCCGCCCCAACCGGCGCCTGTTCTACCACGGCCGTTATCGCTGGGCGCCAGCGGCTGGCTGGCTGGACCAGGTCGAGATCCACGCGGCCCGGCAAATCATCAAGGATGATCGGCGCAGCCGCGACTTCGGCTCGGCGATTACCGTCAACGAGGACAACAAGAGTACGCTCGATGGCCTGACATTACAGCTCGATGCGCGGCCGGCGGAGACGCTCCGTCTGACCGGCGGCGCCGAGCTTTATCGGGACAGTGTGGACAGCCGGCGGCTCGAAACCGACCGGGATACCGGGGTCACCGCGCCTGTAGCGAGCCGCTTCCCGGACGACTCGAGTCTGGACAGCCTCTCGGCTTATCTCGCGGCCGACTGGCAGGCGGCAGACCGTCTGAGCCTGGGGGCCGGCGTCCGCTACAGCACATTCGACATCAAGCTGCCCGACGCGCTGGACGGCCGCAACGTGCGGCTCAAACCCGATGACCTGACCGGCGATGTGCATGCCGCCTGGCGCTGGACACCGACGGTCAATCTGTTGGCGAACCTGGGTCGCGGCTTCCGTGCGCCAAATATATTCGACCTGGGAACCCTTGGCCCACGGCCCGGCAACCGCTTTAACGTGGCCTCACCGGATTTGGATCCGGAGACCGTGATCAGCGCCGATATCGGCGTCAAGATAGACCGGCCCCGCTGGCAGGCCGAGCTGTTTGTTTTCCGGCTCGATTACGATGACAAGATCACCTCGGTGCTCACTGGTGAGATCACGCCAGACGGGCGTGATGTGGTGCGGAGTGTCAATGCCAGCGAGGCTGATCTGGTCGGCGTAGAAGCGGGCGGACGCTTCGAATTCGGCGATGCGTTTGAGCTCTATGGCGTGCTCAATTACACGCGTGGCGACGAACGCGAGCCGGGTGGTATGGAGGACCCCGCCGACCGGGTGCCGCCGCTAAACGGCCGACTCGGACTGGTCTTCACGGGATGGACCGATCTGCGTCTGGAGCCCTATCTGCTGTTCGCTGATGACCAGGGGCGATTGAGCCCGCGGGATGAGGCAGACCCGAGGATCGATCCGGACGGTACGCCGGGCTGGGGCACCGTCAATGTCGACCTGGCCTGGTACCCGAGCAACTCGCTGGAACTCGGATTGCGCGCGGCAAACCTGCTCGATCGCCGCTATCGTGAGCACGGCTCCGGCATAGACGCACCGGGTTTCAACCTCGCTCTGAGGGCAAACTGGGTCTTTTGAGGCCTCTCTTTCCGGCGGCCGGTCGGCGCTCGGGCGGCTATAATCACAGCCTGTGATCGGACGCCAATACGGTGCCGTCCTGGGCCAGACTCGCAGCACATGATCAAACGACTCGCGATCCTCCTGATTCCTCTGGCCATTCTGTTTGTGGGTGTCGAAGTCTCGCTGCGGTTAGTGCCTCAGGTCCTCCCGCTGGCCCTGCTCCAGCATTTCCAGCCGGATCTGCGTCTGCGTATCGCCGAGGCGCGCGGTCTGCCGACACGCAACGACGTGATGAGCGTGGAGCGCGACGACGGTGGCCCGCTGTTGCTCAAATACCGCCCCGCGACCGAGGTCAGCAAGACCTTCCTCGATGAGGGCGCGGTGCCGACCATCGTCACCGACGCCCAGGGCTTCTGCAATCCACCTGATGCCGGTTATGAGCGGGCCCGCTTCGACATCATCGCCATCGGTGATTCGTTTACCTGGTGCCATTCGGTGCATCCGGCGGAGGTGTGGCCGGTGGTCCTCGCGCGACTCTCGGGTCGCAGCGTCTACAATCTCGGCACGCCGGCGATCGGTCTGTATGAGTACCTGGTGATCCTGCGCCGCTTTGGCCTGCCAAAACAGCCGCGGGTCGTGCTGATGAATGTCTATGAAGGCAACGACCTGCGTGACGCGATGCGCTACTGGTCCTATCGCGATGATCACGCCGGCGTTGCGACCGAGCTCGATTGCTTCGGTCTGTTGTGCCGGGCGCTGGGATCGCGAAGCTATGTCTACAATCTCCTCGCCGCGACCCGCGTCGAATATCTGCAGCCCCTGATCGCCGCGTCGGGGCCTGCCCGCGATGCCGCGTTCGAAAATGTCGACACCGAAGATCTGCGTTTCTACTACACGCTCGACTTCGGCGCCGAGCAGGTGCCATTTAACCTGCGTAACGCCGACCGGGATGAGATCGCAGTGGCCACGGCCATGGACCAGGGCGCGCTGTCGCCGAGCCTGTTTGACGAGGCGCTGGCGACATTCGTCGCGCTCGCGGGAGAGCATGGCTTTGTCCCGGTGCTGGTCTATTCGCCGTCGGCGCACACCGCCTATGCCGACTATGTCCGCTTCGAGGAACCCGAGCTGGCTGCGCTGATGGCCGGCATGAGCTCAATGCTACGCGACTACTTTCGTGCCGCCGGCGAACGGTTGGGCTATCATTTTCTCGATCTCACCGACCCGCTGCAGGCCGTGATCGATGCGCAGGGGACAGAGCAGGCCCGGCAGCTGCTGTACTATCCGATGTCGATCCACTATTCCGCGGTCGGCAACCAGCGTGTGGCGGAGATCGTCGACGCGTTCCTGCGCGATCTGCCTGCCGCGCAATAAGGGGAGTCCGCGACCACGCAGGCGGCCGTCCCTATCCCTCGACGGCGTCCGCGATCCGGCCCTGCTCGACCGCCTCGAGGAATGCGGCGCCATAGCGTTCCAGCTTGACCTGACCGACGCCGGTGATGTCCAGCAACTCGGTCTCGTTGGCGGGTTTGCGCTGACTCATTTCCACCAGCGTGGCGTCGCCGAAGATCACATATGGCGGTACGCCCTGGTCCTCGGCCAGACGCTTGCGCAGCGCGCGGAGTGTCTCGAACATGGCTTCGTCGGCTGCGGCCAGTCCGATCGCTGAACGGGCGCGTTTCCTTTTTTTCGCTTGTCGGATCCGCGGGCGGGCCAGGCGCAGGGGTTGATCGCCGCGCAGCACCGGCCGCGATTTGTCGGTGAGCTTCAACACCGAATAATTGGCCACATCCTGGCTTAAAAAGCCGAGATGGATCAGCTGCCGTGCCAGCGATGACCATTCGGCGTCGCTCATGTCAGCGCCGATGCCATAGGTGGAGAGTCGGTCATGGCCGAGCTTGCGGACCCGCTCGGTATCGGCACCGCGCAGCACGTCGACCACATGTTTGACGCCGAAACGCTGGCCGACCCGATAGACGCAGGAGAGCACCTTTTGTGCGGCCACCGTGGCGTCGAAGGTCTCGGGTGGGTTGAGGCAAATATCGCAGTTGCCGCAGTCCGCCTCCAGTTCCTCGCCAAAATAGCTCAACAGTACCCGGCGGCGGCAGCTCAGGCTCTCGGCCAGGCCAACCATGGCCTGGAGCTTGTGCGACTCGATGCGCCGCTGCTCGGGATTTTCGGTGCCGTCCAGCAGGCGGCGGGCGGTGACCACGTCCTGGGCGCCAAAGAGCAATAACGCCTCGGCGGGCAGCCCGTCGCGGCCGGCGCGGCCTGTCTCCTGGTAATAGCCTTCGATATGTTTGGGCAGGTCGTAATGGACGACAAAACGCACGTTGGGTTTGTCGATGCCCATACCGAACGCGACCGTGGCCACGACGATGTTCAGATCATCACGCAGGAAGCGCTCCTGGATGTCGTGACGCAGCCCGCCGGCCAGCCCCGCATGATAGGCGGCGGCCTGATAGCCGGCTGCGACCAGATGGTCAGCAATCTCTTCGGTGCGTTTGCGCGACAGCGCATAGACGATGCCGGCTTCGCTCCGGCGGCTGTCGAGGAAACGGGTGAGCTGATCCATCGGGCGATGCTTCTCGAGCACGGTGTAACGGATATTGGGTCGGTCGAAACTGCTGATATAGCGATGCGCCTCGCCCAGACCCAGACAGTGGACGACATCTTCCCGGGTATGCGGGTCGGCGGTGGCGGTCAGCGCGATCAGCGGGACGCCCGGGAAACGCGCACGCAGATCGCCGAGGGCCGCATATTCGGGTCTGAAGTCATGGCCCCACTGGGAAACACAGTGGGCTTCATCCACCGCGATCAGCGCGATCGGCAGCTGGGCCAGCCGCTCGAGAAAATCAGGCGACATCAGCCGCTCCGGGGCCACATAGAGCAGATTCAGCTCGCCGGCATGCAATCGAGCCAACACGCTGCGCGCCGCCGCCGCATCCAGAGACGAGTTGTAGCAGGCAGCGGCGACGCCGTTGGCGTTTAGCGCGTCGACCTGATCCTTCATCAGCGAGATCAGCGGTGAGACCACCAGCGCCACGCCCGGGCGATGCAGGGCCGGCAGCTGGTAGCAGAGGGATTTGCCACCGCCGGTCGGCATCAGCACAAAGGCGTCGCGGCCGGCGATCAGACCTTCGATGATGGCCTGCTGCAGTGGCCGGAACGCATGCAGGCCGAACACCCGCCGCAGGGTGTCCTGGATAGTGATCGTGGGATCAGCAGCGGTCATCAACGGTCGGTGCAATCATGGGTGAGCGGTCGATGGCGCGTCTCCGTGAGGACCCCCGGCCACAGCCACGTGGGTCCGTGTCCGGCACGCAGGCCCCGCGCCTCACGCATCCGGACCCTGATGCTAACGCAAGGCCGTCAGTCGGACCCGACCTCGATTTCGACCACTTCCACCGGAATCATGTCGGATTCTTCGTTGGCCTCTTCATCGGCCTGGTCGGCTGTATCGTCAGCGACGTCTTCGGCGACCCGGGTGCCGTCCCCAAAATACGTGCCGTCCGGGGCCAGATGGCATTCGCCCTGGACGTGGCTGCCGTCCGCGCAACGGGTGAGACCGTTGCCGCCGCCCGTACAGGCGGCGGCAACCAACAGGAGTGGGAGCAGCAGCAGTCCGCTGCCCGTTGCTGTGCGGCTACTCCGGTGTGACATTCTCGGCCTGAAGTCCCTTGGGGCCTTGTTTGACCTCCATGGTGACCTTCTGGCCGTCTACGAGAGTGCGGCGCCCCTCGGAGTTGATCGCGGTGTGATGGACGAAGACGTCGGGGCCGTCTTCCTGCTCGATAAAACCGAATCCCTTCTGATCGTTGAACCACTTAACGGTTCCTGACACTGCTGAACCTGACATGCTGACCTCGTTCTTGGGTGATCGTCTGACCCGGCTGTTACCCCGGGACGCCAGTCTTACCACAACCGCGGCCACAAATCCCGCGAAAACGCCGGAATCCTGCTCAAACCGCTGGCCCCAAACGGTATCCAGCACCCAACAGGGTCGTGCACAAGTTCGATTTTCGGTCTCGCCTAAGGCATTTCAATGATTCCATCAGGACAACAGCCCGACCAGGACCAATACTCACGATGGCAGCAGAAAATGCTTGGCAAGCCGGGCTCCTGGCATCAGCATTGGCCCGGATTCACGCGGAAAGCCGCTGGCGCACCCAGCCCCACCGGGAGGAGAACCGACATGACCAGAGCATCATTCGCAGGCAGTTTTATTCTGATCGCCACGATCCTGGCCGGATGCACCGCCTCGGACCATGTCCAGGACGTGCGCGCGGAGGACGCTGACCGGCTCACCGTCGGCACGGTGCAACGGGAAATCCGTATCGGTATGTCCGGGGCCGAGGTGGCCGAGGTGTTGGGGTCGCCCAATATCGTGACCACCGATGAGGAGCGTCGGGAGACCTGGATCTACGACAAGATCTCCAGCGAGGTGGCCTACTCGCGCAGCGGCGGCGCCATCGTCGGCCTGTTGTTCAGCAGCTCTGGCGGCGGCCTCGGTGCCGGGAGCAAGAGCGCGGGTGCAAGCTCGACCTCGCAGCGTACGCTGACCGTGGTCATCCGTTTTGATGAGAATGACATGGTCCGTGACTTCTCCTATCACAGCTCCAGCTTCTGAGGGCGGGTCCGCTGATGGGATCGGGAATCACGCCGCGGGCGAGCAGCCGTGCCGCCGTGGTGTTCACTGTCCTGGCCGCGTTATCCGCAGGTTGCGCCGCGAAGATCCCCGCCGACGCGCTGCGCCTGAATGAATCGTCGCTGGAGCTAAGGGCGAAACAGAGCCGTATTTTTGAGGTTGAATCCGAGACCGCGATCCTGGCCGCATCCGTGGCCGTGATCCAGGACATGGAGTACAACCTGGACTACATCGAGAAGCCGCTGGGCGTGCTCAGCGCGTCGAAGAAAGTCGACGCGGACTCCGGCTCGGAGAAAGCCGGGCTGATCACGATGGACATACTCTGCGCGATGACAGGGGGTAGTTGTGGCTACTACACGACTGCCTCGGATGAGCAGGTGATCTCGCTGACGCTGGTCGTCTTACCCAGTCTTGCCAGACCCGGCAGCTTTGTTGCGCGGGTCACGGTGCAATACGTGGTGTTCGACAAACAGGGTCGGGTCAAGAAGCGCTCGACGATCGAGGATGCGAAGGTCTATGAGGAGATCTTCGCCAACCTGTCCAAATCGCTGTTCCTGGGAGGTACGGAATGAGCCGCACAACTCGCATCGCCGGCGTGGTGCTTGCATGCACGTTGGTCGCCGGCTGCGCTGGCGCGCCGCCGGACGTCACCGGCGCCGGCAGTCAGCTGCAGACCCGCCAGATGCAGACCCGGGAGTACGACACCCTGGACCGGGCCAAAACCCTGCGCTCGGTGATCGCCACGCTGCAGGACCTGGGCTTCGTCATCGACACCGCCGATATCGATCTCGGCACGGTGACCGCCACCCGGGAAGACAAATACACCATGCGCATGACCGTCACCGTGCGCGAGAAAGATGCCGCGCGGATCCTGGTGCGCGCGAACGCCCGTATCGGCGAGGATACGGTCACCGACCCGCTCACCTACCAGGACTTCTTTATCGCGCTGGACAAGGCCATGTTCCTGACCCGCGAAAAAGTGGACTGAAGCCAGGCCCGGCACCGCGCTCATCGCACCGGCCTGCGCCGCGCCCGAAGCTGTCATGTCTTGTACCCTGATTCTGCCTGTGGCAGCTGAGGCGCTGGCCACAGTTGTCTCGAAGCCTGCCAAATTGCACTGACAGCCGATCCGGGGCCAGACGCAGGGCGCCGGCTCCCGCGCTTTCAGTTTAAGGAGACCACTATGGCTGTCGAAATGCTCGAACCCTGGGCCGAAATCCGCGCACTGCTCGACAGCGGCGCGCCGGCCGATTCGATTGAAGCCTGCCTGGATGCCATCGAACCCGCGGAACTGGTACGCGCCGTCTTCCGCCTGGGTGAGGACGAGCAACGCGCTCTGTTGCAGGCGATCTCTGCGGAACGTGCCGCGGAGCTGATCGAATACCTGCCCGACACCCATGTCGCCGATCTGATCGATGACATGGCTTCCCACGATGCCGCTGCCATCGTCGAGGAAATGGCCAGTGACGACCGTGCAGACGTCATGGCCGAGCTGGAAACGGACGAAGCGGAGGCGATCCTCGAACACCTGGACGAGGAGGATGCCGAGGAAGTCCGCCAACTGATCAGTTATCCGTCCGATGTGGCCGGTGGACTGATGATGACGGAGTTCGCGGTCTATCCCTTATCCGCCACCGTGCGCGAGGTGGTGGATGAGCTGACCGGACGCGACGGTGACTATGCCTATCTGACCGTCCACTATGTCTATGTGGTGGTAAAAAGCCGCAAGCTGAAAGGCGTATTGCGGCTGCGGGACATGGTGTTCGCCGATCCCGACGCCTCCATCGGCAGTCTCGCGCGAGATGCGGACACGGTGGCGCCGGATGCGAGTCTCGGCGAACTCGAACAATTTTTTGATGAGCACGATATCGCCGCCGCACCGGTGGTCGATGAGCGCGGCTTTCTGCTCGGCATCGTCCGGCGGCGGGCGCTGCTGGAGGCTCTGGCCGACAGGGCCGAGAGTGACAGTCTGAAATCAGCCGGTATCGTCGGCGGTGAGGAACTGCGCAGCATGCCGGTGTTGTTGCGCTCCCGGCGCCGGCTGACCTGGCTGACCGTCAACATCGGCCTGAATATCGTGGCCGCCAGCGTTATCGCGCTATATCAGGACACCCTGAGCGCGGTCATCGCGCTGGCTGTGTTCCTGCCCATCGTCTCGGACATGAGCGGCTGCTCCGGCAATCAGGCCGTGGCCGTGAGTATGCGCGAGCTGACGCTGGGCGCGGTCGCGCCCAGAGATGTATTCCGTGTCTGGCGCAAGGAAGCCATAGTGGGTCTGATCAACGGTCTGGCGTTGGGTACGCTGCTTGCCGTGGCCGCATGGTTGTGGAAAGGGATCCCGGTCCTGGGGCTGGTCGTGGGTGCCGCGCTGGCGCTGAATACCCTGATCGCGGTATCGATCGGCGGTACCGTGCCGCTGGCGCTCAAGGGCATGGGCGTGGATCCGGCGGTGGCCTCCGGTCCGGTGTTGACCACGGTGACCGATATGTGCGGTTTTTTTCTGGTACTCAGTCTCGCCACCCTGGCTCTGCCGGCGATCACCTGAGCCGGCGGGATGGCCTCCTGGCGCCGGCCTGAACGGCCGCAGGCCGGTGTCTCGCTCGTCCGCAACGCGACGCGACCCGGCTAGGCAAGGCGAGCGCAAAAAGGGGATACTGCAGCCCCCTTTTTTTCCGCGCGGGAACGGACCATGGACAAAGACACGCGTCAGGCGCCATTGGACATGGACGGCGAGACCTTCCGACGGCTGGGTCATCGGCTGGTCGACCAGGTCGCCTCATATATCGACTCGATACCCGAGCGACCCGTGACTCAGGCGGAGACGGTGCAGCAGATCCGCGCGCTGTTGGGAGAAGACACGCTACCCGAGGAGGGGACAGAACCCGGGGCGTTGCTCGACCAGACCGCTGAGCTGCTGTTTGAGCACTCGCTGCACAACGGTCATCCGCGTTTTATGGGTTACATCACCTCGTCCGCAGCGCCGCTGGGCATGCTCGGCGATCTGCTCGCTGCGGCGGTGAATCCGAACGTCGGCGGCTGGCAGTTGTCACCGGTGGCGGCCGAGATCGAGGGGCAGTGCATCCGCTGGATTGCGCAGCTGCTCGGCTACGCCTCCGATTGCGGCGGGTTGATGGTCAGCGGCGGTAACGTGGCCAACATGGTCGGTTTTTTTGCCGGACGACGGGCCATGCTTGGCGCCTCTGTCCGTGAGGACGGTGTCTCCGGCGCCGGTCCGGCCTGTGTCTACGCTTCCAAAGAGACCCACACCTGGCTGCAGAAGGCCGCGGACTTATCCGGGCTCGGCACCGGCGCGATCCGCTGGATCGGCACCGGGCCCGATTGCCGCATGGATACTGATGCGCTTGCGCAGCAACTGGCTGCAGACCGGGACGCGGGTCTCAAGCCGTTTATGGTGGTCGCCTCGGCCGGCACAGTCAGTACCGGCGCGGTCGATGACATGGTCGCCATTGGTGGGCTGTGCCGGGAGTATGGTCTCTGGTTCCACGTCGACGGGGCCTACGGTGCGCCGGTCGCATCACTGCCCGAATTCGCAGACGACTTCGCCGGCATGAGTCAGGCCGACTCCATCGCGATGGATCCACACAAGTGGCTCTACAGCCCGCTGGAGGCAGCCTGTACGCTGGTGCGTGACCCGGCACGGCTGGTCGATACGTTCAGCTTTCAGCCGGACTATTACCATTTCGATCGGGGCGACCGCGAAGGGATGAACTACTACGAATACGGGATACAAAACTCGCGCGGTTTCCGTGCGCTCAAGGTGTGGCTGTCCCTGAAGCAGGTCGGCGCCGGCGCCTATCGGCAGATGATCCGCGACGACATCGCGCTGGCACGGCAGCTATACGAACTGGCCGATGCCCATCCACGGCTCCAGGCGATCAGTCATGGGCTGAGTATCACGACCTTCCGCTACGTGCCCGAGGGTGTGGATCACGAAGCACCCGAACAACAGGAATATCTGAGCGATCTGAACCGTCGCCTGGTGACCGCGCTCCAGATAAGCGGCGAGGCCTTCGTCTCCAACGCGGTGGTGGACGGCAGCTATCTGCTGCGCGCCTGCGTGGTCAATTTCCGTACCGGCCCCAAAGATATGGCCGCGCTGATCGAGATCGCGATCCGTCTGGGTCAGTCGCTGAAGTAGGGGCAGGATGGTCTGGTCGTCCACAGACCGCCGCTGTGCGGTCCAGTCGCCCGGGTGAACGGAGTCGCGGTCGTGCCTCCGTCGCCCGCACCACCCGGTACTGTCCAGCATCGTCGTGCGTTTCGCTGATGCGATGCAACAGCAGGGTGACAGGCCCGGCGCTGCATAGACGCCGATCAGACAGCTGTCAATGATACGAACGTCGTCTGTTTGTGATTGCCAACTGCTGGTATCACACCATGGGGCCGAGGGCTTGGCATTGGCGTGACGTCGCGATCGGGCTTTGACTGTTGCACACCATTGCCGATCCGTGTCGATCATATAACCGTGTGTAATCCATTTTCGGCCCCATCAAAGAACGCCGTCGTTACCGGGCCGGGTCCCGTCGCGTGCGGCGGACACGCAGAACAGGACATACAACCGAAAATCGAGGGCGCCATCATGAAATCGTTCCGAAACCGTCTGACGCTGATCCTGGGGATCGTCGGCTTGACTCTGGTCGCGGGAACCGCGGCAGGCGTGGACAGGCTGGCGTTCTCCGGCGGGCCCGAGGGAGGCACGTTCCAATATTTCTCCAATGGCATTGCCATCCGTCTATCGAAAGATATCTCCGATGTTGAAGTCTCCAACATGGCATCGGCCGGATCGCTGGAGAACCTGCGACGGGTGAATTCCGGCGAAGCGGATTTCGGCATCGTCTATTCCGGCGACACCTATCTCGGCCGCAATGGCAAGCTCACCAACGACACGCGCAAGTACCCCAAGGTCATGGCCATGGCGTTCCTTTATGGCGCGCCGGCGCATCTGATCGTCAAGGCTGACAGCGGCATCGACAAGGTGGCGGATCTCGAGGGCAAACGTGTCGCCGTGGGTGGTGCGGGCTCCGGTGCCGCGGGCGCCGCCGAGCGCTATTTCACCTCGCTCGGTCTGTGGGACAAGATGAATGTGGAATTCCTCGGCTACTCGAAAGCGGCGTCGGCACTGGGGGACAACCTGATCGACGGCTTCTGGGTCTTTGCAGGCTTCCCCAATTCTTCGGTGATCCAGGCAGCAGCCAGCAACAAGATCAAGATCCTCGACGTGGTCGAAGCCGGCAAGGCGGCGGGTTTCTTTGACGATTACCCGTTCTACACCAACCTGGATATCCCGGCCGGTACCTACAGCGGCGTCGATTACGCCGTGGCCTCGTTCCAGGATTCGGCGCTGTGGGTGGCCGGCGCGCATGTGAAGGCCGACACCGTGCACGCAGCGTTGGCGGATATCTACTCGAAGGAAGGCCTGGCTTACATGGTCAAGGTCAAGAGCACGGCCAAGTCGATGTCGGTCAAGTCAGGACTGGACGGCATCGTCACGCCGATCCATGAAGGGGCCGAGAAGTTCTGGACCGAGCAGGGGCTGGAGATTAGCGAGGCCCAGAGCGCCAGATGATCTAGCAGACCATAATTCCGGTTCCGGGGAGGGGCGCCAGCATGACCGAATCTGAAGACAAGAGTCTGGAAGTCCTCGACGAGGAACAGAAGAAAAAGGTCAAGGCGCTGCTCGAGAAGGATGCCGCCAGTGGGCGGACTCCAAAGGGCTTTTGGCACTGGGTCGTGGCCTTGCTGGGTGGCGGCATGGTGGTGTTCTATTTCTACACCGCCGGGCTGGCCAGTGTGGCAACGCAATATCACCGGGGCGTCTATGTGCTGGTCACATACGTACTGGTGTTCCTGCTCTACCCGTCGGGCGGGACATGGTATCGATACCTGCTCGCCTTGTTTGTCGGGGCGCTGGTCGCAACCACGGCCAGCGCCCTGTTGTTTTTCCCGGATGTGGCGACGTTCCATGCCGCGCTGATCGGGTTCGGCGACACCTGGAGCGAATCGGGCGCCGGCGCGGCGATCGCGTCGATGGGCCCCGCTCTCTGGGTGATGGCGCTCGGCGCGCCGGCTATCGGCGCGGCGATGATGTTTGCCGATCGCTGGCTCGAGCAGCGCTATCCGCAGAACCCGGTCTTGTCGGACATCGTCTTCGCGGTGGCCAGTGTCGGCGTGATCTATTACTGGATCAGTCAATTCGAGGCGCTCAACTACCGCGCGGGCGCTGAGACCGAACTCGATGCGCTGGTCAGCATCGCCGGCATCCTGATCTCGCTGGAGGTCTGTCGTCGGGTATTGGGTTGGTCGATGACCCTGATCGGCGTAGTACTGATCTGCTACGGTCTGTTCGGCCCGTACTTCCCCGATGTGATCGCGCACCGCGGTTTCGGCATCGAACGGCTGGCGACGTCGCTGTATCTGACGACCAACGGCGTGTTCGGCGTGATGGCCAACGTACTGGCCACCTATGTGATCCTGTTTATCTTCTTCGGCGCCTTCCTGCACAAGTCCGGCGCCGGCCGGTTCTTTATCGATCTGCCGATGGCGGCGGCGGGGCACAGCACCGGCGGTCCGGCCAAGGTGGCGGTGGTCGCGTCGGCCCTGTTCGGCTCGGTCTCAGGCAGTGCGATCGCCAACACCGTCTCCACCGGGGCATTCACTATCCCGCTGATGAAGCGGGCGGGTTTCCGGCCCCAGGTGGCCGGGGCGATCGAACCTTCCGCGTCTATCGGCGGTATGTTTATGCCGCCGATCATGGGCGCCGGCGGCTTCCTGATGGCGGAGCTGACCGAGACGCCTTACGCGCACATCATGCTGATCGCGATCTTCCCGGCGCTGCTGTACTTCTATTCCGTGTTCTGCATGATCCATTTCGAAGCGAAGAAGCACAATATCCGCGGCATCGACGATCCGAATATGCCGCACTGGACCGAGGTCCTGAAGAAAGAGTGGTATTTCTCGATGCCGCTGGTAATCATCACCATTCTGATGGTGATGGGTTATTCGCCCGGTTTCTCGGCCTTCTGGGCGACGCTGTCCTGTATCGTCGTGAGCTGGGTCAGGAAAGAGACCCGGATGGGGCCGAAGGAGGTCTGGGAGGCGATACAGACCGGCGCCCGCAACACCCTGATCATCGGCGCCACGGTCGGTGTGATCGGCGTCATCGTCGGCACCATCTCGCTGACCGGCATCGGTCTCAAATTCTCCGACATCATCATCTCTGCCGCCGGTGGCAATCTGCTGTTTGCGATGCTGTTGATCGCGCTTGCGTCACTGGTCCTCGGTATGGGGGTGCCGGTCACCGCCGCCTATCTGATCGTGGCGGTGCTGGCGGTTCCCCCGCTGATGGAGATGGGCGTGGTGCTGATCGCAGCGCATATGATCGTCTACTGGTTCAGCCAGGATTCGAACATCACGCCACCGGTGTGTGTCGCCGCCTATGCGGGGGCGGCGATCGCCGGCTCGGATCCGTGGAAGACGGGTTGGACGGCATTCAAGTTCGCCAAGCTGTTGTATGTCGTGCCGTTGCTGTTCGCCTACACGCCCCAGATCCTGTTCGAAGGAAAACCCCTGATCGCGCCGGAGATCAACGATCCGGTCATGGGCGCCATGATCCTGGAGTTCCAGGCCGAGAAAGGGGACACGGTCGAAATCGGCGACCCGGTATTGAAAGTCATGGATGGCGAAGAGATACGCGAAATCGCCGCCAGCCGCGACGGCGTGATCAAGGAATTCACGGTCGACGGAGGCGGATATCTGGAATCCGGTGGGGTGATCGCCGAGATGTCGGCGAAACCCACCGCGGTGATGTCGTCGATGTTCTCCGCGGTACTCGGCACGCTCGCGTTCTCCGCCCTGACCATGGGGTATTTCATCCGCAAGACCAACCTGATCGAGTGGCTGATCCTGGCGGTCGCCACCGTCACGCTCTATTGGCCGACTCTTATCACCGACGGCCTGGGGCTGCTGCTGACTGCGGTTGTCTATATGAGTCAAAAAGCGCGCAATCGGCGCGACGGACAGGCGGGAATGGCCACCGCGACCTAGATTTTCAGACAACTGGATCCGCACATGCTCCCGAAAATAAGAACCATTCTCTATTGCACCTCACTGGGCCCGCACGCGCCCTACGTCTTCGGCTACGCCTACACCCTGGCCAAGACCCTGGACGCCCGGATCGTCGCACTCCATGTGATCGAGTCCTTGAGCCGCAAGCAAAAAGCGCTGGTCGATGGTTACGCCGGGCCGGGCCGACTCCGGGAACTGATCGACGAGGCCCAGAAGCAGGCGACCGAACAACTGCCCCGGCACCTGAAAGAGACCCTGTTGGCGGTCAGCGGCGAGGAGGACTGGGACCGCCTGGTCAGCGAGATCGTGATCGCGGAAGGCCGGACCCAGAAAAGGATCGTCGAGATGGTCGAGGCCAAAGCGGCTGACGTGGTGGTGATCGGGGCTCACACCGAGAACTCGGTACTCGACCGGATGATCGGCTCCACGGCCCGCTCCCTGATCAAGAGTTGCCCGGTTCCCGTACTCACTGTCCAGGTGCCGAGTGGCTTAAAAACAACAACTTGAAATCCCAAGAACTTAGACTATCGTTGAATGGTGTGGATTTCGACCAACACCGATAATCCCACTGATCTCGCGATCAATTCCAAAACGCGACCCGTTGACGGGTCAGGGAGATTTGACGATGAAGACCACCAAACTTGCATTGCTGGCGGGTGTGGCGATCGGCCTGATGGCCGGGAGCACCGCCTGGGCAGGCGCGGAACTCAAGATCGACGACGAATCCTCGATCAATCTTGGCTATCGCGTTCAGGCATTCACGATCTTTACCGAGAGAGATCTGGACGGTGACGGCAGCTTCGATGACGACACCGACTTCCGCGTTCGCCGGGCCCGCTTCCGGCTTGCCGGCAAGATCAACCAATATGTCAGCGCCTTTATCCAGACCGACGCGACCGACGATCTGGGCGGCTCGGGATCCGACATGCGGGTCATCGACAGCTGGGTCAACCTGAAATACAACAACTGGGCTCAGCTATTCGCCGGACAGCACATGGCGCCGGCTTCGAGGATGGCGACCACCAGCTCAGGCGCACTGATGGCCATCGACCGCCCGGGCAACAACACCAAGAATCTGACCTGGGGCGCCCGGGCGTTGAGCCGGTTCTCGACCAGCACCTACGGTGACTCTAACGATTCTGTCATCTCTGGTGACAACGCCGTCCGCGACGTGGGTATGACCTTCTTCGGCACTGGCTCGTTCAACGACACGACCCACCTGAAATACTATGCGGGTCTGTACGACGGCGTGCAGCGTTCCAGCTCCGATGACGACAATCTCCGCTTTACCGCACGCGCACAGTTGAACCTGTTCGACGCCGAAGCGGGCTACTTCAACAGCTCGACTTATCTGGGCAAGAAGCAGACGCTGGCCTTCGGCATCTCCTTCGACACCCAGGACGACGTGCAGGATGCCACCAGCGGCGGGACCGGCGATTACGAGTACTACAGCATCGACGCCTTCGCCGACTGGCCGGTGGGCCCGGGCTATCTGACCGCCGAAGCCGCCTATTCGGATCTGGATCTGGATGACGCGACCGCCGCGGCGAGTCAGTCACAGGGCAACGGCTGGTATTTCCAGACCGGCTACTACATCAACCAGTGGCAGCCGTGGATCGAGTACGAGACCTGGGACGGCGACGCCTCCGGCGGCAGCGACCTTGGTGACTATGACTCGTATCGTATCGGTATCAGCTACTTCCTGAAGGGCCACAACGCCAATGTCAAGCTTGGCTTCGAGAAGTTCTCGCCCGACGAAAACTTCAGCGGAACGACTGAAGACGACCTGACGACAGTCGTGCTGGGCTTCTTTACCACGTATTGAGGTTTAGCTTCGAAAACGCATGGCCCCCGCCGGACACGGCGGGGGCCATTTCTGGTCTGGAGAGCGCGGGCGGTACCAGCGCCCGTTGTGGCCCGCACGGCGCTGTGTGCTCGGTCACCGGTCCGGCCCCAAGGCAATGATATGCTGAGGCTTGGCGTGTACGGACCTGCCGTGAGCCTGGCACGGTGTTGTGTCTGGCTCTCGAAAATCGCAACCAGAGGGGGGAGGGGACCAGCAAGATGAATCCTGCGAACCCGGGTGAACGAACTCCTGGATCAGCGCCATCACGGCGCTGGATAGCGGTCATCATCCTCATGCTGGCGATGTCGGCAGCGCCGGCAATGGTGCGCGCGCAGACGAACGCTACCCAGGCGGTCGACCCGATCGTGACAGACGTGGTCCGCATGCTCGAGGTAGGCATCGAGCCCGACCTGATCCTCAATTGGCTACAGTCCAGCGGCAAGCGTCCGGGACCGCTGAGCGCCGACGACGTGATTGCCTTGTCCGAGGCCAAGGCGCCAAAGGAATTGATCCAGGCCCTGCTCGATCTGGCGACCCCCGCCGCCCAGGCCCCGGTCGCACCTGTCGCGCCGAGCGCCGATGTGCCGGCCCGCCCGGCCGTCGCTGCACCCGTGTCACCGCCGTCTCCCCAACCAGGCCGGGTCACTTCGGACAGCGAGTGCTGTCTGGTCGACTTTTCAGTCGAGTACCGCGTCAGCGAAGATATGATCGGTGACGGGTTCGAAGGGCCGGAACAGGATCTGTTCCTCTATCTGGACGGTTATTTCCTCGCGCGGTTCGAGTCTCAGGGGAACATCGCGGCCAGGGGACCGGTGCCGTTCAAGGCGCGCGTGAGCCCCGGGACGCACACGCTGCGCCTCACCCGCGAGTTACACACCCAGACGGATCCACGCAAGCACCCCGACGAATGGGATCATCTAACGACCGTCAGCCCGAGCGTGATCGAGTTTGCGGTCGAGCCCGGCGCAGACTGGAATCTGGATATCCACTGGACCCAGGGCGAGTTCACGCTCAAACCTCCGCTGCACTGGCGCTGGTCGCGAGACGGGGTCGAGGTAGCCGGCCAGAAGCACGCCGGAGCCCACAGCGAGGACTGGCCGTTTCTATGCGACGACGTCGAAGTCAGTCGTGACAACGGCGCAATTTCCGGCTGGCGCGCGCGCGATCGCCGAAAGGGCTGCGTAGATTGGTCATCGCTGTGGCCACCACCGGTCCGCACCACCCGGGTCGAGGTCCTGGCCGAACTCCAGCAGAGTGATTTCCAGCCAAACGTAACCGCGGTCGGCCGGATCGAATGACCCGCGATCCCAAGCCAGACGGAGCCTGACCCGAAGCAGGGCCGAATCCGTCGCCAGTCGGAGGGACGCTCGACGCTGACAGCGGCGCTGATTGCCGTACCACGGAAGGGCGACACAACAGTCTCCATGGCCAGTTGGCCCGGGCCGGTTGACCCCGCAGCATGATCGGCACCAATCAACCGCTCCGTGAATCTGATCCCTCAGTCGTCCGCCGAGCCGAACCCCCGGTCGCGCATCAGCGCGTCGCTGTCCGGGTCACGGCCGCGGAACGCGCGAAAGGCCTCCGCTGGATCCACTGCATTGCGCGGGGCGAACAGATTTTCCACCAGCTTGCGCGCGAGGGCCGGGTCATAAAAACCGCCGGGCGCCGCCGCAAACGCTTCGGCCGCATCGGCGGTCAGAACATCGGCCCAGATATACCCGTAGTAGCCGGCCGAGTAGCCCTCGCTGGAGAAAGCGTGGCCAAAGTGCGGACTGCGGTGACGCATCACGATCGCATCGGGCATGCCCAGCAAGGCTAATGACGCGCGTTCGAAGGCATCGGCATCGAGGTCTGTCGGATCGGAAGTGTGGAACATCAGGTCGAGCAGCGCCGAAGCCAGATATTCGGTCGTGGCGAAGCCCTGATTAAAGCTCTCGGCGCGGCGGACCCGCTCAACCAGATCCTGCGGGATCGGTTCACCGGTGTTGACGTTCACCAGATAATTGTCGATCACCGGATCGGTCATAAGCCAGCGTTCCAGCAGCTGTGACTGGAACTCGGTGTAATCGCGCACGCCCCAGTTCAAGGAGAGGTAATTGACCCGCGATGACAACGTGTGCAGCGCATGGCCAAACTCATGGAACAGGGTGCGCGCGTCATCCCAGGAGATCAGCACCGGCTGACCTGGCTCACCGGGGACAAAGTTGGAATTGTTGGAGGCGAGGATCACCTGCTTGCCGCGCACGGTTTCGTGGGAACGGTAGCTGGTGGCCCAGGCGCCCGAGCGCTTGCCCTGCCGGGCGAAGGGATCCAGATACCACAATCCGATCAGCGAGCCGTTGTCGCTGGCGCGTACTTCCCAGACCCGGACGTCGTCATGGAACACCGGCACCGAGCCTGCCGGCACTGCCCTGAAGTCGAACCCGAACAGTTCCCTGGCGACGTAGAACATGGCCTCGCGCAACTTGTCGAGCTGCAGATATTGTTTCACTTGCTCCGAGTCGATGTCGTAGCGCGCCCGGCGCACTTTCTCCGCGTAGTAGCGGTAGTCCCAGGGCTTGATCGTTATCTCGTCGCCTTTGGCCCGCGCCAGCGCCTGCATGTCGCCGATCTCTTCCTCGGCGCGTGCAACCGCGGCCGGCCACAGATCCATCAGCAGTTCCATGGCTCTTTCCGGCGTGCCGGCCATGCGATCTTCCAGTCGCCACGCGGCGTAATTGTCATAGCCGAGCAGCGTCGAACGCTCCTGACGCAGCTGCAGGATCCTGGTGATCAACGCGTTGTTGTCATGCTCGTCGCCGTTGTCACCACGGCTGTAGTAATTGCGCCAGACTTGCTCCCGCAGCGTCCGTTCGTCCGAGAATGTGAGGAATGGATCCATCGATGAGCGCGTGTTGGTGACCGCGTACTCGCCTTCCCGGCCACGCTTGCTTGCGGCGCCCGCGGCTGACTCAATAAAGGAATCGGGCAGACCGCCGAGCTGATCCGCCTGGAGATAGACCACATACTTTTCTTCATCGGCAAGTATGTTGTTGGCAAAGCGGGTCTGCAGTTCCGCCAGTTTCTTGTTGATGGCCGCATAGCGTTCCCGCGCTTCGCCGGTCAGCAACGCACCGCCACGGACAAAACGCAGATAGCTGGTCTCGAGCAGACGTTGCTGTTCCGCGTCCAGGCTCGCCGGTGCACTACTGTCATGGATCGCCTTGATACGGTCGAACAGCGCCTGGTTCTGAAACACCGCGGTGTCGAATTCGGCCAGCCGCGGTGCCATCTCGTCGTTGATCTCGCGGAATTCCGGTGAGGACAGGTTGGACCGCCAGATGCCCAGATAGGTTTCGACCCGATCCAGCCCCCGTCCGGCGTCCTCGAGTGCGACCAGCGTGTTGTCGAAGGTCGGCGGCTCGGGATTGCTGGTGATGGCCTCGATTTCGGTCAGTTTTGCCGTCATTGCGGCTTCCAGCGCTGGTTTGAGATCGGACAATTCCATCCGGTCAAAGGCCGGCACACCGCCGTACGGACCGGTCCAGGGGTCCAACAGCGCGTTATCCTGCCGGGCGTCCGGCGAACATCCCGCCACCCCTATGATCAGCGCCAGGATCATGGTGCGGAGAGAACAATCGTTAAAATTCAATAGCTTGCGCATTGTTGATTCGCCGTTGCCGTGCATGACAAGCCGCTAATAGTATCGATCGGTGCTCTCAGCCGAAAGGGCCGACCCGCGCGAATCCTCGCATCGAGGAGATCAAAACCGCTCCGGCTACGGCGCGGATCCGTCGAGGCGCGCCCCGACACGACCGGAAACTAGCTCTAAGTAGTTGATTAAAAGAGGGAAAAAGTGCGGTATTGACCGAGGCCAGACGCGGGCCGGGGCATCTTTTTGGTGCAATCTGTTGCAATGCAGCAAGAGATGCTAGGCTTCTCACATGCGCTACACCAACGACTATGAGGAGCACAGGACCCTTGCCGACGGAACACGGCTGGTCTTGCGTATGGTCCGTCCCTCGGACAAGGCGGCCCTCGCGGAAGGGTTGTCCCGGCTGTCGGAGCGAACCCGATATCAGCGTTTTATGGCGCCCAAGAACGAGTTCACCGACGCCGAACTGGCCTTCCTGACCGAGGTCGACGGAGAGGATCATTTTGCCATTGTCGCCGGTCACGAGCGGCCGGATGCGGAACCGGACGGTATCGGCGTCGGCCGTATTGTCCGTCTTGAGCAAGAGCCGGAAAGCGGCGAACTCGGCATCGTGGTGGCTGATGCCTGGCAGAACCGCGGCATTGGCCGGCTATTGCTCGAGCGTACGGTGGCCGCCGCTGCCGAACGGGGCATCAAACGTATCCGAGCCCAGGTGATGGCGGACAACACCCAGGTGATGAGTCTGTTAAAGGACTATCTGGGCGATAGCCAGATGGACACGGATCACGGTGTATTGACCCTCGAGTTCCCGATCCCGGAGCTCGGTGTGGATGCTACGGTGGATGCGCTGTTAGCGCTGATCCGCGCCGTGGCCAAGGATGTGGCGATTACGCCAACTCTGGTCAGCGAACTGGCGGTACACCCGGTAGATTCGTTGGTCTCGCTGGTCTCGCGGCTGAAGCATACTGCGGCGCAGCCCGTGTTGTCGGAGCAGGAAGGCGCCCGCGAAGCGGATGGCTGATCCGGGCACATGCGGCAGCGGCGCAAAGCCGTGTCGCGGGTTCTAGCGGACGCACGAAGCCATCATGCAGGCTGCATTACAGCGGCTCGCGAGGGGGTCTTTTTGCAGCCTGGCTGTCGTCCGATTGCGTGGTCCGCAGGTTCTCATTGCGCGCCGCGCTGTAGCTCGCGACCAGGTAGGGCACCGCGTAGTTCACCACCAGCTGGAATACTGAAATCCCTTCTCCGCGGTGCCAGCTCGCGCCCTGATTGAGCAGATTCAGCGCGGTGCCGACCACCAGCGATACCTGTATTGCGCCACGCACGATGTGTGGTTTGCATATCGTTGTCATCAGACGCGGGGATGGTCGGGTCATAACGCAGGTCGTCCGATCCTGATCCGGCGCCACCCGGGCGGGATTCTTATCAGCCTTCTTGATCGCTCGCGCCGGTGCTGGCCTGGCGTCTGTTCACCGGAGTCTAGTCGGCGCGGGGCACAGGGTAACGTTGCGCGGCAACAATGTGGCTGCGACTTCTGCACTGTTTCCTGCAGAAATTTACTAGGGCTCAGGAACGCGCTGGTATTGGGCTCGTACCAGACACGAGGTGAGGCATGAGTAACGGCACGACGTCCAATCCGTGGGTCCGCTTCGCGCGCACCGCCCATCGTCATCCGGACTGGCTGCGGGTCTACGTGGAAGGGGACTCCTGGTTTGCCTTCCCGGGGCTGTTCAATCGCACCAGTATCCCCGGCTGGCTGGTCAAGTTGATGGGTGCAAAGTTTGCGGTCTACCGGGTCGATGCGGCCGGTGACACCGCGGCGGACATGCTCTCGGGGCGGCAACGGCGCCGTCTTCGCGACCGGCTAAAGAACGACAACGCGGATTTTCAGCTGTTGCTGTTCAGCGGCGGTGGTAACGACATGATCGATGATCTGACCACCATCGTGCGCAACGCGCCCGGTGGCATAGATGCGTCTGCATTTATCGACTTTGCTGCCTTGCGCGCAACGGTCGATCGGGTGGTGGGGTATCACATCGAGTTGGCGGATCTGCGGGATCGCTATCGGCGCAAGTGTCAGATCGTCACCCACACCTATGACATCCCCTTCCCGGATGGACGCAAGGTCAAAAAGCTCGGCATCCGCAAGGGTCCCTGGATCAAGCCTGCGCTAAAGGACGTGCCGAAGAAGTTCCATCGCGGCGTCATCCGTATCGTGATGGACCAGTTCGCCGACGGTCTGGTCAGCGCGGGTGCCGGGATGCGCAAGTTCACCGTGGTCGATACCCGCGGTACCTTGGCCAAACAGAAATTCTGGGGTGACGAGATCCATCCGACCTCACGAGGTTTCGAGAAGATCGCGGAGAAGATCCGCGACGAGCTGCATCGTCAGTATCCGAAACACATCTGAACGGAATCGAGTCGCGGGTCTGCGAGCTCAGGTCATGGGTCTACGTCGTGGCCGTGACATCGATCGTGGCAACAACGATTCTGATTCGGCCACCGAGTTGATCCCGTTGCGGCCACGGCCTGCCAGAGACCCTAGTCGTCGAGGATCGCCGTCACCACCGGCGCGAGAATTGCGGTCAGCGCCGCCATGGCGAGAACCCGATATTGCGGCAGCCAGTCTGTCCCACCCCATCCGGCCGTGGCTTGGGCGATGATGTTGCTGAACGCAAGGGAGAGATCGTAGGCGGGCCCCAGCGCGAGGAGACCGCCGGTGACGGTGGCGATCGTGAGCACCGTCTTTCTGGTCCGCAGCCGGCGCTGGATACGGCGCATCACTGCATGGGTAAAACCATCATCGGCCGGTGCGTCGAGACCGCGGGCAAACAGGTCCCGCAGCCGGTCCTCGTCATCCTGGTGGCGCGCGTCATGCATGATCGGTCTGCTCCAGATCGAATCGTCCGCGGATCCTCTCCTTGCCGCGATGCACGTGGGATTTCACTGTGCCCAGAGCCATACCGGTCACCTCGACGATCTCCGCGTGCGACATGCCATAGCCGTAGGCGAGCACCAGCGCGGTCCGCTCCGGTTCGGACAGCACCGACAACAATTTCGGCAGATCGGCCTGATCGCTGTCGGTAAACGCCGGCCCGTCGCCATGTACTGACGACTCGGTCTCCAGTCCCTCGAGCAGCCGTTCGTCGCGCTTGCTCTTGCGTACCGACTGCAGGAATTGCTTGTGCGCGATGGCCAGCAACCAGGACAGAAAGCGCCCTTTGCGGGAAAACGACGCCAGCTTGTCCCAGGCGCGGATAAACGTCTCCTGGGCCAGGTCGTCAGCCTTCGCGGGATCCCGCGACAGCTGCCGCAGGTAGCCGCGGACCTTGGCCTGATGGCGCGTCACCAGCATGCTGAAGCTCTCCCGGTCACGCAGTGCGACGGCGCGGGTGACCAGCGTTTCGTCTGAGAGTCCATCGACCGATGAGCCTTGCAATCGTGCTTTGATATCCCTTACTCACGAAACTTCCACAGCCCCAAGTATGCAAATCCGATCAGCAAAGGAAAGGCGCCGATGGCCAGCATCGGCCGCACCGCGTCCTCTTCGCCCAGCAGCACGCCGAAGGCGCCGAAGGCGATGCCGAGAAAAATGCCGATGATGCCCCGTCTCAGATCGGCATTCTTGGGTCGCTGCGGCTCGCCAAGCTGCTGCAATAACTCCGGCGACAGCTCGGCGCCCTTGTCGAGGGCCGCACGGACGGTGTGCTGCATTTCCCGGCGGGTGCGGAAGCGGAAGTAGAAGAACAACACCGCGACCAGGGCGAACGAAATAAACATCACGATCGGCACCCACTCGATGTTCATAAGCGGGGGGTCCATGACGATGTCGGCAACAGCAGGATCCATGACGGTGTCCTCATTTCGGCGGATCGGATATCGACCCTTTCAATAAGCAGATGCCTGCAGTCAGTCGATTGGATGCATGAGATGCAAAAATTCATTTAAATCAATATTGTGAGAGGCGATATGGGGCGGCAAGCCGGCCCTGCCGGGCACCGGATGCACTGACAGCTGCGCGCTTGCGGCAGATTGTCTCGCCTACACGGACACTATGCATTTTGGCCGTAGAGAGCGTAGTCTTTGTCGCTACCCGAGCAAACTGAAAAGAACTGCAATGAAAACAGTCAGACAATTACTGCAATCCAAGCCGGGCCAGATCTGGTCCATCGACCCGGACCTGTTGGTGTTCGACGCGCTAAAGGAGATGGCCCTGCGCGAGGTCGGCGCGCTGGTGGTGATGAAAGGCGACACCGTCTTCGGCGTGATGTCGGAGCGCGACTATGCGCGCAAGGTGCTGCTAAAAGGACGTACCGCCCGGGACACACCGGTGCGGGACATCATGAGCACCGAAGTCATCTATGCTCGCCCGGAGGAGACGGTCGAGACCTGCATGAAGCGGATGACCGAGAAACGCATCCGCCATCTGCCGGTCGAGGACCAGGGCAGGCTCGTTGGCATGATCTCGATCGGTGACCTGGTCAAGGCCATCATCTCCGATCAGCAGCAGACGATCGAGCAGCTCGAAAGCTATATCCACAGCTGAAGCCGCGCGGTCTGCCGCTGCGTACAGCTCAGCCAATCTGACGCCGGTCAATCAGCCAATCGATGCACCGGGCTAGCGCGTTGCGCCAGCACCATCGCGACGCCGCCGAGCGTGGCGATCGATGCCAGCACCAGACGCAGCGTGATCGGCTCTGACAACAGCACGACGCCGCCGAGGGCCGGTATCACCGGCACCGACAATTGCACCGTCGCCGCCCGGGTGGCAGTCAGTCCCCTCAGTGCGGCGTACCACATCACGTAGCCGAGCCCCGAGGCGAGCGCACCCGAGACAACCGCCCAGAAGATGCCCGGCCCGCT
>Ga0265303_10000335_pt1 | contig 25620 bp, 22 predicted proteins | sample Helome_2_FD_192494 | JGI IMG/M metagenome (GOLD analysis project Ga0265303, IMG submission 192494) | Marine sediment microbial communities from subtidal zone of North Sea - Hel_20160317 (Illumina Assembly) | ecosystem: Environmental > Aquatic > Marine > Subtidal zone > Sediment ... | reverse complement strand
CCCTCGTAGATCTGATAGAAGGGATTGGGCGATACCACCAGGGCCGGGCGACTGCGGTTTACCACGGCCTGCGCAAAGGCGAACAGGGCCTCGCGGGTACCGTTGACCGGCAGGACATGGTGCTCGGGGTCGAGCGAACCGGGCGGTAGTTGGAACCGGCTGGTCAACCAGTCGCAGATCGCCTGGCGCAATGCCGGCAGCCCCTTGGTTAGCGGGTAGCTTGCGAGCCCGGCATCGAGGTGCCCCTGCAATGCTGCCGCAATGAGGCCCGGTGTGGCATGCTTCGGCTCGCCGATCGACAGCGCGATATGCGGTTTCGGCGGTGGTTTAATCCCTGCCTTGAGCGCATTGAGCTTCTCAAAGGGGTAGGGCTGAAGTTTATCCAGGTCGGGGTTCATGCGGGCGACAGCGTGTATCCGGGCGGCCGATTATAGGCGATCACTTTGATGAATGCTTCGGCAGGACGATTCGGGCCGGTTTTGGGGCTGCTGTACGGTGCGACCTTCTGGGGGCTGGTCTGGTATCCATCGCGGATCCTGGAAGCGATGGGGATGCAGGGTGCATGGCTGACCCTGGTCGCTTATGCCACCGCATTTTTGGTGTTTTCGCCTTTCGTCAGGTTTTCAACCGATGGCCTGCGTCGGCAGCCATTGGATGCAGTCATGCTGATGCTGGCGGCAGGCTGGACCAACGTAGCCTTCGTCCTGGCCGTGCTCGAGGGCGAGGTGGTGCGGGTGCTGCTGCTGTTTTACCTGTCGCCGATATGGACGGTCATATTGGGCCGCTGGCTGCTGCACGAGCGGCTGAGCTGGCGCACCTGGCTCATGTTGGGACTGGGGATAAGTGGTGCCCTGGTCATGTTGTGGGATCCGGCTGCCGGGCATATGCCGATGAATCGGGCGGACCTGCTGGCGGCCAGTGCCGGTTTGGCATTTGCTCTGAACAATGTGATGACGCGGCGCATCATCGGCTTGGGGGTTCGTGCCAAGACGCATCTGGCCTGGCTGGGTGTGGTCATTGTGTCCACCGCATTCATTATGATTCAGTCCCCTTTCCTGCCGCAGGCACCGGCGACCGCCTGGCTGGGGACCATGGCGCTGGGTGTGGGCGGTTTCATGCTGTCGACCCTCGCGGTGGTCTATGGTGTAACGCATATGCCTGTTCAGCGTTCGGCGGTGATCATGCTGTTCGAACTGGTGGTCGGTGCGGCGTCAGCCTGGCTCCTGGCCTCGGAGATCGTCTCGATGCAGGTGTGGCTGGGGGGTGCGCTGATATTGACGTCGGCGGTGATCGCGATCCTGCAGGAGGACAAACATGAATTTGGTACGTGACCTTCATCATGTGAGCCTGATCGTGGCCAACACGGTGCGCGCGCTCGAATTTTACCAGGGTGTCCTGGGTTTGGAAGTTGACCAGTCGAGACCTGATCTGGCGTTTCCCGGCGTCTGGCTGGCGCTGGGGGATCGCCAATTGCACCTGCTCGAACTCCCCAATCCCGACCCGGTTGCGGAGCGGCCGCAACATGGTGGGCGCGATCGGCATACTGCCGTATCGGTCAGCGATCTCGACGGTTTCATACGACGACTAGAGCAGGCAGGGATACCCTACACCCTGAGTAAGTCCGGTCGCCGCGCACTCTTCTGCCGCGACCCGGACGGGAATGCCTGGGAACTGGTGGAATCCCCGGCCGGGTAGCGATTGTCCGTTCGGATTCCGGCCGCTGATGAAACCGGTGTCAGTCTGCAGGCGATACCGATTGCACCGTGGCCCCCCGGAATTGCTGCACCTCCCGGTACTCCTCCGGGGGATGATCACAGATGGGGCACTGGCTTCCGGGCAACTCCGTGACGGTCGAGGCACAGATCTGGCAGACGTAGTAGCGTGTGGGGCTGCCTTCGATCCGGCTCACGAGCATGCCGAAGAACCAACTCGCCCCTTTCTTTATCTTGAGGATGAGGTCGCGGTGCTGCTCAGTTCGATTTTTACCGGTGGATTTACGGGCTCTTCACCCAACTCGCGCAGCAGCTTGGAAAAGTTTCGCGCATGCACCCCCTCGGAGGCGGCCAAGGCCCTGAACAGGTGGGCTATGGCGGGGTAACTTTCGCTGTCGGCATGCTTGGCGAAGGCACCGTACTGCCGGTGTGCGACCACCTCGTCGGCATCGCGCTCCTGCAATGCCGCGATGGTGTGAGGATACTGGCCGGAACTGGCCAGCGCGGCGGCGCAAAAGGACCCCAGAACGAGCAGGCCGCACAGGCGGCGGCAGCATCCATACTGTCCGCAGGGTGCCGCGATACCAGCCGGGTGGTGGACGGCGTCAGTCGTCGAGTATGTTCTTGATCGACTCAGCGATGATCGCCAGCTGCTCCGGGTCGGTAATCGGCTGATCGTCGCGGTCGGTAATGGCGAAGGTGTCCTGGGCCTCGGCACCGGCGGTGGCGATACGCGCGTGGTGCAGGCGCAGTTTATTTGCCGCGAAGGCCTGACCGACCTTTGAGAGCAGGCCCGGCCGGTCGCTCGTCTTGAGCCGAAGCAGGGTGAACACGCGGTTTTCATCCTGCTCGAAACTGATCTCGGAGGGCACCTGAAAGCTCTTCAGTTGACGTGGCATCCGCAACCAACCCTGCGGCGTTTCTGCGCTGTCAAGACCGTCCTGCAGGAAAAGCCGTATGCCCTCCAGTCTTTCCCGGCCTTCGACCTGCGAGCCATCATCTTCCAGGACCAGGTAGCTGTTGATGCTGAGTCCCTGCGCGGTCGTCTGAACGCGCGCACTCAGTACGTTAAGGCCGAGCTGATCGAGGAGCGCGGTTGAATGAGCGAACAGGTCGTCGCGATCGGGACCGAACACAAAAATGTCGGTGCAGCGGTGCACGGCATCGTACCGCAGTTCGACGTGCATGCAGTTTATCTGCTGGCCGGGGGGCCAGAGCAGCCCGGTGTGCCAGATGATGGCGTCGGCCGAGTTCTGCAGAAAGTAATCTGTACTCAACGACATCCACAACAGGTTCAGCTGAGCATTGTCGAGGCCTTGTTTGAGCAACTGCGTGCGTGCTTCTTCCTGGCGCTGCGCGATGACGTCGTCCTGTTGCTGCGGCTGATCCAGCCCACGTTCCAGGGCCTCACTGGTCCGGGTGTGAAGGTGATCGAGCAGGGCGGCTTTCCATGAATTCCAGCGTGCCGGATTGGTGCCGCGCATATCGGCAACGGTCAGCAGGTAGAGATAATCGAGGCGCGTTGGGGTACCCACGAGATGCGCAAACTCCTGAACGACGTCGGGGTCATCGATGTCTTTGTGCTGGGCGGTATACGACATCACCAGGTGCATTTCTACCAGCCAGGCGACCAGCTCGGAATCGAACTCGGACAGGTGATGTTCCTGACAGAAGGCGCGCGCATCGTGCGCACCGATCACCGAATGGTCTCCGCCTCGCCCTTTGGCGATGTCGTGGAACAGTCCCGCAAGGTAGAGCAGTTCGGGTTTGGGTATTTGCGCATAGACGCGATTGCAGCGCGGGCACTCGTCGGCATGCATCTCAAGCGCAAACCGCCGCATGTTCCGGATCACCATCAGAATATGTTCGTCGACCGTATAAACGTGGAAAAGGTCGAACTGCATCAGGCCGGTAACGGCATGGAAGGCCGGCAGGTAGCGCGAGAGGATGCCATAGCGATGCATGCGGCGGGTCGCATGTGTAAGGCCGTTGTGTTCTCGGAATATCTCGAGAAACAGGGCGCGCGCGCGGATGTCTTTGCGAAAGCGTTCGTCGATAAGGTGTCTGTGGGCGCGCACAAGCCGAACGGTACTGGCGCGTACGCCGTGCAGCTGCGGATTCTGCTGAAGGATCAGAAACAACTCGAGCATGGCCAGCGGATATCGTACGAAAATCCCCGAATTGCAAACTTCCAGATAGCCGCTGCGGGCCTGGAATCGGCGATTTATCGGTACCGGTTCGCCCAGCTGATTGTTGAGCAGAATCGCCTCCTCGAAAAGTTGCAGCAGCATCTCGTTGAGCCGCTGCATCTCCACGACCCGGCGATAATAGTCCTGCATGAACTGTTCGACCGCCAGATTGGCGTCGGCATCGGTGTAACCGAACTGTTCCGCCAGCACGCGCTGGTGCTCGAACAGCAGACGGTCCTCGTGGCGGTTGGTCAGCAGGTGCAGGGCATAACGCACGCGCCACAGATGCTCTTCGCCGCTCTTGAGCTGCATATACTCGTGGTCGTTGAGGAATTTATGCTCGTACAGGGCGCGCATGGTGCTGACGCCGAAATGGCGCTTGGCCACCCAGCCGATGGTCTGGATATCACGCAGTCCACCCGGGCTTTCCTTGACGTTGGGTTCCAGATTGCTGCCGCTGTCATCGTACTTTGCGTGCCTTTGACGCTGTTCTGCGAGCTTGGCGGAGAAAAATTCGGTACTCGGCCATATGTGCTCGGGGCCGGTTGCCTCGGTCAGACGTTCGAACAACGGGCCGTCGCCCGCCAGCAGGCGTGATTCGATCAGGTTGGTGACGACCGTGATATCCGCTGCAGCTTCTTCAACGCATTGCTCCACGCTACGTACGCTGTGGCCGATTTCGAGGCCGATATCCCACAGAAACATGACCAGGGGTTCGAGATGCTCGGCCAGTTTCTGCGGGTCTGCCGCCGTCAGAATGAGAACGTCGACGTCGGACGCAGGATGCAGCTCGCCGCGGCCGTAACCACCGACGGCGATCAGGCTGGCCTCCGTACTTTCCGGCAGAAACTGTGTCCAAGCGCGCTGCATGATGGCGTCGACGAAATGCGCGGCCGCCCTGACCAGCAGTTTTACGCTGATACCCTGTTCGAACCGTTCCCCCAAGAGATCTTTGCCCTCACGCAGCGTCTGCTTGTACGCGGACACGGCGGGTTCCCCAGCGGCAAGCCGCCGGTCGAGGTTTTCCAGGAGTGTGTCGGTCATTTGGTGTCCTGTGGGTACAGCTGGCGTTATTGATTGGCCTTTCAAAGTCGAACATGCAGACACGTTTGACGAAGATAGCGTGCTTTCCGCAAAAAAGCCTAGCCAGTTGCGGCCTGGCATTCTTCCTTGCGCAGGGTCAAAACGTCGTAACCGTCGGCGGTGACCAAGAGGGTATGTTCCCACTGCGCCGAGGGCTTGCGATCCTTGGTGACCACTGTCCAGCCATCCGGCAGCAGTTTTACGTTGCGCTTGCCGGCATTCACCATCGGCTCGATTGTAAAGGTCATGCCGGCCTGAAGGGTCAGCCCTGTACCGGGAGTTCCGTAGTGCAGGACCTGGGGGTCTTCGTGAAAGCCACGGCCAATCCCGTGACCGCAGTATTCCTGAACCACCGAGTAGCCGTTCGACTCCACGAATTTTTGGATAACATGGCCAACATCCCCCAAATGTATCCCGGGCCTGACCAGCTGAATCCCTTTCCACATGGCTTTTTGCGTGATGTCGACCAGGCGCTGGCCAAGCACCGAGGGCTTGCCCACGAAGAACATCTTGCTGGTGTCGCCGTGGAAACCGTCCTTGATCACGGTGATGTCGATATTGACGATATCGCCGTCTTTAAGAATCTTATTCCCCGGAATTCCGTGGCAGACCTGGTGGTTGACCGATGTACAGATCGATTTGGGAAAGCCGCGGTAGTTGAGCGGGGCGGGAATGGCCTGTTGCTCGCCGACAATGTAGTCGTGGCAGATACGGTCCAGTTCGTCGGTGCTCACCCCTGGTGTCACGTATTCGCCAATCATTTCAAGAACCTCGGCAGCCAGACGGCCCGCCACCCGCATTTTCTCGATTTCATCCGGCGTTTTTACGATTACGGCCATTTCTGCCCTTGCGGTGGAGAATTGGGTTAAAAAATCAAGATCTTGGCGTGAAATCAGGATTGAGCCCCGAGGCGCCTTATGGTATAAAACGCGCCGCTTCGCGGCAATGACTGCTTAGCTGCCCTGTTTGCAGGGTTAATACAACGACACACACGTACCGCAACTCGGCGCCTGGGTGCCCCGCGAGAGCAGGGTCGGTCGTCAGGGTACGTGGAGGCCCAACCCAACTTAAACAACGGAGCAATCCATGAGTAACGTTTCGATGCGCCAGATGCTAGAAGCTGGCGTGCATTTTGGTCACCAGACCCGCTACTGGAACCCGAAGATGAGTCCTTACATCTTCGGTCATCGCAACAAGATCCACATCGTCAATCTCGAAAAGACGCTGCCGCTGTACAACGACGCAATGAATTTCGTCGGCAAGCTGGCATCGAACGGGGGCAAGCTGATGTTTGTCGGCACCAAGCGTTCGGCCCGCGACGTCGTGCGCGAAGAGGCGGAGCGTTGCAACATGCCCTATGTCAACCATCGTTGGTTGGGCGGCATGCTGACCAATTTCAAGACCATCAAGCAGTCGATCAAGCGCCTGAAAGAGCTGGAGGGTATGGACGCCGATGGTTCGATGGCGGCCCGCTTCAACAAGAAAGAGGCGCTGACGCTGCGCCGTGAGAAAGAGAAGCTCGATCGCAGTCTTGGCGGCATAAAAGAGATGAATGGGCTCCCGCACGCCTTGTTCGTGGTCGATACCGGGCACGAAAAGATCGCGATCGCCGAGGCCAAAAAGCTCGGTATCCCGGTTATTGGCGTGGTGGACACGAATAACGACCCGGAAGATATCGAATACGTCATTCCGGGCAATGACGATGCGATTCGCGCCGTACAGCTTTACGTGCAGGGCGCCTCGGCTGCGATCCTCGAGGGTCGTGCGGCGGCGGCGACTTCAGCGGCTGCCGGCCGCAGTGAGACCGTGGATCCGGCTGCAGGCTGAGTCGCTCGCGGAAAATGTATCGACGATGCGCCCCTGTCCGGCTTGCCGGCCGGGGCCGTTTGTTATCAGCGAAATTCTGGAATTTTGAGGTGAAATAATCATGGCGATCACTGCATCCATGGTGAAGGAACTGCGCGAGCGCACTGGCGCCGGCATGATGGAGTGTAAAAAGGCGTTGACCGAGGCGGGCGGCGATATCGAAACCGCCATCGAGAATATGCGCAAGTCGGGGCAGGCCAAAGCGGCCAAGAAGGCCGGCCGCACCGCGGCTGACGGCGTCATCGTCATGGCCCAGGACAGCGGGCGCGCTGTGATGGTGGAAGTGAATTGCGAGACCGACTTCGTCGCCAAGGACGAGAACTTCAAGTCATTCGCCGACGCGGTCGCCGGGCGTGTGCTCGGCAGCGACGCCGCTGATGCCGATGCACTGATGGCGCTGCCTTTGCATGAAGGCGAAGACACCACCATCGAGGAGGCGCGTCAGGCGCTGGTATCCAAGATCGGCGAGAACATGAACGTCCGTCGCTTCATTCGTATCGAGGCTCAGGGCTCCATCGCCAGCTACAGCCACGGCGTGCGTATCGGCGTCCTGGTCGATGTCAGCGGCGGTGACGAGACCCTCGGTCGCGATCTGGCTATGCACATCGCGGCCAGCAACCCTGTTTGTGTCGATGAGTCCCAGGTTCCGGCAGACATGCTGGCGAAGGAACGCGAGATCACCGAAGCGCAGGCGCGAGACAGCGGCAAGCCGGACAACATCATTGAGAAGATGATCGAGGGCCGCATGCGCAAGTATCTGGGTGAGATCACCCTGGTCGGCCAGCCTTTTGTCAAGGACCCGGATACCAAGGTGGGTAAGCTGCTGCAGGCCAATGCCGCGACAGTGAATTCGTTCACCCGGTTCGAGGTGGGTGAGGGCATCGAGAAGAAGGTCGAGGATTTCCGTGACGAAGTGATGGCCCAGGCCGCGGCGGCTCGCGGCGATTAAGATCAAGCGACGGCCCGCAACTGCGGGCCGTTTGCTGAAAACTCCGGATTAGGGAACCTCTGATCAATTCATGGACTCGCATCTTGCACTTATAATTTCCAGCTTCTGCGTTGCAAATCTTCGCAATAGCCGGCTATTACGTGCAATTTGCGCCTTGAATCTGAAAACTCTCGAGCGCAATCTGCTTCGCCCAGAATTAATCAGAGGTTCCTTAGAGGTGGAATCAGCCCCAAAATGCTAGATGCCAAGGTCCCGCATCGTATCCTGCTAAAGCTCAGCGGCGAGGCGCTGATGGGCCCTGGCGATTTTGGCATCGACCCCGATGTTATGCGACGGGTGGCCGGTGAGATCGCCGAGTTGGTGGCCGGCGGCATGCAGATTGGGCTGGTGATCGGTGGCGGCAACATCTTTCGTGGCGCGGGTCTTGCCGGTGGCGGCTTCGACCGGGTTACCGGTGACCATATCGGTATGCTGGCGACGGTGATGAATTCCCTGGCGATGCAGGACGCACTGCGAAAAATGGGTGTCGATGCCCGGACCATGTCTGCATTCCGCGTTGATCAGGTTTGCGAGTATTACAATCGCGACCAGGCTGTTCGCCATCTCGAGGCCGGTCGCGTGGTGATACTCTCTGCCGGTACCGGAAACCCCTATTTCACAACCGATTCGGCAGCCGCTCTGCGGGCGATCGAGATCGGCGCCGACCTGATGATCAAGGCGACCAAGGTCGACGGTGTCTATTCCGCAGATCCGGTCAAGCATCCGGATGCCCATTTTTATCCCAGTCTGAGCTACGATCGTGTTCTTCGTGAGGGCCTTGCGGTGATGGATGCCACCGCAGTGGTGTTGTGCAGGGAGCACGGTATGCCCTTGCGGGTAATGAATATTAATGTGGAAGGCGCATTACAGCGCGTCGCACGGGGTGAAGCGGTAGGTACCCTGGTAACCAGTGGAGACGAGTCATGATCGACGACATCAAGAAAGATGCTGCCAGCCGCATGGGCAAGAGCGTCGAGTCCTTGAGCGAGAACCTCGCAAAGGTACGTACCGGGCGGGCCCATGCGAGCCTGCTCGACCACCTGACCGTGTCTTACTACGGTTCCGAGGTACCCCTGAAGCAGGTCGCTAATATCGGTGTCGAGGATGCAAGAACCATCACGGTGCAGCCATACGAGCAACAGATGGTAAGCGTTGTCGAAAAGGCGATCATGGAATCCGATCTCGGCCTGAATCCGAACAGCGCGGGTACCCTGATACGTGTGCCGATGCCGCAGCTTACAGAAGAGCGCCGGCGTGACATGACCAAGATCGTGCGCCACGAGGCCGAACAGGCGAGGGTGGCAGTGCGCAATATCCGGCGTGATTGCAACAATGACCTCAAGGCCCTGGTCAAGGACAAGCTGATCTCCGAGGACGATGATCACCGCGGCCAGGAACTGGTTCAGAAGCTAACCGATCAGTACGTCAAGGAGATCGACGAACTGCTGGATAAAAAAGAAAAAGATCTCATGTCTGTCTGAGGCCACCGAGGCTTTCATGGCAGCTGATACAGAGATCGGCGAGATTCCTGCGGTTTCCGGATCGGTGCCGGAGCATATTGCGATCATCATGGATGGTAACGGTCGTTGGGCGGAGGCCCGCGGACGAGCGCGCCATGCCGGACATAAGGCAGGCGTGGCCAGCGTCCGCAGTACCATCGAGGAATGTATAAGACACGGGGTGAGGGTGTTGACCCTGTTCGCCTTCAGCAGCGAGAACTGGCGGCGTCCGAAGACCGAGGTCAACCTGCTGATGGAGTTGTTTCTGAGCGCGCTGCAACGGGAAGTGAACCGCATGCAGACCAACGACATCCAGCTGCGGGTGATTGGTGACGTTTCGGCCTTCCCGGACAAGCTGCAACAGCGCATCCGTGAATCCGAAAAGGCCACCAGGGACAACAAGCGTCTGATCCTGCAGATTGCCGCAAACTATGGCGGGCGCTGGGACATCACACAGACTGCGCGGAGGCTGGCAAACGCCGTGCGAAACGGGGAACTGGACCCGGGTGACATCGATGAGAAGCTGTTCGCCCGGACAACCACACAAGGTGACCTGTCAGATCCGGATCTGTTCATCCGAACCGGCGGCGATCAGCGAATCAGCAATTTCCTGCTCTGGCACTGTGCCTACACCGAACTCTATTTCACCCCGGTGCTGTGGCCGGATTTCGGGGTTGAGGCATTTCACGCGGCGGTGGCCGAATTTGCCAGCAGACAACGCCGGTTCGGCCAGACCGGCGCACAGCTAAAGGGCACTGACTGATGCTCTGGCAGCGCCTGATCACAGCGCTGGTGCTGGTACCCCTGGTGGTGGTCGGCATTCTCTACCTGGATACTGGGGTACTTGCCGCAGTAATCGGTGTTATCGTCCTGTTGGCTGCCTATGAGATGGCGCGCCTTGCCAATCTGCACAATCGCATTGCCCAGGGAGGTTTTATCCTGGCGGTGGCACTGACCCAGTGGCTCGCCTGGCGATATCTACAGCCGGATCACCTGGGTTTTTTTCAGTGGGCCATGGCGGTCTGGTGGGTGTTTATGACCCTGGCGCTGTTAAGCCGGCGCAGCCAACTTCCGCGGGTACATGGCAGCCGCCCGGGCATACTGATTGTGGGTGGCCTGGTTCTGGTTACCGCCTGGTCGTCCATCGTGGCTCTGCATGCCTCAGGGGAGCGCGGCCCGATATTGATGCTGTTTTTGTTCGTTCTTATATGGGTGGCCGATTCGGGCGCCTATTTCGCTGGCCGGGCCTTTGGCCGACGCAAGCTCTCACCCTTCGTCAGCCCGGGGAAGACCTGGGCGGGTGCCGGTGGTGCAGCGGCCGGCGCGGTCGTCACCGCGATGTTTCTGGCAGCCGGAGGGGCCGCCGGCGCTGCGTCCTTGGCCGGGTTGATTGGGTTGAGCCTGCTGGTTACCGCGGTCTCGATCGGGGGTGACCTGTGGGAGAGCCGTTTGAAACGCGAGGCGGGGGTCAAAGACAGCGGCAATCTGTTACCCGGTCACGGCGGCGTACTTGATCGTATCGACAGTCTGCTTGCAGCGGCCCCCGTGTTTGCTTTGGGTGCGGGCCTTGTCGGGCTGCTGGCGTGAAAGGGATTGCTGTCCTCGGTTCGACCGGCTCGATAGGGGTAAACACCCTCGACGTGGCTGGGCGTCATCCGGACAGATACCGGGTTGTCGCGCTGAGTGCCAATAGGGATGTGCTGGGAATTCTGGCTCAATGCCGGGAGTTCCGGCCACAGTTGGCCGCGATGGCTGATCCGGACAGCGCCCGGGGACTCGAGCAGGCACTGGCAGCGGAAGGTATCTCCACCGAGGTCATGGCGGGCGCTGCAGGGCTGGAGGCGGTGGCCACCCACCCGGATGCCGCATTTCTGATGGCTGCCATCGTGGGCGCGGCGGGGGTGTTGCCCACACTCGCTGCAGTCAGGCTTGGCCGACGTATCCTGCTGGCCAACAAGGAGGCACTGGTTGTGTCGGGCGCCCTGTTTATGACCGCAGCCAGGGCGAGTGGGGCCCAGATCCTGCCGATCGACAGTGAACACAATGCGGTGTTTCAGTGCCTGCCCGTGGATTTCGCCGATGGCCTGAAACAGGCGGGTGTGGAGCGCATCCTGTTGACCGCATCGGGTGGGCCGTTTCGACGTCACTCACTCGAAGAGTTGAGCCATGTAACCCCGGACCAGGCCTGTTCCCACCCGAACTGGGACATGGGCCGTAAGATATCGGTGGACTCCGCCACCATGATGAACAAGGGGCTGGAGGTCATCGAGGCACGCTGGTTGTTCGATGCGCGGCCGGAGCAGATTCACGTGGTCGTGCATCCGCAGAGCATCATCCACTCCATGGTGCAGTACGTCGATGGCAGTGTGCTGGCCCAGCTAGGTAATCCCGATATGCGAACCCCGATTGCACATGCCCTGGCCTGGCCGGATCGCCACAGCTCCGGGGTTGCGTCCCTCGATCTATTCGAGATCGCGCGTCTGGATTTCGAGCCGCCCGATCTGCAGCGTTTTCCCTGTTTGCGCCTCGCATTTGAGGCAATTGCTGCCGGCGGCACGGCGCCCGCGGTACTGAATGCGGCCAACGAGGTTGCTGTGGCGCGTTTTCTCAGTGGCGGGCTGGCGTTCCCGGGCATTGCCGATGTGGTGGAAAGAACGGTGGCCGAATACCCGCATGAGACCGCTGACGATCTGGACCACCTATTGGTTACCGATGCGCAGGCCCGCGTTCTGGCGGAACAACAGGCGCTGAGCCTGGTCTGATAAGCGCATGGAAGACATCCTGTTCAAAATTCTGGCTTTTGTGGTGGCGGTGGGGCTCCTGGTCGCAGTGCACGAATTCGGCCACTTCTGGGTGGCAAGGCGTCTGGGCGTCAAGGTGCTGCGCTTCTCGATCGGCTTTGGGCGCGCCTTGTGGCGTCGCCAGTCGGCGCCGGATGAGCCGGAGTATGTCGTTGCCGCGATACCGCTCGGCGGCTACGTAAAGATGCTGGACGAGCGCGAAGGCCCGGTGCCTGCCGAAGAACTGGATAGGGCCTTCAATCGCCAGTCTCTGTGGGTCCGCTCGGCGGTCGTCGTGGCCGGCCCACTGGCCAATTTCCTGTTTGCCATCGCGGCCTTCTGGCTAGTCCTGACCCTGGGCGAAACCGGCATCCGTCCTTTGATCGGGGAGGTGGAGCCGGGGAAGGCTGCGGCAAGAGCCGAATTGCAGGTCGGCGATGAAATCATCTCGATCAATGGTCGCCTGACACCGACCTGGTCTCTGGCGCTGCAGGAATTGGCTACGGCCTCTGTCGGCGAGCCGGAGCTGCGCATCTCGGTACGTGAATCGGGTGGCGCAACAAAGGTCCGGGTGATGCCCTCGGACGATGTTGGCGACCTGGCCGAGACCCGAGATCTTCTGGGCCACCTGGGCATGGCGCCCGAGCGGCCCGCCATACCTCCGGTATTCGGGACGATTCTAGCCGGCGAGCCGGCAGACGGCGCCGGCCTGAGCGAGGGCGACCGTATCCTGTCGGTCGACGGGGATCGCATGGAGGAGTGGGGCCACTGGGTCAAATACGTCCAGGCTCGTCCTGGTGTCGAAATCGATCTGGTCGTCGAACGCGACGGCGAGTCGCTGCAGATCAAGCTGACGCCTGCGCCGCACGCCCGCGATGATGAGGTTATCGGGCGAATCGGCGCATCGAATCGACCGGCGCCCGAGCTGCTCGAGCGCTATCAGGTCAAATACCGCATGGGGTTGGGCGAAGCCTTGCCCGCCGCGGTTGCAAGAACCTGGGAGTACTCCATTCTCACACTGAAGGTGATATGGCGGATACTGACAGGACAGGCCTCGATCCAAAACCTCAGCGGTCCCCTGACCATTGCGGATGCGGCAGGCAAAACGGCCAGTATCGGCTTCGTTTACTTCTTGAAGTTCCTGGCGGTAGTCAGTATCAGCCTGGGAGTGCTGAATCTGCTGCCCGTACCTGTGTTGGACGGTGGTCACCTGTTGTATTTCGCCATCGAGGCGGTCAAGGGCAGCCCGCTGTCGGAAGAGGCCATGGCGCAGGGGCAGAAGATCGGCCTCGTGATGCTGTTGGGTCTGATGACCCTGGCATTCTATGTCGATATTTTGCGCATCCTGGAGTAACAGAACGCCCGCCAAGCCTACCTGCGGCCGCGCCGATACCCTATAATCGCGAGTCTTCTGGCGGTCCGCACGTCGTCGTGTGCGAGACCCGACATCAGGCAAGGCTGTGTGAGAGATTGCAAATGCGGGTGAGACTCTGGTGTGTTGTGTTGCTGCTCGGCTTTGCCAGCCAGTCCATGGCCGAGAGTTTCCGCGTGAGCGACGTCCGTGTCGAAGGTCTGCAAAGAATCACAGCGGGTACCGTGTTCAACTACCTGCCGATCAAACCCGGGGATGTGGTCAATTTTGACCGCACCGCCGATATCGTCCGCGAGCTCTACAAGACGGGTTTTTTCAAGGACATAAGGCTTGAAAAATCCGGCGATGTGCTGGTCGTGGCGGTGACTGAACGTCCGGCGATCTCCGAAATCAACTTCTCGGGCAACAAGTCGATCGACAGCGATGCCTTGAAAGAAGGTCTGAAAGATATCGGTCTGGCCGAAGGGCGCACCTTTGAACGCTCTGTGCTCGATCGTATCGAGCAGGAACTCGAGCGTCAGTATTACAACCAGGGCAAGTACGCAGTCGAGCTGACCTCGACCGTAACGCCTCTCGAGCGCAACCGGGTGTCGATCGATATCAATGTGGTCGAGGGTAAAACGGCACTTATCAAGAAGGTCAATATTATCGGCAACACCGCTTTCGATGAAGACGACCTGCTGGACGAGTTCGAGTTGTCGACCGGCGGCTGGTTGTCCTGGTTCACTAAGGATAACCAGTACTCGCGCCCAAAACTTGCCGGTGATCTGGAGACCTTGCGTTCGTACTATCTCGACCGCGGCTACGTCAATTTCAAAATCGAATCGACCCAGGTAACCATTACTCCGGACAAGCAGGATATCTATGTCACGATCAATGTGGTCGAGGGCTCTATCTACACCATCAGTGATATTCGCCTGGCGGGAGAACTGGTCGGTGATCCTGCAGAATATTTTCCTCTGATCCACATGCGCCGTGGCGAGCCTTTTGCGCGCAAGGTGATTGTCGAGAGCAGCGACCGCGTCTCAGCGAGGCTCTCGGACCTCGGGCATGCATTCGCAAACGTCAACAGCATTCCTGAGATCGACGAGGAGAACAAGACGGTCGCAATCACCTTTTTCGTCGATCCCGGCAAGCGTGTGTACGTGAGGCGCGTCAACATACGCGGCAACTCGCGGACTCGCGACGAGGTCGTGCGCCGGGAGTTTCGACAAATGGAATCCGCGTGGTTCTCGGGTGAGAAACTCAAGCTTTCCCGGGAGCGTGCTCAACGTACGGGCTACTTCGACAGTGTCACCGTTGAAACACCCTCAGTCCCCGGATCGGGTGATGAAGTGGACATCAATGTGGCAGTGACTGAAAAGCCGTCTGGCTCTCTTCTGGCCGGTCTCGGGTATTCGCAGTCCGATGGTATCGTGTTGAACGCTTCCATCAATCAGGATAACTTCGTCGGGACCGGTAAAAAGGTATCTTTGGCCGCAACGACCAGCTCGGCAAACCAACGTTACGAGATCTCGTATACGAACCCCTATTACACCGTCGATGGCATCAGCAGGGGCTTCACGCTGCTTTACAGGGCGACCGACTTTTCCGAGCTCGATTCGGCGGATTACAGTACGGACGATATCATCGCGGGTGTGAACTTCGGGATCCCACTGAACGAGTTCAACCGCTTCAACTTCGGTATGAATGTGCACCATATCGATTTTAAGACCGGTGCCTTTCCGTCTAACGAGGTAAGGAATTTCGAAGAAGCGGAGGGTAACGACTTTCTCGATTTCGAGGTGACCCTTGGCTGGAGGCACGATTCTCGCGACAGTGCCATCTTCCCCAACACCGGCGCCGTGCAGTCGATCTTCGGTGAGGCCACGGTCCCGGGCAGTGACCTGAATTATTACAAGATTTCATACGACCACCGCAGGTACTGGCAGTTGACGAAGGATCTTGTCTTCTCGGTCAATGGAGAGATCGGTTACGGGGACGCCTACGGCGATACCACCGAGCTACCGTTTTTCGAAAACTTCTTCGGCGGCGGGCCTGGCAGTGTCCGTGGCTATGCCGCCCGATCGATAGGTCCGCGTGATTCCGATGGTGATGCGTTGGGCGGCAACGCCATATATGCGGGCAACCTCGAGCTGCTGTTTCCTCCGCCGTTTTTGAAAGACAACAACACGGTTCGAATTGGGACGTTTTTCGATTTCGGTAGCGTGATCGATACGAGTGAGACGGACCTGTTTGACCCCGACGAACTTCGTTATTCCGTGGGCATTGGTGCATCCTGGCTTTCTCCTGTCGGTGCGCTGACGGTCAGTTATGCGGTTCCGCTGAAAACGGACAACCAGGACGAGAAAGAAGAATTCCAGTTTTCCTTTGGCCAGACTTTCTGACCCAGCGGGGTAGTGTGATGTTGATGCGATGCCTGACCATGATTGCGCTAGCTGCCGCCATTCTTCCGGTGGTTTCACTCGCCGGCGAGGTTACTGTGGCGGTGGTCAATGTCATCAGGCTGCAGACCGAGGCTCCCCAGGTCGCTCAGGTGAGGGAGAAGATCAAGGCTGAGTTTCTTGTGCGCGAGGCGAAAACATCGACCCAACAGGAACAGGTAAATCAGCTGGAGCAGAATCTGTTGCGTGACAGAGAGAATATGAGCGACGCCGAGGCCAAGAGCCTGCAGCGCGATATACGTTCGCGGAAACTGCGTCTGGAAAACGCCAAGGAGGAGCTCGAGAGCGATCGTCGACTACGACTCAACGAGGAAATGGACCACTTGCGTCGTGTCTTGTCCGAGGTCATAGCAGAGGTGGCGAACGCAGAAAAGCTCGACATCGTTCTGGAAAGCGGTGTGACCTGGGCATCCGAACGCGCCAATATCACGGACAAGGTTTTGGCACGCATGCGAGAACTCAGCGCCGCGGAAAAATGAGTGGGAGTGCGCGATGAGCCTGACCCTACAGGAGCTATCTCGGGTCGCGGATACTCAGCTGCGCGGCGACCCCGAACGGGTGATCACCCATGCGGCGGGCCTGAAGGATGCGGACGAGGGCGCGATCAGTTTCCTCGCCAATCGACGTTATGCCTCGTTTCTTGCCGATACCCGTGCGTCTGCGGTCATTCTCTCTGCCAGGGATGCAGAGGCTTGTCTGGTCGATTGCCTGATTGCTGAGAATCCCTATCTCGCCCATGCACGGGTGATGACGGCCCTTTACCCCGATGAATCGGTTAGACCCGGAGTTCACCCCAGCGCTCATGTCGATTCGACGGCACGGGTGGCTTCCACTGCCGAGGTCGCTGCGAATGCTTTCGTGGGCGCCGGCGCGACCATCGCCGAAGGCGTATTCATCGGACCCAACTGCGTCCTGCTCGACAACGTTTTCGTCGGTGCCGGCTCGCGTCTGGTCGCATCGGTCACACTTTGCTCCGACACCCGTCTCGGCCAGCGTTGTGTGATCCATCCGGGGGTGGTAATCGGCGCGGACGGATTCGGTATGGCCAATGATGCAGGTGTTTGGGTCAAGGTGCCGCAGGTCGGTCGCGCCGTGTTGGGGAACGATGTCGAGGTGGGGTCCTGTACGTCGATCGACTGCGGGGCCATTGGTAATACCGTGATTGCCGACGGGGTCAAGATTGACAGTCAGGTACACGTTGCGCACAACGTGCAGATCGGTGGGCATACGGCGATCGCGGGATGCGCGGCGATCGCCGGTTCATCGCAGATCGGAGCCTATTGCACGCTTGCCGGGGACGCCAAGATTACAGGGCATATCGCATTGACGGATCACGTACATATTTCGGGTGCGACTTCGGTGATGCGGTCGATCCGGGAGCCGGGCGTCTACACCGGCACCGTGCCCGCAATGGAGCATTCAGGCTGGCTGAAGAACTTCGCACGCCTAAAGCAACTGGATGATATGGTGCGCCGGGTCCGGGCGCTGGAAAAGGAACTGGCGGCATTGCGGGAACGAGAAGGGACGCACGGGTAAAATTTTTCACTGGCTTACACTGTGTAACCTGAAGTTAAGATTGCAGATACTGGAGATTGTGTTAGACGCCATGGACATTCAGAAAATTCAAAGCCTGCTGCCGCACCGCTACCCGTTCCTGCTGGTCGACCGGGTAGTCGAGTGTGAGCCGGGCAAGCGTCTGGTCGCGATCAAGAACGTGACGGTCAATGAGCCGTTTTTCCAGGGTCATTTTCCGAGCAAGCCGGTCATGCCCGGCGTGCTCCTCATCGAGGCCATGGCGCAGGCGACCGGGTTGCTCGCGATGGAGAGTGCGGATGTACCGAAAGAGGCGATTTACTATCTGGTCGGCGTCGACAAGGCGAGGTTCAAGCAACCGGTGGTTCCAGGTGACCAGGTGAGGCTGGAGGTAGAGGTCCTGAAGCATCGACGCGATATCTGGGTGTTCGCAGCGGAAGCCAAGGTCGACGACAGCATGGTCGCCTCTGCAGAAATCATGTGTACCGCACGGAATCTCTGACCATGATCGATCCACGCGCGGTCGTCGATCCCGGCGCCGAGCTGGAGGACGGTGTGGAGGTCGGACCGTTCGCCGTGATCGGTGCCGGCGTGCAGATCGCCAGGGGTACCGAGATTGGTCCACATGTGGTAATCCATGGCCCCTGTGGGATCGGCCGTGACAATCGTATTTTTCAGTTCGCCTCTATCGGTGCAGACCCGCAGGACAAGAAGTACGCTGGCGAGGAAACGCGCCTGGAGATCGGAGATCGCAACAAGATCCGTGAGTTCACCACGATCCACCGCGGTACGGTGCAGGACGAGTCATTGACCGTCATCGGCAGTGACAACCTGCTGATGGCCTATACGCACGTGGCACATGACTGCCACATTGGCAATCATACGATCATGGCCAATGCAGCTTCCCTGGGCGGGCATGTTCATGTGGGTGATTGGGCAATTCTGGGTGGCTTCAGTATCGTCCACCAGTTCTGCCGTATCGGGCCGCATTGTTTTACCGCGATGGGCAGCGGGATTGGCAAGGATGTGCCGCCTTACGTAATGGTCGGCGGTCATCCGGCCAAACCTCGTGGGGTCAACAGCGAGGGCCTGCGTCGCCGTGAATTCAGAGCCGAACAGATTGCAACCATAAAGCGTGCCTACAAGACCCTGTATACATCCGGTTTACCCTTGGCAGCCGCGCGCGAGCAGATCAATGAGGCGGCAGCCGAACATGAGGAGCTGCGCCTGATGGCCGATTTCCTGGCGGTCAGCGAACGCAGTATCGTGCGCTGACGGGATTCGACGTGGCCCCACAAAGGATTGGAATAGTTGCGGCCGAACCCTCGGGTGATCTGCTCGCCGCGGGTCTGATGGACGCATTGCGAGAGCTGTTGCCGGCGGTCCGGTTTGAGGGCGTGGCCGGGCCCTTGATGCGCGAGATTGGCATTGATGAATGGGAGCCGATGGACAGTCTGTCGGTCATGGGCCTGTTCGAGGTGCTGCAGCACCTGCCTCGCCTCCTGCGCCTGCGTTCGCGGCTGCTGGCACGTTGGCGCGACAACCCCCCGCTTGCCTTCATTGGGGTCGATGCGCCGGACTTCAACCTGACGCTGGAGAGCCGGCTAAGAGAGGCCGGCGTGCCAACTGTGCACTATGTCAGCCCAACCGTATGGGCATGGCGGGCCGGTCGGGTGAAAAAGATCCGCCGCGCGGTCGATCTGCTCTTGACCATCTTCCCGTTTGAGACCGAATTTCTTGCGCAACGCCAGGTTCCGGCGCACTACGTCGGTCATCCGCTCGCGTTTGAGATGCCCATGGAGCCGGACCGTGAGGGGGCACGGGATGCACTGGGAGTGGGTGCCGATGCAGCGGTGCTCGCGCTGCTCCCCGGCAGCCGCGGCGGCGAGGTCAGTCGGATTGCGCGCCCGTTCCTTGAAACCGCATTGGGCCTGAAGGAGCAGCTACCCGATCTGCAGGTCATCGTGCCCCTGGCCAATGAAAAAACCCGTCTGATCTTCGAGGAGCAGCTCGGCGAGACGGCACCGGGGCTGGATCCTGTGATCGCCCTGGATCAGACCCGCGCGGCACTGGCTGCCGCCGATGTTGTCCTGGTGGCATCCGGTACGGCGACCCTCGAAGGCCTCCTGAGCAAGCGTCCGATGGTCGTTGGTTACAGGGCCAACGCCGCCACCTATGCGCTGGTGCAGATGCTGGGACTGGTCAAGGTCAAGCATGTTGCGATGGCCAATCTGCTGGCGGACGAGCGGCTTGCGCCCGAATTGATCCAGGACGCGTGTGAGCCGGCGCAGCTACTCCCCCCGCTACTGGAGTTCTTCCGCAATACCGGTCTGCGGGGTCAGATCGCGCAGCGTTATGCGGATATCCACCGGCAGCTGCGTACCGATACCAACCGCGCGGCAGCCGAGGCGGTGGTGGCTCTGTTGAGGGAACGCGGCCTTGTCTGAGATCCTGGTCTGTGGTGTCGATGAGGTCGGGCGTGGTCCGCTGGCCGGGCCGGTCGTCGCGGCGGCCGTGATTCTCGATCCGGCACGTCCCATTGATGGCCTTGCCGACTCCAAAAAACTGTCGGAAAAGCGCCGCGAGGCTTTGAACGAGCAGATATGCCGCCATGCGCTGGCCTGGTCGCTGGGACGCGCGGAGGTGGCCGAGATCGATGCAATCAATATCCTGCAGGCGAGCCTGCTTGCCATGCAGCGTGCGGTCGCTGGTCTGACTGTCGTGCCGCAGCATGCGCTGGTGGACGGAAACAGGCTCCCCCGGCTCTTGTGCAGTGCCCGGGCGATCGTCGGTGGTGATGCCTGCGAGCCCTGCATCTCCGCGGCCTCCATCGTAGCCAAGGTCGCGCGCGATCGCGAAATGGTCGCGCTGGACGCCGAGTTTCCGGGTTATGGCCTCGCGCGCCACAAAGGTTACCCGACCCGGGTACACCTGGATGCCCTGCGAGAGCTGGGTATTTCGACCATTCACCGGCGCTCTTTTGGCCCGGTACGTCGCCTGATGACCTGAAGCCTGGTGCATTCGGAAGGTACTGGTCCGGCGCCTTCCGATCACGTGCCGGGGCTGAATTCACCGGCGCAGCGTGCGCTTGGAGATTGGTCTGGAAGCACGCTGGCAGACCTCGGCTTTGCGCGGTATTCTCTGTCCATCTTTTCTCCCCCGAGTGACAGCGATCCGCTCAATGGCAGCCGAATTCGTCCACCTGCATGTGCATTCCGAGTATTCACTGGTGGACGGCGTTGCACGGGTCAGACCCCTGGTAAAACGGGCGGCCGAGCTGGACATGCCGGCGGTCGCGCTGACCGATCAGTCGAACATGTTCGCCCTCGTGCGATTCTACCAGGCGGCGATTGCCGCGGGGGTGAAGCCGATCGCCGGTGTCGACGTCTGGTTGCGCAACCCGGAGGACGCCAACAAGCCCGACCGGCTGGTTCTGCTGGTGCAGAACAATATTGGTTACCGCAATCTCACCGAGTTGGTCTCACGCAGTTATCGCGAGGGCCAGCATCTCGGGCGCGCGATGATGGAATCCAGCTGGTTTACGCCAGAGTCGACCCGGGGGCTGATCGCATTGTCGGGTGCTCGCGAGGGCGATGTCGGGCGCGCCCTGATTGCGGGCAAGATGGACCTCGCGCAACAGCGACTGGATACCTGGCTCGAACTGTTTGCTGACCGCTACTACCTGCAGCTGGTGCGCAGCGGCCGCGAGAACGAGGAGGACTGCCTGCACGCCAGCGTCGCCCTGGCGGCGGCCAGGGGTGTGCCGGTGGTGGCCACCAATGGTGCCTGCTTTCTTCACAGCGATGAATTCGCAGCGCACGAGGTTCGGGTGTGCATTCAGGAGGGCCGCACCCTGGATGACCCGCGTCGCGCCAAGCTGTACTCCGAGCAACAGTACCTGAGGTCGCCGGCCGAGATGGCCGAGCTGTTTGCCGATTTGCCGGAAGCGCTGCAGAACAGCGTAGAGATTGCCAAACGCTGCAATCTCGAGATTAACCTGGGCAAGAATTACCTGCCCGATTTCCCGACCCCGGCCGGGATGACCATGGACGAATTCTTTGGTGCAGAGTCCAGTAAGGGACTGGAGTGGCGTCTGCAGCGCATTCTCGATCCTGCGGCCGGGGATTTTGCTGAACGACGCAAACCCTATGATGAGCGTCTGCAGGTCGAACTGGACGTCATCACCAAGATGGGTTTTCCCGGGTACTTCCTGATTGTCGCTGACTTCATCCAGTGGGCGAAGGACAACGACGTGCCCGTGGGCCCCGGACGTGGGTCCGGTGCCGGCTCGCTGGTTGCCTATGCACTCAAGATCACGGATCTGGACCCGCTTGAACACGATCTGCTGTTCGAGCGTTTTCTCAACCCGGAACGCGTATCCATGCCGGATTTCGACGTCGATTTCTGCATGGACAAACGTGATCAGGTGATCGATTACGTGGCGCGCCGCTACGGTCGTGATTCGGTGTCACAGATCATCACCTACGGGTCCATGGCAGCCAAGGCGGTGGTGCGCGACGTTGGTCGGGTGCTCGGGCATGCCTACGGCTTCACCGACCGGGTGGCCAAGATGGTGCCGTTCGAGATCGGGATGACCCTGGGCAAGGCCCTGGTCGAGAGTGAAGACCTTAAGCAGGCCTACGAGCAGGATGAAGAAGTCACCCAGCTGATCGACATGGCCAAGCGGCTGGAGGGTTTGGCGCGAAATGCGGGCAAGCATGCGGGCGGCGTGGTGATCGCACCGGGCAAGCTGACCGATTTCAGTCCGCTTTACTGTGAACCCGACGGCACCAATCTGGTCACCCAATACGACAAGGATGATGTCGAGGCAGCGGGACTGGTCAAGTTTGACTTTCTCGGTCTGCGAACCCTGACGATCATCGACTGGGCGCTGAAGACGGTCAACGCGCAACGCGCCAAACAGGACCTGGACCCGATTGATATCGCAGATATCCCGGTCGACGATCCGGACGCCTTCACCCTGTTGAAAAGCGCAGAAACGACGGCAGTCTTCCAGCTGGAATCGGCCGGCATGAAGCAGTTGATCAGCAAGCTGCAGCCCGACTGCTTCGATGACATTACTGCCCTGGTGGCCCTGTTTCGCCCCGGACCCCTGCAGTCAGGTATGGTGGACGACTTCATTGCGCGAAAACATGGTATCCAGGAGGTGGTCTATCCGCATCCTGAGCTGGCCCCAATCCTCGCGTCGACCTACGGCGTCATTCTGTACCAGGAGCAGGTCATGCAGATCGCCCAGGTGCTGGCCGGGTACACGCTGGGTGGCGCCGACCTGTTGCGACGTGCGATGGGTAAGAAGAAACCCGAAGAGATGGCCAAACAGGGAGAAATCTTCCGCAAGGGCGCGGTGGCACGCGGCGTCGAGGAAGATACCGCGACCTATATCTTCGACCTTATGGAGAAGTTCGCCGGATACGGTTTCAACAAGTCGCATTCGGCCGCCTACGCGCTGGTCTCCTATCAGACCCTGTGGATGAAGACCCATTACCCGGCGGCCTTCATGGCAGCTGTATTGTCCTCGGACATGGATAACACCGACAAGGTGGTGACCTTCATCGAGGAGTGCAGGGCGATGAAACTCAAGGTCGAGCCGCCGGATGTGAATCGTTCCAGCTACATGTTTACGGTCGACGGTGACGATACCGTGGTCTACGGGCTGGGCGCGATCAAGGGTGTGGGTGAGGGCGCGATAGAGGGTATCGTCGAATCGCGGAATCAGGACGGACCCTTTCGTGATCTGTTTGAATTCTGCCGCCGAATCGATCTGAAGAAGGCCAACCGGCGGGTGCTGGAGTCGCTGATACGCGCGGGCGCGCTCGATCATGTTGGCGCCAACCGTGCCACCCTTATGGTTCAGTTGCCTTTGGCCCTGAAAATGGCCGAACAGCAATCGGCGATGCAGGCCGCCGGCCAGGACGACCTGTTCGGGATGTCAGCGCCGGGACCAGCCGCGCCGGCGGCCGGAGTGGTGCCGGATGAGGTTGCCGAGTGGGAAGACGATCAGCGCCTGGCCGGAGAGAAAGAGACCCTGGGGCTTTTTCTGACCGGTCATCCGATCGATTTTTACGAGCCCGATCTCAAGGCGCTGATCAGCAGCCGGATTGCACGCCTGAACCTGGATGACGCGCGTCAGACGCGGGGTCGACGCGGCGGTGGCAAGAAGGTCACTGTCGCAGGCATGGTGGTCGCAGTGAATCGCCGTAACACGCAACGCGGCACCATGGCCTCGGTTCTGCTGGATGACAAGACCGGGCGGATCGAGGCGGCCCTGTTCAGCGAGACCTACGAGCGCTATCGCGATGAGATCGCCAATGACCGGATTCTGGTCGTCGAGGGAACCCTGGTGCACGACGAATACCGTGGTGGTCTTAGCATTCGGGCAGACCGGGTGAGCGGCCTGGAGGATCTACGCCTGGCATTGGCGGCCTGTGTCGAGATCCGGCTGCGTGAGACCTGGTTGCGCCAGCTCGGAATCACTTCGGCGGAGGCGATCGCTGAGCTGAAATCACTGCTGGAACCCGCTGCGGGCGGTAATTGTGAGGTGCGATTGCGTTACCAGCGGCCGGATGCAGAGGTTCTGTTGCGCCTGGGCGGCGGCTGGCGAATCAAGCCCACCGACGGGTTTCTGCGCCAGGCTCAACGGCTGCTGGGGCCCGATGCGCTGAGCATCCTTTTCCATCCACCCGTGGCAGAGGCGTCCGGCAGGTCGGTCGGTTATGCTCAATCGGGTTGAATTTTGCCCAATCCGGCTTTGCAGGGGGCGTTGCGAGTTGGCTCGATGGGTTATGATTGGCCATTACGGAGCGTGCCTTGACTGATAAAAACGATGAATCTTGATTTTCTCGAATTTGAGCAGCCGATCGCCGAACTTCAGGCAAAGATCGAAGAGCTACGGCTGGTTGGCAATGACAACGAGATCAATATCCAGGAAGAGATCGAGCGCCTGGAGGGCAAGAGCCGCTCACTGACCGAGTCGATTTTCTCCAATCTGACTCCGTGGCAGATTTCCCAGCTTGCACGCCATCCCCTGAGGCCGTACACGCTCGACTATATCTCCCGCATCGTGGACGATTTCGAGGAACTGCACGGAGACCGTACTTACGGGGACGACCATGCGATTGTTGCCGGTCTGGGGCGTATTGAAGGGCATCCGGTCATGCTGATCGGTCACCAGAAGGGCCGGGATACCAAGGAGAAGATCAGTCGCAATTTCGGAATGCCGCGACCGGAGGGTTACCGGAAGGCCCTGCGCCTGATGAAGATGGCCGAGCGTTTTGGATTGCCGGTGCTGACCTTTATCGACACACCGGGCGCCTACCCGGGAGTCGGCGCCGAAGAGCGTGGCCAGAGTGAAGCCATCGCACGTAACCTTTTTGAGATGGCAGGACTGCGTACTCCGATCATCGCGACGGTAATCGGCGAGGGCGGTTCCGGTGGTGCCCTCGCGATCGGAGTGGCTGACCGACTCCTGATGATGCAGTACAGCACCTATTCCGTCATCTCTCCCGAGGGTTGCGCATCGATTCTATGGAAGGATGCCGAAAAGGCACCACTGGCTGCAGAGGCGATGGCAATTACCTCAAAGCACCTCAAGGATCAGGAACTGGTCGATGAGATTGTGCCCGAGCCACTTGGTGGCGGGCATCGCGACCCGGACGCGGCTGCGCGCAATCTCAAGGATGCGTTGGTGAAGAAACTCGACGATATCAGTGGCGTGCCCATCGACCGTCTGCTCGAGGCACGTTACGAGCGCCTGATGTCCGTCGGTGTCGTCTCAGGCTGAATCGCAGCTTGCAGCGCTCGAGCCCGATGCGCTGCTCGAGCAATTCAATCACCGTTTTCCGCGACCGGAACACTACTGGGTGGGCTTCAGTGGCGGGCTCGACTCCAGCGTTTTGTTGAACGCCCTTGCATCGCTGCGGCCGAAGCTGCTCGCACCCCTTTCGGCCATACATATCGATCACAACTTACAGTCCGGATCGGCGCGCTGGGCGACCCATTGCCGTGCAGAATGTGAGCGCCTGGGGATCTCGCTGAGGTCCCTGATAGTCGATGCGTCAGCCGGGCCGGGCGAGAGCCCGGAGGCCGCAGCGCGTGCGGCGCGCTATGCCGCAATCGCCACGGCATTGGGTCCTG